>PJEL010002248.1_pt1 | contig 18094 bp, 17 predicted proteins | sample 1853271 | NCBI WGS metagenome assembly PJEL01 (sample SAMN08108733, study PRJNA415343) | Invertebrate metagenome, whole genome shotgun sequencing project. | host: Globobulimina | place: Sweden: Gullmar Fjord | collected 2015-08
CGATGCCAGGGGGAAGTGTCGGCCTGCCAGTTCGTCAGGGTCTAGCGATCGTCTTTTGCTTCGTCGTAGTAGTCGAGGCGGTCGAGAGGCGCCACCAACGCTGTGAGGACGTTCATGACATGAGCGGTGACTCGCTTGAGGAAACGGAAGTACAACGCTCTCGCGACTGCCTCTGATGTTTCGCCTGTTGACTTGTACGCGGCTTTCACCTGAGAGTCGTATTCGTCCAGGAACGCGTCGGCCTTGCCGAGGAGCCGTTGAGCGCTTCCGGCGTCCTTTGCCTCGAACACGTCGGCAGCGTCCATGATGAGCCTGCTCACTTTCTCGCGGAAGCTGTCGAGCTCGTCCTCATCCGGCGCTCCCTCGAAGTTCGCACCGAATTTCACCAGGTCGTAGATGTTCTTTGAATAGTCACCGACACGCTCTGCGTCCTTGACGATGGAGGCGTACTGGAGGACGAGCGGAAGGTCAGGACCGTTGACGGCCGCGTGGATCATGAGCGTGCGACGCACATCCTGTTGCGCCTCGTTGATGCCCTTGTCTGTCTCGCGCACTTCCCGCTTCGTCGCTTTCGACTTACCACCGCCAAAGAGCGCATCTGTTGCAGCGGTGAAGACGTCGTTGCCGTCGCGCAGCATCCCGACGATCCATGCTTCGACTTCCTCGAGCTCGTTGCTCGGTCCACCCCTGAAGAATTCCATTACCACAACTGTCTCCAATCCTTAACTGAGAACCAAGATACCAATGATCGGTATGGCGATGAACACGATTCCTGTGTACGCAACTGCGATCCACTTCCTCGTGACCGCGATTTCTGCAAGCTTCTCTGCGAGCATCACGGGGACGTACCTGGCCTTTCCCCATGGGTAGATGACCAGGATTGCCACGACATTGAACAGCAGATGTACCAGAGCGATCGTCATCCCATTTGGCACGCCAGTCGCAAGGGCAGCGATGAGTGCGGTGACCGTAGTTCCGATATTCGCACCGAGCGTGATCGGGTAGGCGTTGCGGACGAGCAACATTCCCGATGCAACGATTGGGACGAGTATCGATGTCGTGATGCTGGATGATTGAACGGCAACGGTGACGAGTACGCCGACGGTCATTCCGACGAGGCCGCTTTTTGCGAGTGCAGCGTTGACGGACCGCTCGATCCGCGCAGCGATCAACACCTTCATGTTCTTGGTGATGTACGCAAGAGCGAAGAAGATGATTGCGATTCCGACAATGAGCAACGTGACGTTGAAGGCTGTGTCTGAGCTGATGAGCGGATCGATGAGGCGCTCGACCTGAGTTGAGCCCCACTTCACCGCGCCCTTGATGGGAGAGTCAAATGTTGCGTCGGCTCCGACAGGCAGGAGATCCGTGAGCCATGTAGCGGTCGTTTGGAGGAGACCGGTGGCGATTTCCAGGGGCAGCAGTATCGCGACCGCGATCAGATTGAAGAAGTCGTGCATCGTGGCGGCGCTGAACGCGAGCCGGAATTCGTCGCTCCGACGGGCATGAGCGAGCGAAACGATGGTGTTGGTTACCGATGTTCCGATGTTGGCGCCCATGATCATTGGCACTGCCGTTTCGAGCGGTAGCAAGCCAGTGGCGACAAGCCCCACAATCGTCGCTGTTGTCACCGATGATGATTGGACGAGGACCGTGGCGAGGATTCCGACGAAGAGCGCTGCGAGCGGATGGGTGATCCCATCGAAGAGTCCGCCTGCGGTGTCGCTCCCCAAGCCTTTGACCCCGGACTCAAGCAACTTGACGCCGACGAGGAACCCGTATAGCAGTGCTACAACCAGGACCGCGCGGAGCCAGGAGGGCATCGTGCGTTTCGGTTGCCCGACAATCGGGGACGAGTCGGGAAGTTCTGCCGATGTCATGGTCGGGGCACCATCAAATTCCTTAGTTCACGCTGAAGGAATTGTAGAAGCGCCTCGCAGCCAATGCCGTCCCGAGCGGGCTCTACTCGTCCTCGTCGGGGAAGTACCCCGCGACGCTGAAGGTACCGTCCCCCGAGGTGGTCACGCCGCGGTTGGGCGTGCCGTCAGTCGCTACATGAGAGACGCGAGAGCCTCCGCATAGAGCTCGTACTCTCGGGGTGTGCCGAGTGATTCTGTCGCGATGACGTCTCGAATGATTCCGTTGTCGTCGAGAACGTAGCTGACTCGGTTCGCGGCGCCAACCACTTCGTTGAACGCGTCGTACGCCTTGATGACGTCCCCGTGGGGCCAGAAGTTCGCCAGCACCGGGAATGTGAATCCGTTCTCAGATGCCCATTGTGCGTTCGTTGGGAGAGCGTGCGCTGTGATGACTACAACCTTGGCATCGACTTCTGCGAGCTCGGCAAGTCCGTCACGCAGCTGGCAGCCTTCGGCGTCGCAGTGGCCGGTGAAGGGGAAGGGGATGAACACGATGAGGGCGTTGCTCCCTTTGAGATCAGCGAGTGAAACCTTCTCCTTGTTCTGATCGAAGAGAGAGAAGTCTGGGGCTGGTGTGCCGATGGCGAGTGGCATGTCGGGGGTCCTTGTGTCGGGAAGAGAGAGTGTACGGCGGGGATTCGGGTCAGAGCGCTGACTCGTCGAGGATCACTCTGGCATTCCACCCGATGGCGTCGCTGAGTTCATCGAGCGTCGGCATGTTCTCTGGCGCTTCCCACACGCGTGTGAGGGATTCTTCGCCCCAACGCTCGGCGACCTCGTCGCAGAACTGTGCGGCATCTCCTGCTCTCCAGCGATCAAGCGTGAGGCCAGCGAATTGCTGGAGGAACTGCTCTGTCTTGTCAGGCTCCGTGCGTCGCCTGGTGTATGCCTCTTCGATGCGTTCGATGTTCGGAAGAAGTTCTGCTCCTGCGAGTCGGACGATCCGATCGGCGTATCCCTCGACGAACGCGGTGAACGCCTGGACTGCGCCGAGCCGTTCGGGGTTGGAGGTCGCCTGGATCAGTTCGGTGGGATCTCCGCCGTCTCCAAGCATCTGCTGGAACTCCATGGGGTCGCTCATTCCGGTGAGTTTGCCGAGCAGATCAGATGTGTCGATCTCGACTTCGTCGTAGAACGCCGTGATGAGTTCCACGAATCGTCCCCTCACCCACTCGACTGCCATGATCCGGTGGAACGCTACTTCGTGCAGTGCGCCCCAGAGCCTGATCTGTCGATGGTCGATGCCGTGGTCTATTGCGAAATCGTCGAGGTTCGGCACAATCACGTACGGTCTGTCGTGGTCCATGGCCGGAATCCCCGTATCGAACTGGCCGAGTGCCCGATGTGCCATGAATCCGACCATGGTCCCTGCCTGCATGCCGAGGAGGGCAGGGCCAAGAGGTGCGAGCATCGCGCTCATGTCGCCCAGATCTCCCATGCCGCCGAGGCCGGGGATATCGCCAACATCGGTGAGATTCGAGAGCTTGTCGCCGAGCGGTTCGACGAGGACGCGGAACGATTGTTGATTCTCTGCTGCCCAGGTTGCGCGATCCGTCGGGTTCAGCTCACCCGGTTCGGGGGAGGGCAGATCGGTGACCGCTGAGATGCGTACCTCGGCGACGTGCGCAAGTTCGCGGTACTCCTCACCAACGACTGGATCGATGGGATGAGGTTGGCCGGCGAGGGACTTGGTGACTTCGCGTGCCAGCTTCCAGTTGACCGGCCCAGAGGACTGCATCATCTTGAAGAGCTGTTCGAAGAGCCCTTCGTCTTCCATCCCAAACATCAGCTATCAGCCTTGAAACTCTTCGGGACGTTGTCCCATCGTGACGGTGAATGTCATGGTCTCACCATTGCGTAACGCAGTGAACTCGACCTCATCACCCACACGGTACAGGCGGACGGCAAGGATGAGGTCGGTTTGATCGGTGATGGTCTTGTTGCCAATGCCCACGATTACGTCGCCAGCTTGGAGGCCGGCCAAACCGGCAGCAGAGTCGGTTCCTTCAATAGTGTCGATCAAACCGCCACCAGGGAAGAGCGCACCATCAGGTGCCTCATTGAGATAGGTCGCCACGAGCACTCCGAGGAATGGGTGGATGACGTCGCCGGTCTCAATGATCTCCGCTGTGATGCGGTCGACGAGCTCTATGGGGATGGCGTATCCGATGCCTTCGGGACCGGCCTGGGACACGCCGATAGCGCTGGTGATCCCAATCAAGTTGCCCTCAGCGTCGAACAGTGCTCCACCAGACGAGCCACTGTTGATGGCTGCATCCGTCTGGATCATGCCCGAGAGCGACGTATCGTCAGCGAAGTCAACTCTGCGGTTGAACGCTGAGATGATGCCAACAGTCACGGACGCTCCGCCTTCCTGGCCGAGCGGGTTCCCGATTGCGACGGCTGGGTCTCCGATCTGCAGCGAGTCTGCGGACCCGAAGTCAACGGGAGTGAGTTCTGACGCCTTGATCTGAAGCACTGCGATGTCAGTGAGGTCATCGCTCCCGATGAGGATGGCTTCGTAGATGCGCCCGTCATCGAACTCCACAGAGAAGGTGTCACCATCTTCAACCACATGGTGGTTCGTGATGATGTAGCCCTCTGAAGACATGACAACGCCCGAACCGGATCCAACAGCGACGGTCTGACCGTCCTCGTCTGCTGGCGCATCGGCCACCGTGATGGTGACGATCGAAGGGATGGCCTTTGCGGCCACGGCGGTCGGGTTCACGGCTGAGCCGAGGTCGTTGATGATTTGTGGTGGCGCTACTTCTGTCGCCTGTGAAGCCTGCTCGCCGCTGACAATCGTTGTCGTCGTTGCTGCGACCGTCTCGGGATCTTCGAATGTTCCTGTTGCCGCGAGTACGGCGACGGTGAGCAGTGATCCGATGATTCCGGCAATGATCGCTGCCGCGAGGAAGAGGGCCGTACGCGGGCCTCGTTTCCGCTCGGGTTCCCGGATTCGCGCTGAGACAGGCTCTGGCCTTGCATCATCAATCGATGATGGGGTGGGGTCGTCGTAGATGAACGGCATGACCGGTGGATCGACCGGCTCCGACGGAGTTCCCCAGAAGTCTTCCGAAGCGTCCGTGGTGGGTTCCTCGATGGCTGGTTGCTCGGTTGTCGAGTCCTCGGACGAAGGCAGCGTTGGGTCGAATTCCGACGTATCGACGGTCGTGGTTGGCTGGTCTGCGGGCGTGTCTGATATGTCCATACCGGTTTCAACGCCACCGGTCGTCTCTTCGTTCCGCTGAGACATGAAAGAATCGTGAGATTCCGAAGCCGGTGTTTCGGGAGTATCGTGTGGCGTATCGGTTGGCATATCTGGGGACATGGCGTGATTGTATGAACGAACAGCATCTAGCACAGCGCGAATCTCGTTGGATCGAGGTCGTCGATGAAGCGATCGACGTCCAGGAGCTGTCCGAGTTCGTTGCTGATCCCGCATCGGGGAGCTCGGTCGTATTCACCGGCACGGTCAGGGACCACTCGCCAGGGCGTTCAGATGTGTCCCATCTTGAGTATGAGGCCTACGGCGATGTCGCCGAGTCCAAGATCGATGAGATCGTCGATGAGGCGTGCGCGAGGTGGCCGATACTCCGGGTTGCAGCGTTGCATCGGACCGGGTCGCTTGGCATCGGTGAGGCCGCTGTGTGCGTGGCCGTTTCGAGTGCCCATCGCGCAGATGGATTCGATGCATGCCGCTACATCATCGACCAGCTGAAGTCCCGGGTTCCCGTGTGGAAGAAGGAGCACTGGCCGGGCGGTGCAGAGTGGGTCGCTGAGCATCGAGAAGGGTTGCAGTAACGGATTGAGGCGCACCGGTTTGTGCTGATGTGAGATACTGTTTCAACGGCTACCACCTCGGTTGCCAGTCTGGAGGACTCCGATGGCGAACAAGGACAAGGGCGGGAAGACTTCCGGGAAAGTTGCTCAAAAGACGCTCAAGGAGAAGCGTCTTGCCAAGAAGGCAAAGAAGGCACCGCACACGAACGAGTCTCTCGACAACACGTTCGGTCACTGAGCACGATCGAGCACGAGCGCATCGGGTTCACCCGGACGTTCACCTCAACTCGAGATCACCGAGTCATCCGTCGTTTAGCTGTTTCCCTACGACCATTTCGGCTGCTTCCCGAACACCTGAGTTTCGGTCAAGTGCTGCACGCTGGATCGCAGGCTCGATGCGAGAATCATCGAACACAGTGATTGCAGCGATTGCTCGTCTTCGGACCTGGGGTGGGCCGTCGGTGATGAACGTGAGAAGAGGATCGATCGCTGCGTCTTCTCCAATCGCCCCGAGTGCAGCAACCGCTGCTTCCTTGACTGTTCGGTCAGGGTCGCTCTTCCCGACCTCCACGAGCCACGGGATCACTGACGGTTCACCCAGTTCGCCGTAGGCGGTGGCGACGGCCTCGCGGACCTTGGGTTCCGTGTCCGCCTCAGCCGAACCCAGATGCGCGATGGCGCGGTCACCACATACTCCAAGCTTCTCCGCCGCAGCGGCTCGCACGGCCGAGTCCTCATCTGAGAGGAGCCGAGTGACGTCGTCGAACACTTCGTTGCTCGCCTCTGCACTCAACGCCGTTGTCGCCATTCGGCGTAGCACAGCATCGTCGTGTTTGAGGAAGGACGCCGGGTCGCCAATGAGTGCGACCAGCTCCTCCCGGTCAGCCATGGTGCCAATCTCTCACTCGACGCGCTCCAGAGCGAGTGCTGCGCCTTGGCCCACGCCCACACACATGGTGGCGAGCCCGAACCGTTCGTCGCGGTTCGCGAGTTCGCGGGCAACGGTTCCAACGAGGCGTGCCCCACTCATGCCGAGCGGGTGCCCGATCGCGATGGCACCGCCGTTCGGATTGACATGCTCGGCGTCGTCAGGCAGTCCGAGCTCTCGAAGGCAGGCGAGTGATTGGGATGCGAAGGCCTCATTGAGTTCGATCGCTCCGAAGTCCGAGACTGACATCCCCAGTCGGTCGACGAGCTTCTGCGTCGCTGGTACGGGCCCCATGCCCATGGTGCGAGGCGGCACGCCTGCGGTGGCCATGCCGAGGATCCTGGCCATTGGCGTGATCCCGTGCTCTTCGAGATAGGACTCTGATACGACGAGAGCGGATGCTGCGCCGTCGTTGATGCCGCTTGCGTTGCCCGCGGTGATTGTGCCGCCCTCGAATATCGGGCGGAGAGCCGAGAGGCGTTCTAGCGACGTGCCAGGCCTCGGGTGCTCATCAGTGTCGATGACGAGTGGATCCTGTCTGCGTCGCGGCACCTCGACGGGAACGATCTCGCCTGCGAAGAAGCCAGCCTCCTGAGCAGCCGCGGTTCGTTCCTGGCTGCGAAACGCAAACGCATCCTGATCCTCGCGTGACACACCGAAGTCGGTTGCGACATTCTCGGCTGTTCCAGGCATCTCGTCGGTGCCGAAGCGTTCGCGCATCTTCGGATTGACGAACCGCCATCCGATCGTTGTGTCGTGCATCTGGACAGAGCGGTCGTACGCGGACGTCGGCTTCGCAAGAACTTTCGGAGCCCGGCTCATGGATTCGACTCCGCCTGCGAGGACGACATCAGCTGCTCCCACCATCACGGCGCGTGCGGCGAGACCGATCGCCTCCATGCCGGAGGCACATAGGCGGTTGACGGTCGAGCCGGGCAGTTCGACGGGAAGACCTGCGAGGAGCAGTGCCATGCGTGCGACGTTGCGGTTGTCTTCGCCCGCCTGATTGGCGTCGCCGTAGTAGGTCTCGTCGAGGTCTTCCTGGTTGATCCCGGCGTTCGTCACAACGGTCGCCATTGTGAGCGCGGCGAGGTCATCTGGACGGACAGATGCGAGGGCACCACCGAACCGGCCTATGGGTGTGCGGATGTAGTCGAGGAGATATGCGTCGGTCATGTCAAATGACAGTAGCGACGTGGCACGCGTCAGGTGTTGGTGCTTCGAATCTGGACATGCGCAGATGCTATGTTCGGGACGCGGGCAATCAAAGGACGTGCCATGACCCATGCTGAAACTCTGGACCGTGCGGTCCGGGCGATAGAAGAACGCTCCTACTGGAGTGCCTACCCGGAACACCCGAAGGCGTACGGAGACGAGGCACCCGTGGCGGGGGAGGCAGCGTTTCGCGATCTCCTCGGCAAGGCGTTCGCGACGGATCAGGCACATGACGGGTACCTCGAGGTCGCGGAGTCCTCTCCCTTCGGGATCGAACTCGGCGTGACATACCCAGCTACCGATGTCGATTCGGTGATGTCAGCGGCCACGGCCGCTATGGGTGCATGGGGAAAGATGTCAGCAGAGGACAGAGCTGACGTGTGTCTCGAGGTCCTTGATCGGCTTGCTGCCAGTAACTTTGAGATCGCGCATTCTGTTCAGCACACGACCGGCCAGAGTTTCCTCATGGCCTTCCAAGCTGGCGGACCACACGCACTTGACCGAGCGCTTGAAGCGGTGGCATACGCCTACCGCGAACAGAAACGGCTCCCTGACTCCCTCACGTGGGAGAAGCCCCAAGGCAAGCGCGATCCTCTCGTGATTGAGAAGCGGTGGGTTACCCGACCCCGTGGCGTGGCTGTCCTGATCGGCGTGTCCACGTTCCCGACCTGGAATGGGTATCCCGGTGTCTTCGCAAGCCTCGCTGCGGGCAATCCGGTCATCGTGAAGCCTCATCCTGGAACGATCCTTCCACTTGCGGTGTTCACGAGGATCGCTCGGGAGGTTCTCGCTGAGAAGGGCTGTGACCCCAATGTTGTCCAAATGATCGTCGACACGCCTGACAGGCCCGTAGGGAAGGATCTCGTGATGCGACCCGAGGTTGGCATCGTCGACTACACGGGTGGGTCCGCCTTCGGGAACTGGTTGGAAGAGAACGTCACCCACGCCGAGGTGTATACGGAGAAGGCCGGTGTCAACTCGGTCATGCTCGACTCGGCCGCAGACCTCGGTCCTGTCTTCCAGAACCTGTCGGTATCGATGACGATGTACTCAGGCCAGATGTGCACGACTCCCCAGAACCTGTTCGTTTCAGAGTCCGGAGTGACAGTCGATGGCCAGAACGTTTCGTACGTGGATGTTGTCGGTGGTTTCACGAAGGCGATCGGTGGCCTGCTCGGCGACGACGCAAGAGCGGGAGCGATCCTTGGAGCCATCAAAGGCACGGACACGCTCGACCGCCTCGCTGATGCGACGGGCTTGGGGAACGTGCTGCTTGAGTCCCGTGAGGTTCCGAGCGAGGAATTCCCTGGAGCAACGATTCGCACGCCAGCGATCATCGAGGTCGATGGCTCGTCCGACGCGTTCAGAAACGAGATGTTCGGGCCCGTGATATTTGTGGTGAAGACGACGTCGACAGCGGAAAGCATCGAACTGGCGAGGGATGCAGCGCTCGCCAACGGCGCAATAACGTGGCTTGCGTACACCACCGACGATGCCGTGCTCGATGAGGTCATCGATGCGGCAGTGGATGCTGGCGTGTCGGTTGCGTTCAATCTGACAGGTGGGCTCTTTGTGAACCAGTCGGCCGCGTACTCAGACTTTCACGTGACCGGTGGAAACGCAGCAGGCAACGCATCCCTGACCGACCCAGCCTTCGTCGCCCGCCGCTTCGTCACCGTCGGCATCCGCATCGAGCCCTAACCGAGGCTATCTCCGCAGGCGCCCTGGAACGGCCTTGCCGTTCCCCTACTGCCAAGGAACGCGAAGCGTTCCCGTTCTCAGGGCTGGTGTGCCCGTATCCGGCAATGGCAACCCTGGGTTGTGGTGACCGCGGCTTTGGACCGCTGGGTTTTGGAATTTGGGGGCAAGAAGTGCCGTTATTGCGCGTCTGAATAGCGCATCCACAAGACAAGCCGCCGAGAATGGTCTAAGTTCGTTGCATCTCAGGAGATCGACGATCCTGGAGCACTATGACAACAACGCTTGAACAAACAAGCACTGCTGACCTGAGCGGTGCGTTCCCCACGGTCGCGTGGCGCGTCCGCGACTGGGCTCAGCGGACGCCCGATCGAGTTGCCATGCGTGACAAGGACTTCGGTATTTGGCAGGAGATGACAAGCGCAGGTCTGTGGGACGAGGTCCTCGTCGCAGCGCACGGTCTCCTCGCCCTTGACGTAGAGCCCAAAGACGTGACCTCGGTCCATTCCGAGGACCGCCCCGAATGGTTGATCTTCGACTTCGCGTCCGTCGCAGTTCGCGCGATATGCACGGGCATGTATCCGACCAACCCGATGGCCGAGGTTCAGTATCTGCTGAACGATGCAGGTTCGGTCGTCCACTTCGCAGAGGATCAAGAACAGATCGACAAGGTCGTCGAGGCTCCCGAAGGCTCGTATCCGACGGTCAGGAAGATCATCTACGTCGAGCCGCGTGGCGTTACAGCGATGACCGACGAGCGGTTGATGTTCTGGGACGAATTCATGGATCTCGGACGACAGCACATGGCGGAGCACGCTGGTGCCGTCGAGCGTCTCATGGCAGAGGTCGATCCGAACGAAGTGATGACGCTCATTTACACGTCAGGCACCACTGGTCCGCCGAAGGGATCGATGCTCACGCACCGCAACGTCGAGTTCGGCGTCGAGAAGGTTCTCAACAGCCCTGACCGGTTCGCGGGCGACAATCCCGAGAACGTGGATGATGAGAAGCTGACGTACCTCCCGTTGTGTCATGTGGCAGAGCGCTTGTTCTCATCCTGGTCCCTCGCATACAACGGACCCGTCCTGAACTTCGCTGAGTCCATTGAGACGGTGCAGATGAATCTGCGTGAAGTACAGCCGACCATCTTCTTCGCCGTACCCCGAATCTGGGAGAGAATCCACGCGGGCGTGCACATCAGGCTTCAAGATGCGACCAGGCTCAAACGACTGATCTCTGCCCTCGGACTCAAGTTGGCGGATTACATCGGCAAGGCCAGGGTCGCCAACGACGGCAACTTCACCGTCGGCTCTCGGATCGCGTACTGGATTGGGTACCCGCTGTTCTTCCGGTCGCTGAGAGAGCGAATCGGTCTCCGCCACTGTCGGTACGCATCGTCGGGTGCGGCTGCAATCGCACCGGAGGTACTCCAGTTCTTCATGGGTCTCGGGATCCCGGTGTATGAGCTGTACGGGATGACTGAGAACACTGCGGTCGCCACGACGAATTTCGACGGTCGGGTCAAACTCGGAACCGTCGGAGAGCCATATGAAGGGACCGGACTCAGGATCGACGAGGACACCGGTGAGATCCAGACGAAGCACGATGCGAACTTTGTTGGCTACTGGAACAAGCCCGAGGCGACGAAGGAGACGTTCACGGACGACGGCTGGTTGAAGACCGGAGACGTCGGCGTCTGGGTTGACGGAACGCATGTCAAGATCGTCGACCGGATCAAGCACATCATCATCACCTCAGGTGGCAAGAACATCTCGCCCTCAGAGCTCGAGAACTCGCTAAAGGCATCTCCGTACGTCAAAGAGGCAATGGTCATCGGCGACGGCCGGAAGTACATCACGGCCATGATCGGAATCGAATTCGACGTCGTGGGCAACTGGGCGTTGCGTCGTCAGATCCCTTACACCACCTACCGCGACCTCTCAGAGAAATCTGAGGTCATCGAGCTGATTCAGGGCGTTGTCAACGAGACCAATGAGAAGTTCTCCCGCGTTGAGCAAATCAAGAAGTACCGCATGATCCCCAAGGAGCTCGACCATGAGGATGGCGAGCTCACCGCGACTCAGAAGCTCAAGCGTGGGGCAATGAAGGACATGTTCGGCGATCTCGTGGAGTCGATGTACTCGTGATGGGTCTTGTCTTCGTAGCGCAGGTGGTTGCGCAGACACCGATCGAAAAGTTTCTCAACGCGTTGGGATCTGGCATTGCGCTCGGCGCCATCTACGCGCTCCTCGCGCTCGGATTCGTGATCATCTTCAAGGCCACTCAGGTGGTCAACTTCGCACACGGCGCCATTGCCGCCCTCGGTGCCTACTTCGTGTCTTACTTCGCCACTGTTTCGAATATCCCCGGCCGATGGATGGGCGATATCGCCCCGACGCTGTCGTGGACGTTGTCGGCGCTCCTGGCGGTCGCCCTCACTGCGTTCATCGGCATCATCATCGAGCGAGTGACCATTCGGCCGATGATCGGTGAGCCGCTGTTCGCGGTTGCGATGATCACCCTTGGACTTGATCTCATCATCCGGACCATCACAAATGACCTGCTTGACAATACGAACCAGGGCCTCGGAGACCCGTGGGGCGTGAGCATCATCGAGATCGGATCGTTCCGGATCGCGCAGACCCAGGTTGTCACGATCCTGGTGCTCATCGTTGCAGGATTGGGGCTTGCCTGGTTCTTCAAGACACGAACCGGCGTTGCAGTTCGCGCCACGGCGTTTGATCAAGAAGCTGCAATGGCCCAGGGCATCTCGGTCGGGAAGGTCTTTGCGATTGCGTGGGCGATCGGAGCTGGACTCGCTGCGCTTGGCGGGATTTTCTCGTCGGTCGCGCCGCGAGGCGCAGGTGTGAGTCCGTTCACTGCATTCATTGCCTTCAGAGCCTTTCCCGCGGTGATCATTGGCGGCCTCGACTCTGTCACGGGTGCCATCGTCGGGGGATTGCTGGTGGGTGTGGCCGAGGTCTTTGCCGGTGTCTACCTGGGTAGCGTTTCGTGGCTCGGTATCGGCTTCGGCGGCATCGTGCCTTGGATTCTGATGATGATCGTGCTTCTCGTGCGGCCGTACGGCTTGTTCGGCACCGAAGAGATCAGGCGCGTATGAGGGGTAGACCCAATCTCTATACGGAGTACAAGTCCGAAATGGGGCTGTTTCCCACGACGACGAAGAAGATCTCAATCGCCCTGCTCGGCGTTATCGCACTCCTTGTCCCCTTCAACGCCCTGCCATTGTTCGGCTTCCTCGGTGACTCCGGTTGGATGGTGCTGATCAACAAATCCCTGATCTATGCGATCGGTGCACTCGGGCTGAACCTGCTGGTGGGTGTCGCTGGTCAGGTCTCGCTCGGTCACTCGTTCTTCATGGCCGTTGGTGCGTACACCGCAGTGGTCATCGGCGGGGAAGCCGGAAACACGGTGTGGGGCCTCGGTCTTCCCATCTGGATCTGGCTCCCGGCGGCCGGAATCGTGGCAGCCCTCGTGGGTATCCTCGTCGCACCGACCGCCGTGAGGGTCCGTGGTCTGTATCTGGCGTTCGTAACCCTCGGCCTCGTGTTCATCGGGCTCTTCCTTTGGAGAAACCTCGGGAAGGTTGCCGGAGGGCCCACCACCGGTCGACCATGGCCGGATCTCGAGTTTGCGCTGTGGCGCAACATGGATCCGATCATCTCGTTCACGACTGACGGGCCGCTGTGGTGGTGGCTCACACCCATCAACTGGCTCCCGTGGGTGAGTGTTGAGGAGATGAGCGGGCAAGCAAAGACCTACTTCTTCGTCTTGTTCTTCGTGATCGTCTTCGGACTCGTTTCCAAGAATCTGATGCGTACTCGAATCGGCCGGTCGTGGGCTGCAATTCGCGATCGCGATATCGCAGCCGAGGTGATGGGTGTCGCCGAGGCAAAGGGCAAGACCCAGGCGTTTGCCATTTCATCGTTTTATGCGGGAATCGCCGGGGCCGTCCTTGCGTCGGCAGTTGGGCGGATGATCCCCGAGTCGTGGGACCTGTTCCTGTCCATCGAATTCGTAGCAATCATCCTCATCGGTGGCGCGGGAACGATGGCAGGCGTGTTCCTCGGCACCTTCTTCGTCATCCTGACACCGCGGTTGGTTGAGGAAGTCACGCATTGGCTCGCCACCCAGGTGTCGGAGGACGGCACATTCGCATGGCTAGGGAACCTCTTCATCAGGACGGGTCCTGATGACTACATCGGCATCGTCTCGCTCGACGCGTACGGTCCTGGTCTCAGCATCTTCCAGTTGAATGTCGTACTGTTCGGCGTTCTGATCATCGTGTTCCTGATCGTGGAGCCCCTTGGGCTCTATGGCATCTGGATCAAGGTGAGGAACTACTGGAAGGGGTGGCCGTTCACGTACTGATGATCGCCCACTAGAGATCTCGGGCAACTCCGGTTGCCTTTGGAAATGGAAAGTTATCTAGGAGGAGAAACCAGATGAGAAAGCGATATAGCTGGCTCTTGCTGGTCATGGTTATGGCTCTTGTTGCCGCTTCATGCGGTAGCGATAGCGAAGACACCACGACCACAGCAGGTGGAGGCGGAGAAGAAACTACCACGACCGCTGGCAGCGGGGGTGGCGATACGACCACGACGGCTGCCGCTGGTGACACGATGGTCACGGGTCGAGGTGTTGACGCCGATGCGAAGGTGATCAGCCTGGGACTGCTTGCGGACCTCACGGGTCTGTTTGCTCCGTTGGTGATCGACATCACGGACGCTCAGAAGGTGTATTGGGACAATCTCAACGCTGCGGGTGGCATTGATGGTTGGACGGTTGAACTCGTGATTGAGGACACCAACTACAACGTTGAGCAGCATCTTGAGAAGTACGAGAAGATCCGCGGTGACGTCGTAGCGATCAGCCAGTCGACTGGCTCGCCGACGAACGTTGCGGCATTGGATCTGTACAAAGAGGACTCGATGCTGGTGATCCCGCTGAGCTGGTACTCAGGTTGGGGAATTCCAGACTTCGACGGTGGTGTCATGCTCGAGCAGAACACCAACTACTGCATCGAGGCGATGAACATCCTTGACTTTGTCAACGAGATGGGCGGTACAACGATCGCGCTTGCCACGTTCCCAGGGGACTACGGCCAAGATGCCGCGGCTGGTGTCAAGAAGGCCGTCGAGTTCTACGGCATGGATCTCGTCTATGACGGTGAAGCTGCGGTCATTCCCGGACAGGATCAGACACCTGTCATCCAGGGCATTGTCGGGTCCGGTGCCGACTGGACGTTCATGACGACGAACCCGTCGATTGGTGCCGAGATCCTCGCTGGAGCCGTCCAGAGTGGTTATCAAGGCAAGTTCACGGGGTCTGTCCCGACCTACAACTTCGGGTTGCTCGACTCTCCTGCAGGTCCGCTGTACGACGCGGTGTTCTACCAGTCTGCGTACAACGTCGGTTGGGGAACATCCACACCTGGTAACGATGAGATGATGGCTGCCATGGCAGAGGCGTTCCCCGATCGCCGACCGTCTGACTCGTTCATCAGTGGTTGGAATGAAGCGATCACGATGCACAAGGTGCTTGAGACCGCTATTGCTAACGGCAACCTCAGTCCTGAGGGTGTTGTGGTGGCAGCGAACAGCCTGTCCGATGTCGACTTCGGTGGCTCAGCCCCGAACCAGAACTACTCGGGCACGCCGAACGAGTATGTCCAGCGCAGCTTGGCGATCTTCGATCCCGACCTCGCGACCTACACCGCAGCCGGCGGTGCAGAGCAGACGTTGTCACAAGCCGACGGAACAACAGGTTCACTGTTGGCGAAGGACTTCTGGGTTGGTGCAGCAGCTGAGGACTTCGAGTTCAGCGCTGCTTGCTACGAGCTGTAAGGAAGCAAACCAGTGGGGGGTGCGGTTTACCGCACCCCCCACGAACACACGTATAAGGAACGCATTCGCACATGCTTGAAGTAGCGAATCTCGAAGTCGTCTACAACGATGTCGTTCTTGTGCTCAGGGGCCTCAGCCTCGAAGTGCGAGAAGGACAGATCGTTGCGCTCCTTGGTGCCAATGGCGCAGGGAAGACGACGACGCTGCGAGCCATAACGGGCCTGCTCGATGTTCACGAAGGTGACGTTACAAAGGGCTCCGTTAGGTACAACGGTGCCGAGATTCAGCACAAGGATGCGTCCCAGATCGTTAAGGGTGGCATCGCCCAGGTGATGGAGGGTCGGCGAGTCTTCGCTGAGATGTCCGTTGAGGACAACCTCCGCACCGGAGCGACCACGAACAAGGATTCGCAGAACATCAAGGATTCACACGACCGTGTGATGGAGATGTTCCCGCTCCTTGCCGAACGGAGGAAGGACACTGCCGGCTATCTCTCCGGCGGTGAGCAGCAGATGCTTGCCATCGGCCGAGCCATGATGGCGAACCCGTCCCTTCTCATTCTCGACGAACCATCCCTCGGGCTTGCACCGATGCTGGTTACACAAATCAGGGACATCATCGTGGACATCAATCGATCAGGCACGTCTGTTCTGTTGATCGAGCAGAACGCCAATATGGCGCTCTCGATTGCTGACTACGGCTACATCATGGAGACAGGCAAGGTCGTGATGGACGGCGATCCGGACAAGCTCCTTGGTGACGAAGATGTCCAGGAGTTCTATCTCGGATTGCATAGCGAAGGCGGGGAGCGGAAGTCGTTCCGAGACGTCAAGCACTACAAGCGCCGGAAGCGGTGGTTGTCATGACCGCACCTCTCGTCGAATTCGAGAACATCAGCCTGGCCTTCAAAGGAGTCAAGGCGCTCTCCGACATCAGCTTCACCGTCAGCGAAGGCGAGCTTTTTGCCGTCATCGGCCCGAACGGTGCTGGAAAGACCTCGACGTTCAACTGCCTCAACGGTGTGTACAAGCCCCAGGAGGGTGACATCAGATGGCGTGGCGAATCGATCATGGGCATGCGCCCTGACAAGGTCGCCGCGCTCGGAGTTGCTCGCACGTTCCAGAACATTGAGTTGTTCGCCCACATGACTGTGCTCGAGAACATCGCCCTCGGCCGTCATGTCCGCACCGAAGTCGGCTGGCTTGCGGGCGGATTCTGGCTCGGCAAGGCAAAGCGCGAAGAGATGGACAATCGTGAGAAGGTCGAGGACATCATCGATCTTCTCGAAATCGAGGCATGGCGTTTCCATCCGGTTGGAATGCTGCCGTACGGTATCCAGAAGCGAGTGGAGCTCGGACGGGCACTCGCGATGGAACCAGAGCTGCTGCTGCTCGACGAGCCGGTTGCAGGTATGAACCTCGAAGAGACCGAGGACATGGCACGGTTCATTCTCGACATCCGACAAGAGTTGGGTATCTCCATGATTCTCGTCGAGCATGACATGGGGCTCGTCATGGACATCGCCGACCGGATCCTCGTGCTCGACTTTGGCGAAGTCATCGCTATCGGTACACCGGACCAGATCCAGAACGATGAGAACGTCATCAAGGCGTATCTGGGTGAAGAGCTCGACGTCTAGGCCGAACGCGGATCACGCAAACCTATTTCCTGAGCGCTAGATTCAGGAATCATGAAGCGTTCCACCGTCCACTGGCTGGCGAGTCTCGCCGTTGGTTTAACCGTTCTGTTGATGACGCTCGGTGCGTATTCCAGAGGGAGCGGCTTCGATGGCGCGGTCCTGTGGATGGCCGTGCTTGTCGGTCTCGTGGCGATCATCATCGTCTATGCCGCGGTGCGGCTAGGGCTCGACCGAAGATGGGTCGTCCTGCCAGCCGCTGGCGCGGTGGTCGCGATAGGCATTCAGGCGTGGCTCGGATGGCTTCACTCCAACAGCGACTCTGGCCAAGAATTCGTGCTCGCCCACCTATTCGTCTCCTTGATGATCATCGGTCTTCTGGTGGTTGTCGCCGTTTCGACCCGGGCAGCGCCCGACGGACCCAACCTGCTTGAGCGCGATTGGTCGCGTCAGCTGGCCATCGGCTCGCTCGGTGTGTTCATCGTGCTCATGCTTGGTTCCATGATCCACGACATCGACGTTTCCGGATGGCTCAAGGTGAACGGCGAATGGGCTCCCGACTTCTCCGAATCAAGCGAGTTGTCGTTGTACTGGGGGCATCGCATGGCGAGTGCCGCAGTGTTCGTGTTTCTGCTCTTCCTCGTCTGGCGTGGCGCCCATGTGGAGCGACCCCGCACGGAGGGCTACCTTGTGATCGGTGCGACGGCTCTCTTCGTTGCGAACATCCTCCTCGGAATCCTCCAGGTAACGGTCGAAGCCCAATCGGATTGGGCAGGGGCGTTTCATCTCGGTCTCGGTACCGCAACATGGGCTGCGCTGCTCGGCGCGACCTTTCTCAGCTTCCACGACCCCCGCTAAGAGGGGGCTTACCCAGTCGCGGGCCGTATGAACACCGTTCCGGTGAAGAGGCCGACGGTGCGCCCATCGCCCCTCACCACATCCACTCGATAGGTAGCGAGCGTCTTACCGCGGGTCACCTCGATGGCAGTGGCGGTGAGGGTATCGCCGCTGTTCGTCGGAGCCGTGAGCGCCAGATGCGTGTCAC
>PJEL010002249.1_pt1 | contig 18088 bp, 10 predicted proteins | sample 1853271 | NCBI WGS metagenome assembly PJEL01 (sample SAMN08108733, study PRJNA415343) | Invertebrate metagenome, whole genome shotgun sequencing project. | host: Globobulimina | place: Sweden: Gullmar Fjord | collected 2015-08
TATTCAGACTTCGGAAGTCTTGAAAATGCCTTTTTCGCGGCTAAATCAAACCTTTTGCAGCCTGATTTCAGCTAAAAATCCCGGTTAAGACTTCCGAAGTCTTTTAAGAAACACGCTCTCAGCCACTTAAAACTGATTTAACGATAAAACTTGCCACTTGCAAACCTGCATATTTGCATACTTGCATCCGTAACCCAATAAATCGCATCTTTTAGTTTGACACTTCTCCCCTACTCGTTGATAATCCTTCTTGGCGAAACATAATTTTCCTCTGGCTTATAACCTTGAACTTGTCTCGCTGCTAAAAACACCTACCCTTACAAGCCCCTTGGGGGCGTTAGTAGAAGGAAAAATGAACGCAGAAAACGATTTTGAAGGAACTGTCCTGGTAGTAGATGACCACCCCACCAATTTAAGGATATTGATAGACACCTTAAATGAAGCGGGCTTTAAAACATTGATTGCCGATAGCGGCGACCGCGCCCTCCGTCAAACCGCCCACCAGCCGCCGGACCTTATTTTGTTGGATGTGCTGATGCCTGGCATAGACGGCTTTGCAACCTGTCGCCGTTTGAAAGAAAATCCAATCACCGCCGATATCCCGGTAATCTTTATGACCGCCCTCACGGATGTGTCAGACAAGATCAAGGGTTTTGAAGCGGGCGCGGTTGATTACGTGACCAAACCATTTCAACAAGAAGAAGTGTTGGCCCGCGTTAGTACCCATCTTACTATTCACAACCTGCAAAAGGAGATTGAAGCGAAAAACGCCCAATTGCAAAGAAAAAACAGCCAACTCGAGCAAGAAATTGTCGAGCGCAAACGGGCAGAAGAAGAAACCCGGCACCGAAACCGTGAACTAACCTTGCTCAACCGGGTCATTGCCGCTTCAGTCGACAGTTTGGAAACGGAGGTCATATTAGAAACGGTTTGCCGTGAACTGGCCCAGGCTTTTGGCCTATCTCAAGCCATTGCCCTCCTGTTTAACCCGGAGAAAACAGCCTTGATGGTGGTTGCCAAATACCTGACTGGAGAGCAAAAAACGGCCCTTCGACCTCGCTCAGGACAAACTTGGCCTAAAACTATCCCCTTGCCCGACAATCCCTTATTCCGGGAACTACGTAATCGGCAAGAGCCGCTGGTAATCAACAATCCTCTAAATAACCCGCACCTAGCTTCATTCCGTGATATGCTTGACCAAAACAGCTTGGCGGCAATGCTTATCCTGCCCCTTGTTATCGAAGGTGAGGTGGTGGGCAGCCTGGAACTGGTGTCCACTGGAGCTTATGACTTCTCAGCCGAAGAAATCAGGCTGGGCCAGAGCGTGGCTGATCAGACATCTGGGGCACTGGACCGGGCTCGTCTGTCCGAAACCCGCCAACTTCTGACCACCGCTATTGAGCACTCTGTCGAAAGTGTGCTAATTACCGATGCCAAAGGCTCTATCCTTTACGTTAATCCTGCTTTTGAACGGGTTACTGGCTACAGCCGAGCCGAAGTTATTGGACAAACCCCGCGTATCCTCAAAAGTGGTAAACAAGATACTGCCTTTTACCAGGAATTATGGGCAACCATCAGCAGTGGACAGACCTGGCGTGGGCAACTTATCAACAAAAAAAAGGAGGGCGACTCCTACACCGAAAAAGTTGTCATTACCCCCGTGCGTGACGAGAAAGAGGCCATTGTCAATTACGTTAGCGTCCAGCGCGATGTGACCCATGAGTTGCAACTGGAGGAACAATACCGTCAGGCTCAGAAAATGGAAGCGGTCGGTCAACTGGCCGGCGGCGTGGCTCATGATTTTAACAATATTCTAACCGCCATTATGGGTTACGTCGGCTTGTCTCTGATGACACTATCCCCTGACCATCCGATCTACAACGATATCCAGGGCATCCAAAAAAGCACCGAACGGGCCGCCGATTTGACCCGCCAACTGCTGACCTTTGCCCGTCGCCAGATTGTCGAACCCCAAATTCTTAATCTGAATGATCTAATTTTGAATCTGGACAAAATGCTGCACCGGCTCATTAGCGAAAATATTGAACTGATCACTTTGGCGGGGTCAAATCTGGGCCAGATTAAAGCGGACCCTGGACAAATCGAACAGGTGTTGGTCAACTTGGTCGTCAATGCCAGAGATGCTATGCCCGACGGCGGCAAATTGACCATTGAGACAGCCAATGTCACTCTGGACAAAGATTATGCTAACCGGTATGCTGAAGTGAACCGGGGAGAGTACGTTATGCTGGCCGTTAGCGATACTGGAATAGGGATGACCGAAGCAGTGCAGGCTCGTATCTTTGAGCCATTCTTTACTACTAAGGATGTGGGCAAAGGAACAGGGTTGGGTCTGGCTACCTGTTTTGGCATCGTCAAACAAGGCGGCGGCCATTTATGGGTTTATAGTGAAGTGGGTCGGGGAACAACCTTCAAAGTCTACCTACCTTCTGTTGAGGAGGTGGTCAGCCCTGTGTTCGGGCGCGACCAATCTCTCGACCTGCCCCGGGGTACGGAGACAATCCTGCTGGTTGAAGATGAAGCAGCGGTGCGAAGTTTGGCTGCTCGCATCCTGCGCGAACAGGGCTACACCATACTGGAGGCAACCAATGGAGAAAGGGCACTACAGCTGGTCGAGGCTAAGCCTGAGCTTGAGATTCAGCTGCTGCTAACCGACGTGGTGATGCCGTTGTTGGGGGGACAAAGGTTGGCCGGGCAACTGAACGCAACCCGGCCCCATCTAAAAGTATTGTTTATGTCGGGTTACACTGATAACTTTATTATCAATTACGGTGTTCAGTATGCTGGTATTGCCTTTTTGCAAAAGCCTTTCTCCCCATCGGCTTTGGTCCATAAGGTGCGGAAGGTGTTGGACGGAGCAACAAAGTAAAATTGCTCTCACCCCTCCTCTAATTTGGGAGAGGGGGTTAGGGCAGGAGGAATGATGAACCAACAGTCAAGCATAAAAAATATTAGTGTACCCCACTATATTTGGCTGGCGGCTATTTTTTGGAGCCTGACCATTACCTGCTTGTTAGCCTGGGACCTTTGGCAAACACGTCAGGCAACCCGCAAAACAGCCATTGCCGAAGCCCGCGCCAATTTAAACAAAGACCAAGCCTTTCGCTTTTGGGCTACAAGGCATGGTGGGGTGTACGTGCCCATTGATGAAAACACCCCTCCCAATCCCTATCTTGGCTACATCCCGGAACGAGATATCGAGATCCCTTCTGGCAAAAAACTGACCCTGATGAATCCGACTTATATGATCCGCCAGATGAACGAAGAATTTGCCGACCTCTACGATGTGGTGGGTCATATTACCAGCCTTAAATTACTGAATCCCAACAATGCCCCCGACGAGTGGGAACGGGCTGCCCTGCAAACCTTTGAACAGGACCAAAGCGAAATTTTGGAGCATCAAGGCGAAGTTTTGGAACACCAAAGCGAAGTTTTGGAGTTCACCGAGATCAGCGGTGAACCTTACCTGCGCCTGATACAACCCATAATAATTCAGGAAGGCTGCCTAAAATGTCACAACTACCAGGGGTATGAGGCTGGCGATGTACGGGGCGGAGTAGGCGTGGCCCTGCCTCTTGCTTCACTGTTAACCACAGAAGGGCAGATAAATACCGCCAATATACTGTCGTTAGGACTGGTGTGGCTGTTGGGGCTGGGCGGCATTGTAATTGGTGGGCGCGGCCTCAACAACCGCATCCGAGAGCGAGATAGGGCCGAGGAGTCGCTACGCGAGAGCGAACAAAGGATGCGTTCAATTGTTGAGACGGCACCGGGCTGGATATTAAATCTGGACCGTGAGGGTAGCATCACTTTTCTCAATCGTGCTGTGCCGGGTTCTACTATCAAAGCGGTGGTCGGCACAACTATTTATGAACATATACCGCCAGAGCATCACCCAGCGTACAAAAAGGCTCTGGAAGAAGTTTTTGTGGGGGGTAAAATCGTCGAATTGGAAACCGCAATCACGCCTGTCGGCTCAGAGCTTGTGATGTGGATTCTGAACCGCATTGGGCCGGTACTAAAAGACGACGAAATCATTGCTGCCACCGTTACCTTAACCGACCTCACCGAGCGCAAACATGTGGAGGAGGCGCTGCGGGAGAACGAGGAACGGCAGCACGCTCTATTGGATGCCATCAGTAGGGCCGGTATTTTACTCTTTGTCGTTGATGACGAATATCGGGTGCGATACATAAATGTGCCGATGCTTGAGGCTTTTGGCGATATTGTGGGCAAAGTTTGTTACTTGGGCATGGGCAGCATTGAGTCGCCCTGCTCATATTGCCAACTGTTCAAGGTGATTGGTGAAGGGAAAACGGTGCACTACCAGCCCACAGTGGTTGATGGCAGAACCTTTGATATCATTGCTGTACCGTACACCGATATTGATGGTAAACGCTGCAAGCTGGAGGTGATTCAAGACATCACCGAGCGTAAACAGGCCGAGGAAGCATTGCAAGAAAGCGAAAAGAATCTGATCAAAGCGCAAGAAATTGCCCATCTGGGTAGTTGGGGGTGGGATGTGCCGGCCGATGAGATCAATTGGTCAGCTGAAATGTATCGCATTTATGGCCTTGAGCCAGAGTCAAAGCCTACAAACGAGGCTGTTTATGAACTGATTCATCCTGATGACAAGGCGGTTTTTGACCGGGTGACGGCGGGTTTAGCTAGCGGACAGATGCCCCAGGCTCTTGAATATCGCATTGTCAGGGCCGATGGTCAAGTGCGCTTTATACGCAGCAAAGCAGAAATGTTTTATGATGAATCGGGAAATATCCTACAGATGATGGGCACTATGCAGGACATCACCAGGCAGAAGCAGGTGGAAAAAGCCTTGCAAGAAGCAGAATGGCGCTATCGAACCGTGGCCGATTTCACTTACGACTGGGAAAGCTGGGAAAACCCTGACGGAACTTTACGATACGTTTCTCCGGCCTGCCAGCGGATTACCGGCTATGAGGTTAACCAATTTATGGACACCCCCGTTTTGTTGAAAACCATCATTTTGCCAGAAGACCGCAAGATATGGTCCAAACATCGCCGCAGTGTTATCGAAACCCCGGGAGCTCATGAAGTTCAGTTCCGTATCCGGCGGCGGGATGGTAAAATTTCCTGGATAGAACACGTCTGCCGTCCGGTGACGGATGAACAGGGCGCGTTTTTGGGCTACCGAGCCAGCAACCGCGACATCACCGAGCGAATGCAGATGGAAGAAGCCCTGCAAAGCACCAATAATCAATTAGCCCAACGCATTGAGGAATTATCAACCCTTAACCATATCAGCCAAAAATTGTCTACCGTAATCAACTTGGAAGCCAACCTGAAAACTCTAAGCGTGACAATGGTCCAACTTTTCAAGGCTAGGAGCTGTTTTGCCACCATGCTTAATCCGGACGGCACAGAGCTGCTTGTGGTTAGTCATCACCATGAAGATGGAAATCCAATAGATATAATTGGCCTCACTTTTCCTTTAAGCAGCAATCAGGCTGACCGGCAAGTTATAGAAACCAGACGTTCTGTTTTGATCACACCCGATACCCTTGATCTGCTAGATGAAACTGCTCAGAAACGCCTCAAAAAGCGCAATATCCATTGCTTAATGATTGTCCCTTTGCTAACCCGCGGCAAAGCGATTGGCACCCTCTCTATTAACACCGCTCAGACAGGTCGGATATTCACTTCTGCAGAAATGGGGCTGGCGGAAACAATTGCCGCTCAAATTGCAGGAGCCATTGAGACAGCCCGCCTATTTGACGAATTGCGCCAAGCCAAAGAAGCCGCCGAAGCGGCCAACCGGGCCAAAAGCACCTTCTTATCCAGTATGAGTCATGAACTGCGGACTCCCCTCAACGGCATTTTGGGCTACACCCAAATCTTTAAGCGAGATACCGCCCTGACCGCCAAACAACAGGCCGGCATAGACATTATCCATCGCAGCGGCGAACACCTGCTTATGATGATCAACGATATTCTGGACATCTCTAAAATTGAAGCCGACCGTATGGAGCTACTGCCGGTTGAATTTCATTTTCCTCAGTTCTTGCAGGTCATTGTCGCCATGATGCGCCTGCAGGCCCAACAAAAAGGATTGAGCTTTACCTACCAACCCGCCCCCAATTTGCCCCAGGCCATCTTGGCGGATGAAACTCGCCTGCGCCAGATTCTGCTCAATTTGCTAGGCAATGCGGTTAAGTTTACTGAACAGGGGAGTGTGACGTTTTGCGTTAGAAGTAAGGAGGATGAAGTAGGAAATAAGGGAAAAACCAGCGATACATCTTTCCTACTCCCTACTCCCTACTCCCTGCTCCATTTTACTGTTGAAGATACCGGCATCGGCATCGCCCCGCAACGGCAGGCCGAGATATTTGAGCCGTTCCGGCAGGTGGACGACAGGCGAGTACAGAGCAAAGGAACCGGCCTGGGATTGTCTATCAGCCAAAAACTGGTGCAAATGATGGGGGGTGAGCTGTATGTAGCAAGTACTGATGTCGGCAGCCGCTTTTGGTTTGAGCTTTCATTGCCCCCGGCAGTTTGGTCGGGCGAAGTAGAAAAACTGGAAACGCGCCAGGTGATCGGCTACACCCGCACTCCAGGAGAAACCCCCTGCAAAATATTGCTGGTCGATGATTTTGCCGAAAATCAAAGCGTGTTGAAAGCGTTCTTGGTCTCACTTGGTTTTGTCGTTGGCGAGGCAAACGATGGTCTGGAAGCGATTGTCCAGGCGACCCAATTCAAACCGGACCTGATCCTGATGGATCTGGTTATGCCCCGCATGGATGGTCTGGAAGCCACCCGTCAAATTCGGCAACACCTGGAACAGCAACAAACTCCAATTATTGCCCTGTCCGCGGGCATCGGTCCCGAAGCCCGCCAAAAAAGTATCGACACTGGCTGCGACGATTTTCTATCCAAACCTTTTGAAACAGAGGCGATACTGGAAAAATTAGAGCATTATTTGCCCCTGCAATGGCTGTATGCGGATAAACAACATCCCGAGGCAGAGGGTGAATCCCCACAAAAAACCAAAAATCGAGAGCCTGAAACCCAAAATCTGAGCCTACCCCCACAAGCGAAGCTGGAAATACTCTTAAACCTGGCCATGGCCGGCGATGTTATGGGTATCGAAGAACAGTTGATCACCCTAGAAAAACAGAACCCCCAATACACCCCCTTTGCCGCCCGCCTTAATCGCTTGGCCATCAATTTCAAAATGAATGACATCGAACAATGTATTCGAGACTATCTGCAGGAAAAATGAGTACGGAAAACAGGGTAAAAAGAGGTGTTAATCAGGGTCAGGTAGGACTGCACTTAAGCGTGAAAGGCTTTAGCCAGGGTCGTAACCCGACGATTTGGAGCCTGACACGCGGGTTGCTGACCATAATATGGCGCACCCACTGATAGCTCAATCACGATAGGGTGTAGAGCTATCCAGGGTCAATACTCATCTGATTATTCATCATTTGATATATCAAATCAGCATACGGCCTCGAAATGACATGGGGCTATGTGTCAGAATTTATCTAATGCTGTACTAGCACTTATTCGGTTAGCGGCTCAGTGGTGGTTTCGGGGATGATCTCAAAATGAATGTTGCCTTCACAGTAATCGACGCTGATGGTATCCCCCTCGCTAAATTTGCCTTCTAAGAGGGACATGGCCAGGGGGTCTTGTAAGGTGCGCTGGATGGCCCGTTTGAGGGGTCTGGCTCCAAAGGTGGGGTCGTAACCGGCTTCGGCGAGATGGTTTTGGGCGTTTGTGGTCAAAACCAAATTCAATTTACGGGCGGCCAACAGTTTACGAAGCTGGGCCAGTTGAATTTCCACAATGCACACTAAATCCTCTTTGCTCAGACTATGGAAGGTGATGATGTCATCAATGCGATTTAGAAACTCTGGCCGGAAATGCTGACGCATCACTGCCAATACTTTATCTTCAGCGGCTTCGGCCCCCAAGTCCATGATATGATGGCTACCGATATTGCTAGTCATAATTACGAGCGTATTCTTAAAATTAACCGTGCGACCATGCCCATCAGTCAAACGGCCATCATCCAGCAGTTGTAACAAGGTATTAAAAACTTCGGGGTGGGCTTTTTCAATCTCATCAAACAGAACCACGCTATAAGGTCGCCGTCGCACAGCTTCAGTTAATTGACCGCCTTGATCATAACCTACATAACCGGGCGGTGCGCCCAGTAAACGGCTTACAGTATGGCGTTCTTGATATTCGCTCATGTCGAGGCGAACGATATTGTTTTCATCATCAAACATAAATTCGGCCAGGGCGCGAGCCAATTCAGTTTTACCTACGCCGGTTGGTCCCAGGAAAATGAAGCTGCCTATGGGTTGATTAGGGTCCTGCAAACCCGCCCGGCTACGACGAACCGCATTAGCCACCACCTTTATGGCCTCATTTTGGCCCACCACCCGTTGGTGCAGCCGGGTTTCCATCCGGATCAATTTTTCAACTTCTCCCTCTATCAATTTGCTTAAGGGGACACCTGTCCAACGCGAGACAATCATGGCAATTTGCTCAGAATCAACCTCTTCTTGAAGCAATGATCCTTTGGCTTGATATTCATCCAGTTTGGTTTGTTCAGTTTTGAGCTTCTCCTCCAGGCCAAGCAAGTCGCCATAACGCAATCGAGCAGCCTTTTCCAAATCGGCGTTGCGCTCGGCCTGTTCAATCTCCAGCCGGGTTTGTTCAATTTGCTCCATAGTAGAGCGCATAGCCTGGATAAGATTTTTCTCATGTTCCCATTGGGCGGTCATGGCCCGGCTCTTTTCTTGGAGATTACTGACTTCGGCTTCTAAGTTCTGCAAGCGTTCTTTGCTGGCCTTGTCTTTTTCTTTTTTGAGGGCCTCTCGTTCGATTTCAAGCTGCATAATCTGGCGGTCAAGGGTGTCCAATTCGGTTGGTTTGCTGTCGATTTCAGTCCGCAGGCGGGCTGCAGCCTCATCAATCAGGTCGATGGCTTTATCGGGTAAAAAACGGTCGGAAATGTAGCGATTACTGAGCGTAGCGGCGGCAATTACGGCACTATCTTGAATACGGACCCCATGATGGACTTCGTATCGTTCTTTCAAACCCCGCAAAATGCTAATGGTATCTTCCACCGAGGGTTCATTGACCAACACGGGTTGAAAGCGTCGTTCCAGGGCGGCGTCCTTTTCGACATGTTTGCGGTATTCGTCCAAAGTTGTGGCTCCAATGGTGTGCAACTCGCCACGAGCTAACATCGGTTTAAGCATGTTGCCGGCATCCATAGAGCCTTCTGCCGCACCCGCCCCGACAACGGTATGCAGTTCATCAATAAAGAGGATGACTCGACCATCACTGTGGGTGACTTCTTGTAAAACGGCCTTCAGACGCTCTTCAAATTCGCCCCGATATTTAGCTCCGGCTATTAGGGCCCCCATATCAAGGGCCACAATATATTTATTTTTTAAACCTTCGGGTACATCACCCCGAATAATGCGCTGGGCCAATCCTTCGGCGATGGCGGTTTTACCCACACCAGGGTCGCCAATAAGAACGGGATTGTTTTTGGTACGACGGCTCAAGACCTGCACCACGCGCCGGATTTCGTCATCACGGCCAATAACGGGGTCCAATTTACCTTTGCGGGCCAGGTCGGTCAGGTCACGCCCATATTTAAGTAGGGCTTCGTAGGTATCTTCGGGGGTTTGGCTGGTTACCCGTTGACTGCCGCGAATACGGGTTAGAGCCTGTAAAACTGTAGCCCGGGACATGCCGTAACGTCGTAATATGTTAGCCGCTTTGCCGCCAAATTCGGTCAATTCCAAAAGCAGATGCTCGGTGGAAAGGTAGTCATCTTTCATTTTTTCAGCGGTTTTTTCAGCATCACGGAGGAGATGGCTTAAGGATCGGGAGAGGGCAGGTTGGGAGCCGCCATAAACTTTGGAACTGCTTTGCAGTTCGGTTTCTATATCCTGGATCAAGTCGGTGGGGTTGATGGACAGGTGATGGGCAATGGCCGGGACAATGCCATCTTTTTGTTGAAGTAAGGCCAGTAATAAGTGTCGGGGCTGAATTTCACTATGACTATAGTCTTGGGCCAGGGTTTTGGCTTGAATAATGGCTTCTTGGGCTTTTTCGGTATATTTGTTTAGGTTCATGGTTGGTTCTCCTAGGGCAAGTGGGCAGGTTTGCAAGTGGGCAAGTGGGCAAGTGGGCAAGTGGGCAAGTGGGCAAGTGGGCAAGTTTGTAGGTTTGTAGATGGGTGCAAAACTTGCAGAGTGATGTTAATCTCTATCAATAATTATATTACGTTTTATGTACTATGGGTTAATGTAAGGGAGAATTGTTAGAATTGCAATAGATTTTTATGAGATAGGTATTAGGGCTAAGGATTGTTTTAAACCGGGAACTTCCCCGCTCGACTCCGCGGCAAGTTTCCGGTTTTAATTAATCCTCAATCCTTAGAGGAGGGATTTTAAGGCAGGGTTGGTCAGACAGGCAACTCAAGTCTAAAACAAGTGCCTTTGTTGGGGGTGCTTTCGAGGGTTATTTGGCCCTTGTGGGCTTGAACAACGGTATGGACAATTGCTAAACCGAGGCCGCTGCCTGTGATTTGATGTGTGTTTTGTCCGCGATAAAAACGTTCAAAAAGGCGGGGGTGGTCTAGGGGATGGATGCCACAGCCATTGTCTTTAACCCAAAATTTGATGGTTTGCTCGTTTTGTTCAGCCCCCAGGGTCACTTGCCCTGTTGCGGGCGTGAATTTTAGGGCATTATCAATTAAGTTGGAAAGGGCCATTTCCAGTCGGGTTCGGTCGCAGGTCAAGCCTATTGGGGTGGGGGGGTGTTTTATAGTTAGGGTTATCTCTTTTTCTTGAGCAACCGTTTTGAAGGCCGCATGAAGCGTCGCCAATATTTCCCCAACATCATGTTCCGCCCTATCTAGCTCAACCAGCCCGGCTTCAAGCCGCGATAAATTGAGCAGGTTGTGGGTAATCCATTCCAGGCGATTGAGTTGGGCTTGACTTTCAGCCAAAAACTCTTGTTGAGCCGCCAAATCCTGCCGGGCTGGACCTTGAAGGAGTTCATTAAAGTTTTTTAGGGTGGTAAGTGGCGTTCGTAACTCGTGGGAAGCATCGGCAATAAAACGACGTAAGGTGTCGCGTTCAGTTGCTAATTCAATGAAGCTGGTTTCTAAACGTGCGGCCATGTGGTTAAATTGGTGGGCTAATTGCCCAATTTCCCCACGCCCCCGCACGGAAGCCCGCACTGACAAGTCACCGTTGCTCATTTGGTCGGCGGTGTGGGTCAGGTTGTGTATGGGGGCGGTTAAACCTCGGCTCACAAACAGCCCCACCCAAACGGCTATAATTGTGGCTCCTAAAGCCGCCCATAAAAAGGCTTGGCGGGTGGTGGTGATAGCCTCTACTCCAGAGTCAGGGCCGTTGCTCAATTCTACATAGGCAAGTGGGTTTTGCTGGTCGCCAATTGGCACAATGACGATGCGGTCTGAGCGGGGGGGAGGCTCCTCAACCCAGAGGGTCGTATCTTTGGTGGAAATTTCTCTAAATTCGATTGTTTTGGCAACATCGGAGGGAATGAGAAAGTCATGCTCAGATATAACGGTATGGTCTTCAAAAATCAGACGATTCCCCCAGGGGCCGTGTATTTGGCGGATCATTGTTGGTTTTTTTGATAAGGTGGCAAGTGTGGCTCTCTCATCCGCAAAAAAGAAGGCGGTATCGGCCTTATGAGCTTCTGGCACAATTATAAAGCTCAAAACGTCTTGGTCAAATAAATCAGACTCTAATTCGGTTGAGGGGGAGATAAAAAGCAACTCGTGGGCATCGGTTTGGGGACCGGAATCGCTGATAAGGTGTTTGTTTTTATCTAAAATACGAACCCGTACATTGCCCAAAAAGGCGGAGGTCCGCGTCAATTCAAATAGTTCAAATTCTCGCCTGAGCGGCCATAATAAAGGCAACACCTGTTGGGCAATGGCCTCAGCATTGGCGGTAAGGTGAGTTTGCTGTTGGTGTTCGACATACTGTTTAACCAGTGATACCGCCAAAATCCCAACAAGGCTAACGGTCAGCAGAGTTAAAAGCACATAACTAGCCACTAAACGCCAGCGGATAGAGTGAAAAATTGATGTTTTATTCATTGATAATCCACAAAGGCGATTGGAGATTGGGAGATTAAGGTCAAGGCCTAATAATCTCCCAATCTCTCAATCCCCTAATTTTTATAACTTCTAATCCAGGAGTTACGCATTTGATAGGCCAAAGTCAGGTGACAGTCACTTTAGCGGGGGAAATGGGCTAATTTTACCTCAATTTTAGGTTAATATTAATCAAGTGACTGTCACCTTTTCAAATACTTCCATCAAACCATGATGTCTTACTCGCTTTATTCTTGCCGAACCACTCAAGTTCAAATTCTTCATGCAAGAAAGGGGCATCATCTTCCATTGAGAAGTCTTTAAGTTCAAAAATAGCATGTTGAGCGTCAAAGTCCATATCTGGTATAAAGAAAAGTTCTTTAGTGATGTCTAAGCCGTCTTCGCTATGGTGCATCCCTAAAAATCCACCAATCATCAGCCCCAGATAAGGGGTAGCCGCTTCATCCGGGTTTTGGCCTAAAGTAACAATCACATCTTGCGTTTCCTCTGAATCGGGCTGTTTGATGGTTAAAGTCAGGCTATCGCCTGGCTGACCCGCTTCAACAGCTTCAACCAAATTGGATGGTCCTGTGATGGGCTGACCATTAATGCTGGTAATCAAACTGCCTTTGCTCAAACCAGCAAGCGCTGCGGGGCTACCTTCAGCCACAGCATGAATAACAATTGCGTTTTCAATCTCATCCTCTCTAAAGAAGAAGTGATCACCATCAGAAGAGTCATCTCCAAAAAATTCCATATGCGGTCGGGGTCCAAAAGCAACGCCTAAAAAGGCTTTACTCGCTTGGTCAGGGTTTTCGGCCAAAGTGACGCTCACCTGACGGGCCTCCTCCCCTAATCGTTCTAAGGTTAAGGTAACGGTATCGCTGGGGGCATGAGTGCCGATAAGATCAGCCAAGTTGTGTTCATGGTCGATTTGTTGTCCCTCAACAGCCGTAATTCTATCGCCTTGTTGTAAACCAGCTTGGGCTGCGGGGCTATCCGGGACAACGTTAATAATAATGGCTCCCGGCTGGGTGTCTCGGTCAAGAAAAATATGACGGGAGTTGCCTCCGCAAGGCACAATACCCAAATAAGAACGGTCGTTACGATCACTCAAGGTCGCAGCTAGGATCCGTTCCTCATCACCGTGCATAACGGTAAGTTGAACTTGCGTACCCGCGGATATATCTTTTATGGCACTGATAAGTTCAGTCGTATAATTGACTGGCTGCTCATTGATTTTGAGGATAATGTCACCCCGCTTGAGGCCGGCCAAAGCCGCCGGACTATCAGCCACCACTGAAGAGACTAACAAACCCGGCTCATCAACTTGAACGGTTACGTCGGTGTCTGTTTGTTGATTTTGAGAGAAGGCGTAGACAGCCCCTCCGCCAGCCGCAGCTCCCAAAGCCAATATTAAGGCAATTACAGCCAGCCAGCCTACTGATTTTAAAGTTCTATGCTTCATTTTAAACAATCTCCTTTGAAAATAGTTGATAGTTGACAGTTGACAGTTGATAGTTGACAACTTCTCTGAAAATAGTAAATAGTGGTTAGTGGTTAGATATTTTCATTCTTGTTGTCGTCCCACAGGGACTGTCCGACTCCTATGGTATAATATAGTTATCATAGGGAGTGTGTGTTGTGGAGAAGAGAGTGGAGGGACACCCTCCACCCCCCAACGCCATCAGCGGCTCCTTGATGATAAAAGTTTTATAGTATTTATATCATACTCTAGAAAGGTTATGGGAATGTTGTGATTTTATTAAGATTTCGCAACAATTTTTACTTCGCAAATTTGTAACCTACGCCTCGCACTGTAATTAACCAACGAGGGTTGGCGGGATCGTCTTCTAGTTTTTTGCGCAGATGGCGCATGTGGACATCGATGGTGCGGTCGTTGCCGATGTCACTATCATACCCCCAAATGGTTTCGATGAGGGCGTCGCGGCTGAAGGGTTGATTGGGGTTGTCCGCCAGGCAACGCAACAAGCGAAATTCGGTTGGGGTCAGGTCGACCAATTGACCCGCTCGCATGACTTGTAAACGTCCCACATCAATTTCGACATCGCCAAATCTTAAATGGGTGTCGCTAGTGCTTGTTGCCAACTCACCATAAGCACGGCGTAACAAAGCTCGAATCCGCGAAATAAGCTCACGGAGACTGTATGGTTTGACGACATAATCATCGGCCCCTAATTCCAGACCCAGAACTTTATCTGTCTCCTCATCGCGGGCGGTTAGCATCAAAATAGGCTGGCGTTGGCCTTCACTGCGTAGTTGACGGCAAATATCAAAACCGCTTATGTCTGGCAAACGAATATCAAGCAGAATTAAATGAGGTTTCTGACTGCGGGTTAAATCCAACGCCCGTTGTCCTGTATCGGCCCAAAGAACGTTAAAACCCTCACTTTGCAGGCCATACTCCAGACTGCGGGCCATGGGGCGTTCATCTTCAACGATTAAAATGGTTTGGTCAGTCACAGCGACCTTCTTTTCATATAGGGCAAGATGATTATGCAAGGCAAGATGATCATGCAAAGCAAGATGATTATGCAAGGCAAGATGATCATGCAAGGCAAGATGATCACGCAAGGCAAGATGATCATGCAAGGCAAGATTAAATAGAATAGGAGTTACGCAGTTCATATGTCATTTCGAGGCTGTATGCCGAGAAATCCCTGAGAATTATGTTTGCAAGACAATTTTGGAGGGATTTCTCGCTCATTCTTCGCTCGAAATGACATTTAAATGCCCAATTGCGTAAGTTCTATAGAAGTCTCAGCAAATCCAATTTTGACTGGATAGGAGCATCAAAGTAAACTTTGACAGACAAAGCAGAGCTTTGTCACTCCAGAATTTGGATGTACTGAGTCTACAGTTGTTTTCTTAATTTGTACTCGTTTCAAATGAAAAGAGCATTAAGATTGTACATCTTAATGCTCTTTTTAGGCCAAATATAGTTCAGGCAAAGCAAATTCTTTTCCGGCTCTCTGGGGTTTTCCGTGCAGCTCGGCTTGGATTTGTAATCCGAGCCACATTTAGGAGTACAATCAAATTTGCACTACAATATGTCGGGGGTTGCTCGCCATAGTATGGCGCACCCCCTCCGAGCGATTGCACGGAAAGTCCTAAAGAACCTCTTTTCCTGCTCTGAAGTTTCAGCTGATGGGATTAGGTGAGTAGTAGGGGTGAGAAACCCAAGCGTATAACGTCGGCGAAACTATGTATCGCAAGCATCAGTTAGCTCAATGGGTCTCTTGCAAATATAGAGTGCGTTCGGATTTGGGGGCATAGTTATGACAGTAAATCATCCAATAATGACGTTTGTATTACATCCCAACCTGTATAGGGGCTGGGTTGTAGACGGAAAAATGATTCAACTTGGCCTTTGATTTTCTGCGATTTATCATCCCAGGTAATGGTGGCAGTTACTTTTCCCTCATTTCCCTTTACTTGGACGACAACTGGTTTCACCTCAAGCTGATTGGTTGGTGGCAGGCGTTTCCAAAGTACTTCAATTTTTTGGATAAATTGGGCTGCGGTTATCGATTCTCCCTGGGCATTGAATAGAGGTTGATTTGCTAAACTCGGTAAGAAATATTCTCTTTCTTGGGTGAATAGATCAAGGACAAAGTCTTCAACCCACATTTGGACATCATATTCGGGTGTGGTATGGGTAAAGTGGGTGATCATGCCTTCAATCCGAATATCATCTAGCTCATAATCGAGCAATTCCTCAGTTAGATAGCGATAGACCTCCAACTCGTCAGCTTCGCCCAAAAAATCAACGGCAATGCCATGCGCCGCCAGTAAGTCAAGTAAAAGTGATATGGCTTCGTCGAGTTCATATAGAGGTATATCAGACAAAGGGCGGATAGGGGGGTTATCAATCCGCTTACGTACTGTAATGGATTTTGCTTGCTCAAACTGCCGTTCAAAGTCAAGGATATAGTCAAGCCATTCATTTTCAGCTTCAGGAGAAAGTCGAGGGTCTGTATGCTCAAATTTCATTCCGTATTCATCACGCAATTTGTCTCTTTTGGCTTGACTAAGGGCATTTTGGATGCGTAGTCGCATTTCAACTAACCATTCATTGTTCATATAACCCTCCATTGTTTCTATTTATTAAAATTACTGCAGTATCAAGCAAGATTTGATAAGTTGCATTGACCCCACGCAAACAATAGTAAATCACCTTGTACAAACAAGGGCAGGCTTTGGGTTTGATGTTGGTGCCTTAGACTGTTGTGGTTATAGTGACTCCATAGGGATTCTTCGACTTCGTCTCAGAATGACATGGGGCTGTGGAGCAGAATTTGGCTGGTGGGGTACTATTTTTTTATTTGATTGCCTCGGCGAATGGCTTTATCTCCAAAACGGTCGCGTAAGTCATCAAGGGTACTTTGGAGGCGTTGGTCGGGTTCGTATTGGGTATCCCACAGCCCTAATTGGCGGGCCGGGTGTTCAAAGTTGCTGACTCCGACACCGAGTAGGCGGACTCGTTTGCCAGGGGGCCAGGCTTGTTGAAAGAGTTGTTCGATGGCGGCATAAATTTCACGGTCGAGGTTGGTGGGTTGTTCTAAAGTGAGTTGGCGGGTGGGGGTGGCGAAGTCAGACCAGCGAATTTTAAGCCTGATGGTGGTTCCGCTTAAATTTGCTTTACGCAGTCGATGCCCAACTTGCTCTGAGAGTCGGCGTAAGGTTTGTTTTAGTTCCCGTTCATCATTTATGTCTGTGGCAAAGGTGATTTCCTGGCTGATGGATTTGGCTTCACGTTCGGTTTCAAGGGGGCGATTGTCAATGCCTTTGGCCCGTTTGGCAAGGTCAAACCCCAACTTGCCAAAACGTCGCCCCAAATCGGCTTCTGACCAGGCGGCTAGATCCCCAATGGTAAACAAACCCATATCTGTTAATCTGGAGGCTGTTTTTGGTCCCACGCCCCATAATTCTTTAACTGACAGCGGGGCTAAAAAGGCTGCCTCCTGGCCCGCTGGAATGACGGTAATGGCGTTTGGCGATCCCTCAGTTCGGGCTGAGGCTTTGCCGATGTTGTTGGCAATTTTAGCGACTAATTTATTGGTTGCCACACCCAATGAGCAAGGTAAATCGAGTTCAGTTCGGATTTGTTGTTGTAAATGACGGGCAATGGTCTCGCCCGGTTGGGGTAAATCAGTAACATCCAGAAAGGCTTCGTCAATGGAAATTTGTTCTACCAGAGGGGTTAATTTATGTAAGGTTGCCATTACCTGTTTGGAGGCGGCTTGATAAGCATTGTGGCGGGAGGGGACAATGATTAAATCGGGGCAAAGTCTGATAGCCCGGCTCATGGGCATGGCTGAGTGAAGCCCAAGTCGGCGGGCGGCGTAGGAGCAGGAGGTGACAACTCCGCGTTGGTCAGGACGACCCCCGACAGCAAAACGTTTGCCATGCAAAGTTGGGTCTCGCTGCTCTTCGACAGCGCAAAAAAAGGCATCTAAATCAAGGTGTAAGATTTTTCGAGACATGATTGCTAAGTTCAGGCGAACATTAAACGACGGCCTTTGGGTTGTGGTATTGGGTCTCCAAATTCTTTAGCTGTATCTAACCATAATTGGATAGCTTCTTTGCTGTTATGCAGGGCCTCATCATAAGATGAACCATGAGCCATACACCCCGACAATTCGGGAACTTCAGCAATATATAGTTCGTCTTCACTACTCCAGTAAATAATTATTTCATAACGATACATTAGAGTTCCTTTCCAAGATTATGTCGTAAAATTATGTTTCTAATTTGACGGACTTGATACACTTTAGCCTTGTTTCCATCACGTTGCAAATTAATTTTCTCGATAATTCCCGTCTTTCTAAAAATATGATGACTACCTCGAACACGTTCTTCAAATCCTATATTTTTCAACATGTTAAATAAGTCATTGAA
>PJEL010002251.1_pt1 | contig 18083 bp, 12 predicted proteins | sample 1853271 | NCBI WGS metagenome assembly PJEL01 (sample SAMN08108733, study PRJNA415343) | Invertebrate metagenome, whole genome shotgun sequencing project. | host: Globobulimina | place: Sweden: Gullmar Fjord | collected 2015-08
TAGTCAGATCTCGACTAGATTTCTTGTCACTGCTTGTGTTTTTTTCAACTTTCTTTTTCTGTCTAGACACGTGAGATCTCACTGAGCCATGGCCCATGCATGACCCCATATATCCGACTGATCAAATGGGCGACCTGGTCAGTGGCGTTGATGATTGAATATTCTCTATATATATAACTACTAGTATTTTAAAAATTAATAATAGCCATAAGTAGTCTGATAATGTATGATCTACCGTTAACGTACAGAAGTCCGGTAGTACCCTGTGTAAAGCCAGGGTTGGTGCTGAGAAGAACCAAGGTATATTCCACGAAATACAACCCTCAGAACACAGATCAACCATTAATTTTACCCAATCCTTCCTTAGACGCTATAGAGACAGTGAAAGTTCAGCTCAACGCTCTTCAGAATTGCAATGATCCATGGCCAAATCATGGTATCCAACTGGCATATGAGTTCGGGTATGATGTGGGGGGACTGGATCCATCAATGTATTTTGGATATCCCTCGGACCTATATCATCTAGATCACTTCATGGGGAAATTTCAGAACAAACTTCCTGATCTCGTGAATTCCTCTTCTTTTGAAATTTTGGATGATATCCAATCTGTGATCATACCACATGACTCTGATAAAGTTGATGCCACCTGGATTGTGGAGGCGGTCATTGTCAACCAGACGAAATCATCCCAGACTCACGTGAGATTTCATTTGAGGATGAAAAGAGTTGGCTCGAGGAAAGGATCTTTGATGACTTATATGGTTGAAAAGTTGTGATACAAGTCTTGGTACCATCCCTGTTGGATTGAATGTTTGCCTCTGAATGAGACTCCTATCACATGGAATGGGTACAGCAAAGGCAGATCCACTCAAGATTTTGATTCGTGTCTGAAACTTGACTGTCCAGCGTTGTATCGATTCTGGGGGATGGACTCTGGGAGATACACGTGGACCACCAATGCGTAGGTATCTAGTGTACCTATCAAGGCATGCAGGGAGACAACGATCGCCTTGCCTCGCTGGCATGTGGATAGAGAATATTTCCATAGAGTGTCCATACTTTTCATTTCACCCCAACATATTCTACACCAATGTTGATCTGTACTCACCTTTGGAACAGAAATAAACTACTCACAGAGCACACTGACAGTATGTTACCCCACAGAGAGAGACATCTGACTGTATTGTTAAACTTATAGTACAACTTGCCTCCTTGCCCCAAGGCACTATAGAGAAGTAGGTTCACTGTGGACTTGGAATACATGAAAAGGTGGTTTTCACCACTTTTGTGGTTTCCACCTCTTTTCTCATTTCAAGGAGGAAACACGTCATGCTTCTCGACGACTGTGTGTAACACTCCCATTTTAAGAAAATCACCATATCTCTTATTTATGCCAGCAGACAGTGACCGATGAGGTCTGTACTTCCAGTATTCTAATGGCTGGCGTTGAGTTAATCTGTCATGCAGTTCGACAGCACCTGCTTGCACTGCAGTATGGCGACGCAAAACGCGAAAGTGGACAAGAGATGTCAATCCATCGGATAGAAAAGTATCATCTGGAAGACTCCGAATGGATTAGACAGATAATTGTCTGGCTTGAAGACACAAAGATTCGGCACTATGACTTGGAGGATAGAAAGGATCTCAAGTCAATTGATAAGTGCGTTTGGTATGGTGCTGTACGTGAATATTTGAGGCAATTACAATATCCTATGCATTCGGCCAACAGGGATCAAGCAAATGTATGTCCAGTTGATGCACATGGGCAAGTGATATCCCCCAACGAGTTTCTATGGGTCCTGGAATATGCTTTGGGTCTAGCATACGACGATGGTGCAGAGACTGCTCGTGGGTATGAGTTCTTGGCTGGGAAAATAACCAAGTCAGAAATCCATCCCTGTTATCATGTAGGACATGGTGTCATCCTGAGTGACTTGTACGAGAAGTCATCTGCCGATTCATTTGAAAAGTTGTGCAACATGCTTTCAATTCAAAGGGAGTGTAAAATGGTAGATATCTCCGCTGACAGTTTGAGCAAGTGTCGGTATCGCTTGATGCATGAAATAGTACCACTGTTAGAAAGAAAGCAGGAGATTATCTTTCCCTTGAATGAAGACACAAATATTAAACAGACAGTGCCCCTGGGATTCAGCACAGGCAATGATGAGTCAGACCTTGCTGCACTAGTTCTGAGAATATTGCACGTCAAAAAATTGAGGCGGCTACAGAATGTTATTGATGATATGATAGTGAAACATCAGGATATCACAGCAAATCCTAGGACAGACACAGGTCGGCGACAGAAAAAGAAGGATCAATCCAAGCCTTGACAGTGCTTCTACCATCCACCTTCTTCATCATCATCATCATCAATTTTCTCGATCTCTTCTTGAGTTTGAAACTTATATTCGTCATATTGTTCTGAATAGTCAAGAACATCCTCTTTTGGGGCCTGTGAGTTACCCCAGAAATCTTCTAGGACCTCTTTAGAATATCCTTCAATCTGTAAATTGAGAGTCTCTGGATCAAGAGCTCTCGATTTCGATACTACGTCTGTATTCCAAACTCTCAAACCATCAAAATTGAATTCGATAGACCATCCATCTACAAAAAAGAAATAATCCCAGCCTCTTTGTCGCCTCATTCCGCTACCTTTTAATATTTTCAACTCAAAATCTTCTACACTCTTGATCGCATAATGATAAATGGCCAACTTATCATGAACTGGTAAATTATCACCAGATGCTCCAACTATTGGTGACATGTCTGTTCGAACTGCTGGAGCACTACAGTTATGCTTGAATGAGTGTGGAGAATCAGCAGCAGCTTCAGTGCATTTTGTGTTCACAATAGATTTAACAAATAAGTGCTGTGAATGCCGCAAAGGAACACATTTTGTATAGCTTCTCAAAACACTTTTTGTGGGCTTTGCATCATGTTCTGAGGACCCAAACAGGATCCAGTGTATAGCCAACGAACTGAATGGTTCATATCCTGTCAAAAATGCAGGCAGGCTTTGAATTGGATGATCATCTCTAAACATTATGAACTCGTCCACATCCAAAAACGTGAGCCATTTATGCTTGTTGCCATGGTCCTGTAAACATTTGTTGTATGCATACAACTGAGGTGATAGTCCATTTATTGATCTCTGTATTGTGAGCCTTTCATAAACCACAAGCCCCTCCCCAATAAAACTACTCAGGATGCTCTCAAGAGGGGGGAAGCTCAGGTGATCATATACATATATACGCCTAATTCCTAGTGAAAGGTGGTGACTTATCCATTCTAAGATACTATTCTGGTCGTCTCGGACAACGAGACAAGATGCCACATAACTTTTCTCTCTTAAAGCCTTTGCCTGAGGTACAAGATACATGGAGCTTGTCAACTCCTCAGTATGACCTATGTTTCGAATCCTCTTCTGCACATCTTTCCTCATCCATTGAGAGAAACTGATTTTCTTTGGCATTGGGGTCTCCTCAAATGAAGGCAGGTTGACCCCTCTTGCAGTTATACCGGAATCAATATCTTCTTCCATTCGATTCATCATTCCACCATCAGAGTCATCAGGAGCCTCATATTTTGTGTGGAAAGTATCATCAGATTCAGTAGCAATTTTATCATGATTGAGAGCGATCTCTTCGTGATCCAATCTCTGCTCTGTGTTGTCTTCACGGTTATGGACAGATACACCAAGATCATTATCCTCTTGCTTCAGTTCTACACGAGAAACGCTGAAATTCTCTTCATAATCGGAAGCCACAAAATTTTTATCATCTATTTCATTCTCATGTTCGAAAAGACCCTCAAAATCAGACTGCCCCACCCAAAGATTTTCGCTTGTGTAGTCCTCTCTATTCGAGTTTTCATCGATCAGAACAGAAGATGTATCAGTCTGCAACAATCTTCTATCCACCTTGGAGGCTTCTCCCCTATAATAGTGTCGATTCAACGAGGCAAAATTTGATTCCACAGCGAGAGTATCATGCAGATTCAACAACAACATTGTCAGACTGCCAAGAGACAGTGTTGTTGATATCACGTCTCGTGGTCTCATGTACCTATACTGACACTGTTGTTTCAAAGATTGTACCTTTAATATTTTTACGTTGCATCGTAGGCACGTGCCTGCTACAATGTTTCCAGAATGAATAGCTGGAACCAACAGTCGCTTCTGATTCAGAAGTTCTGAACGAGGTGCTTGTGTCAGATTAGTCTGAACGAGGTAGTGGGTGTAAAGATACAATACCAATATATGGTACTATCATAAAAATAAAGAAATATATTTGCATAGACGCTTACATTGTCTGAATTTTACAGAGGTATGGAAGAGGCCTTAAACTAGGCCCCCAAGAAACTCGTCACGAAACAGTAGCATACCTGAGTTTTTGCCAGCAATTTTCACAGTTTACAAATGATTCGATTTCTGCGTGTCTGAGTTTGGATACTTGATATGCGAGGGCAAGACATTCTGTGTGAGGTTCACGTTGCTTTAATTTTGTTGTGACTCCCATCAACCACCCCTTTGATCAAAGGGGGTATCATGATAGGCGATAGCAGGGAAACAAACCATTTATCGGATTTCAGAGAGACAGGAACAAGATTGGCAGGCAGGTAAGGGCGGCAAAGAAAGAAACTAATGCAGAAGCCTGAGTTTTTGTTTTGGAATGTATGGACATGTTAATAGGCCAGTGACGCCATATCAACATAGAAGCAGACATTTTGGACGTTCCAAATGTCCATCCTTGCTTTTTTTGATGACAGTTCTGGGATTATATATATATATAGAGAGAGAGAGAGAGGGAAAGAGGGCATTCCATTTAGAGGAGGAACAAGCAAGTATGTGCGGTCCCAGGGTTATAGTCATAGGTGCTCAAAAAGGTGGTACAACAGCTCTCGCAGAGTATGCCAAACAGACGACCTGGATGAAACTAGGGGTCCGAAAAGAGTTGCACTTTTTTGACGCATGGATCAAGTCTGGGCGCTCCAAGGAGGACAAAACTGCCATGCAAAGAAAGTATTTGGAACTCTTCCCTGTGCAGCCACTAATTTCTCCCAATGGAGCAGATTCCATGTCGAGATGGAGTCACTTTGGATTCTCAAGGATAAATCCTTTCTGCAGCGACTATCAAACAAACCTATCGTATCAGTATAATCAGGATGCAGTTTTGGCCGACATCACACCGATTTACATGATCACTCCAGGGGCTCCAGAGATGATCCAGAGTGTGACAAATGACCCTTTCATCGTTATGCTTCTGAGGGACCCATCAGAGAGAGCACTGAGCGCATTTAGAATGAATTGGCGGAATCAAGCCATTCCAGATAATGTGAAGAAGAATCAGTCAATGTTTGCTTCTCGTTTTAATTCACAGGTTAGAAAGGGAATCGGTCTATCTGAAGAGTGCCTAACCTCTCAAGCTTGTCAGGAAAGAGCTATCGGCAAAAATAGTTCGGAGAGTTTAGTATGGAGAGGATTATACTCCATTCACCTTTCGAGCTGGTTCAAAGTATATCCAAAGAACAGAGTTGTTATATGGGTATCAGAAGACTTTAGCAATGACCCAGGCAGGTATTTACAGGATCTTCGTCATCAGATTTTGCCAGAATACTCTCTTAGAATGCTAGATAGAAAGAGAACCCCATACGCCAGGGTTTTCACAGATCCTCTTAGATTATCGCCTTGGAATACGACAATGGAAGCACTACGAGTTTATTTCAAACCATACAATGAAAAGCTCATTAGATTGTTGCAGCAGAAAGGTTATCATGCTGCTGTTAGCCATATCCTAAACAACTGGGAAAACTCTATATATTGAGTACAGTAAAATTGATGTAATTTGTTTTCAAAAATCATTGGCGCGGTGGTGTATTATTGAGTGTCCTTAGTTACCGAGGTATGGAAGATACAGAGGACCTTGTATGTCGTTATCGCGTCCCAGTTCTCGTCTTTATATCCGTATGGGGACAACTGATTGATGCGCAGCAAAAACTTAATTAAGTACGCAATTTTATATACCGCGTTGGTATACTGTGCGTGTCGCATTCTAGTCCAGAGTACAGAGAAGTACCAGTGGATCACCACAAGTACCTCTTCAGATGAAAGAGGTTTCGTATTTGCTCCTGTTCCGTTTTCCAATTCCAATATCAGCTTAAGAAGTCCGGTAATTCTATTCCACCAGAGAAAAGCTGGAGGATCATCTCTCAGGAGGGCGATGTTACACTCCGCTAGAGCCTTGAACCAGTCTTACTTTATTCCATGCTATCCTCCAGTCCCTTGCGACACTTATTCGTTCAAGAACAACAGAGCGGCAATTTATGCAGGACACTTTTCAATTTCAGAGGTCAAACATCTCCTGAGACATGTCCCTATGGAGAGTGAATTCAACCACAGACAAAAGCACAACTTCACTTGCCTGACAAACTTTCGTGAGCCAATGTCTCGAGTTGAGTCTTGCTTCTACTTCCGCTTTAGGACAAGAGGAATCATGTACGATTGTATGAACGATATTCCGGTAGAAATTTTGCGTCGAATTCTTGTGGATGGAGTCGACGACTATGGTGATGGGTGTCTGGATGAACCTTTCAGAATTCTGAGCGGCATCTCTGATAAACGGCTTCTTCGAAAGTCAAACGACGTGTTAACTCCAGAATTTCAGATATCATATCAAAATACGCTGCACTGGTTAGCGCGATGTCACATTCTCGTGCTGGAGGACCAAAGAACACTTCAATTGTCTGGGAGCCTCATCCCAGAATTAAAGGATGCCTTGGATTCCTTAGGACATGAAAACTCAAATAAGGCTAGTAAATGTCAATTAGACAGAGAACATACAAATGTATTGTACAAGTTAACAGAAGCAGAGCGGCGCTTGTACAATGCAGTTCAAAGCAGAGTAAACTACTTGGTGGAAATATCAGGAGGGCTGACCAGTTGAAATTCTGACATTTCGCCATTATTTGATACGACGAGAAGTGCGCATCACGTAAACTTTGATGAAAAAAAATGGCAGGGAAGGCATCAGAGCAGAGGCTGATGCGCGGCTCTGTGGAGATGAGTGTGAGCCAGTAAGATTTTTCTGCTCTAGGTGATGTATCAGATGAGGTGTTGAGCATGCATTGTCATCATGTCAGCATGAATTCTCTCGTTACTATTAAACATAGAGTTGCATTCAAGAAAGAAGAATACTAAATGAAAAGACGCTCGCGTGGCGTACATCATTGTTCTATTATTGATTGAGGGCATCAATAATAATTAAATAAACACGTGTTTCTCTTCCAGGTCTTGTTTTGGCACCCCACGAGCAGAGGGCCTTATTCTAGGCCCCTTCTCTGTATGATTTTACATTGTTGCGCTTGCGCAGCTGAGCTGCATAGGCACCATGCATATGCATGGTTCCAGAATATGAGCATACTTTCGAGGTATGTGACTGCCTTATGATCTCAGTTTTTCTTGGAGTTTGTATGAAGGTCTCTAATGTGCAGTGTATGTATGTTTCTATGGTATGGGATGCATATGCAAGCTCCCAGATCTAGATCTAGACTCTGACTCAGAGCCTCCTTTCGAAAGGAAGCAGACGAACGAAACTCGAATTCCGTAGATGTTGACTGAATACTGAGCTAGGATGCTCAAAAAATTTCAAGTTAATCAAATTCCGTTAAGTTACGAAAGTCATCTCCACTTTGATTTCGATCGCGTAGAAGCATGAGTTTAAACTTTCCATGACAGGATATCCTCGCTTGTTGCTCGCCAAAGATGTTGGCATCGGAAACTCAGGTAATGTGATTAGGTCGATTGAATCTGTAATATTCTTATTATTTCATCATCCATATCATGTTCCAGTCGCAGTGCCCCATGGTGGGAGGACGGAATATCCCTGCCTTGTTGACTTGCCAGACCCGAAGACTCAGGAGTTGAGACAGTATCTCGTTACGGAAAATAGCATACAAGAATGTAATGCCATTCAAAGAGGATGGGGCTCTTGGTTGGCAGGCAACTTTGTCATAAGTGATGGGACTCTGCACGCGTGGACCCCAGTTAACATTGTCTTCTTACTTCTTCCAGCATTAGAGAAGGTTCGCCAACAAGAAAAATTCTGCAGCATAGATCACATCGTGGAATCCATGGGAAACAGACATGACAGATATGCCATTATAAAAGTCATCGAAGCAGAGAAGGGCACGTTGAAAGAGGTTTGTGACTGGAAGGAGAATGAAGATGCTTGCTTTTTCAAGTTGAATAACCAGAAGCTATTTGATTGGCTCCAATCCAGAGTGAATAGTCTTGAAACATATTTAGCAGGGCGCTATCCATCTTTTGCAACAATGCCCAGGGCTTCTTTGAAAACTTATAGTGTAGGAATACTATCGGAATATCTTCCGGCTCAAGTCAGTCATGAGTTGTACAGAGTATTCGGTATGGAACCTGTAGAAAAAAAGAATTTTCATATGGCCGATTCTCTACCAAAGGAGCCTGTGAAAACCAAATTTGACAGGAAGCAGCAACAGAAAATGCGAACAGCAAGGGCTCGCGAAGAAGAAAAAGAGAGGAAAAGGAAAAAGGAGACTGCTGGAATGCAAAAACTGACTTCATTTTTTGGCAAGAGATAATCAGACCATGGAGCCCGAATGACCAGTTAATTTATCCAGGTTCCAGATATTAAAAATAACTTGTCAATGCATGGTCTCATCCTGCAGGCTATTCCACCATGCAATAGATGCACTCACTTGCTGTGGGGTTTATTCAATCATGACTGACAAAATATTTTGGGCTATCTCAAGATATATTAAAGCCTGAATTTGTTTACTTTAATCAGTGTCAGAATGCCAGTTTAACTTAAACACTGTAATACACACTAAAACAAACTTGAATTATCTTGTTAAGGTTCTTTAAAAAGAGTATACATTAGTAGAAGAACATTCTCAAATATTTCCTTGAGGTTACTACTTCTCTGTAAGTTCTCTGCAACCTTTCCATGCTGCTGGGCATGATCCACCTTGTGATTTCATGTATCTAAGCAATGTCCTTGACGGTCCATCAAAATCCTGTAGGCTTTCAAAAATACGGATTGCGCGATGCCATTCTCCTAACAAATACAAATTATAGGCCTTATCGAACGACGAAAGAATTTGGCCACTCTCTGGCGATGACATCCAATTTATTGATAAAATATCTGGATGCTCCTCATATTCATCAAGATAAGGGTAGTCAGAATAACTGACATGACCTGCTTCTGTCTCTGTAGAAACACTGTCTATTATTGAATTTTTAAATCTATCAATGGGGTATTCGTTCGTCTGAATAAAGTCAGCATTGATAGTGTATAGTCTGGTTGGAACTTTGCTCCCGACGACCATGACAGTATCAATAGCTCTGCATCTCCTCTGGTTATGGGGAGATAATAAGGATATAAAGGCCTCTGATAAAAGCATAGGAACCTCATACTGTTTAGTAGCAGCTTCTAGGCGAGCAGCCATGTTGACGTGCGGTGAAAGGTATGATGGGTCTATCTTGTAGTGTGACCCTATGGCACCTTCAATTGCCCAACCAACATGGACCCCAAAGCCCATACTTGCTGTAAAACCTGGCATTCTCTCTTGTATATCATCCCTACCGCAGAATTCTTTTAGCTTTCTTGAACGTTTTAGTGCCGAATTGATGATAAGAATTGATGCCAGTGCTGCATCTGCGAGATGGCGAATCTCCTCAGAATCATGATCCACATTTTCATTGTGACTTGAGTGTAATGCAGTTTTTGCATCAATGATGCTACCTCGTGTATGGCAAGTGGCCTTTTCACGGGATTCAGGAAGCTTCCATACCACTAAAAATGCATCACCAATGTTTTTATTCGCTGCCCCTCCATGAAAGCTTACCTCTGCATGTACTATTGATGCTATGCAGTTCACAAACTCCATTATATCTTCTTGAAGCACCTCTGTAGCTGAGGTGAAATTGCGAATATCGCAGAAACCAAATATCGCTGCGACTTTCTTACCAGGTAGCATCGGATTTATTCCTCCAGTACTCTTCATATTGTTAGCAATAATCTCTGCTCCAGCTTCCCCAAAGCCAACTGACAACAGATGACAGACTTTACCAATAGAGCGCTCCAGAATTTTTGTTTCTAGCTGTTTTGGTCCATTGTATTCTTCTGTCTCTAAGCTCATCCCATTTGAAGCAAGGGGATTTTCACTCATCATTTTGACCCTCTGCACCATTCTCTCTATTGGTCTCAAGACAAGCGAATCTGCATCCCTGATAAAAAAGATAGCTCCTAAGGACAACATAGCAAGCAAAAATGTCACTCTTCCAATATCTAACAAAGCTTGAAACTGAATATCCCATCTTACATCAATCCATGACTCTGTCACTGGAACTTTATCTTCATTCAATATCCTTGATGATTGCTTTTCTGTCTTTCTCAGGTTGGCATCTTGTTCGCTTGACTCAACAAGAGTCACATTTTGAATCTTCAAAGATATCAAAAGACCAGTCTTTCTTCCAGCTATCCAATAAATGTTCTTGACTTTATAATCCTCAACAGCTTTTAAAAAACCTGGAGAATTCCCTTCCTTGGCATACAGATTGTGAAGGGTAAGCAGACCCCCATCTTCAAATGATGTTGGATACCCATAAAATATCCACGAGTCGAAAACTGGAAGCACTGAGAGCAATATTAAAATACCTAAAATTACCTTTCTCAGTGTCATTTCTGTGAGTTTCTCCCCCACTCTTGTTTGTGGCTTCAATGTAGTCATTTGAAGTTGGATCTCACCATCCATGCAATCACTGTCAGTGATGGACCGTGATGGCCTCCTATCGAGCTTTTCAGTTTTTCTCCTAATTGATAATCGTTTTCTACGCAAGCGAAACAATTGCACCATTGAAATGACCTGCATAATTCTTGCTGACCTGGCCCCTGCTTGTGCAGCTTTTGCCATTCGTTCCAAAGTCAAGTGTCGATTGTCATCATCTGAGCTGAATGTTATCATGTCTATGAAAATTGGTATGTCACATAATAACGAAAAAGATGCTACCAAATCCATCCAAAAGTAAAATCTGCATATAAAATTAGACAGATGAAAGAAGCGTTTACAAAGCTGAAGTCAGCTCACACACTCTGGAACCTTGATAGAAGAAAAGTCAAACGAAACCAAACTTACCTAAATAGATAACCTGGCCGACATAAGGATGAAAGAATAATTTCACAAGTGAAAATAGCGATGGAACAGATTGTAAATGCCAAAAAGTACGGGTCCAGAGAGGGAGGAGAAACAGCAACCCTAATCAAATCCATGTACAAAATCTACACGTGCAGGCATATACTATATGAGATGCACTTGGCCTTGAATGAAAGTCTAAGATACGTACCATCAAAGTAAATACAATTGATGCCAGAGTAAAAGGCACTCCGTCGAGTTTTCTCCTGAGAATCATTCTCCATTGCTCATGCACACGATCAACATGATTCAATATCTCAGTGGATATCTTATTCGTATCACCATCATGTGCTCTCGCATCAACGTGAATGATCGAAGAGTCTCTTTTTTGAGAATTCGAAGTCATTGAAGTGAAAGAAAACCTGGAGTGCCAGGGCTGGGATGACTCACTTAGCCTTTTCACAGAAGGGCTTTCCACCTGGCAATCATCAAAAGAATCTGGATCATGACATCCCATTTTTGGTGGATGATTGCTTCTTTTTTATATCAATGTTCATATACCATCTGTGAACAAACTAAAATACTTTAAACGGAATTTCGTTGTATATGACCAGTCATCCCCTGATGCATGAATGGTCCTGTTTGAATTTTCTGGTATCACCAGATCCAGTATCTCGCATATCTCCGAAATTCACTAAAATACGTCAAATTTTGTTATATTAAAGATTTTCAGAACAACACGCAAACGATGATCTCGAGGATGATTGATGAAACCCTTGTCCACTATCTTATCTCCCCAAGGCAGATAAAACATTTTCTAAGCAGCATAAAAATAGCTCTCATAGAGAGAGCCCCTCGATTTTCGAAACTATATCTGCACATTGAGAAAGTTGTGAGACAATCTTCCCATGATGGCTTGATTCCAAATCTTTTTCTGTCTCGTCAGTAGAAGATTGCACCACCAATGGAAAAGATATGAAATTCATGTACTCTAAAATGTTTGTGATCACAATCTTTTTCAGTTCTACGATTCTTGTACTATCTCGAGTAGCTGCTTTGAACGATTTTTGTATTTCCATTTCCTCTTCAATCTCCCCAACCCTCGCCACTTTGGGGGAATTAACCTTGCTTCTCACTGGCATATCACACTTAACACAGTATATTCCTTCATCCCTCTTCTCTACTAGCGGTGTAGCACACAACGGGCAGTAACTAGACAGCATTTTCCACCCCTGGACCATCCTTGCAGCAAGCAATCCTGGGGTATCTTCTCCTACACCTGTCTCAGACTGGTTCTTCTTCATCCCACTCTGTTCCGTTTTATCACCTGAATACTCCTCAGTTACAGATATAACCTTGCCACAATGTACACAAAGATCTTTTTTTCCTTCTGGATTTCGCATCAATGGGACCATACACTCTGTACAGCCATCGGCAAGCATGCAATACCCTTGTAGCAACAGTTGACCCATGGATCCGACTGACTCGGTAGTGACTTGTACCTGGTGAGAATTTCGAGTATCTTGTGGCATATTGATGTATTATATTATACTAGTGTAATACATAAATTTTCTAAAGGATTCCAAGTTGAAGGTTGGTATCTCTTTTGAATAAATCTCAATCACTAGTATTACAGTAGTGAGAAAGTGCACAATGAGGATTAGTAGAAACCATTTCACATATTCTAGGATGATGACATTCAAGTCTGTCCGATTCGAGGAGTTGAACCACTACACTGTGTCTATAGAGTCTCTTACATCCACTAGCCTATCTACTAGTGCTACATACAGCTCATGATCATGAGTGTAATACCACAATACCTGGAACTACAAGAGAACCTGAGATACTCTACTACTTGGTTGGTATCTACACAGCAACTATTCTACGTAACACTCGTAGCATGGTATCTCAACATGGACGTGGATCCACTTCCACCATAGTTTAGCTCAACTTGAGGACTAGTCCTGGAGTACATCAGGGGCCTGTACAGGCCTACATGTAGGCGTATATACACGTACACTAGGAATATCTTTACGAAACATTTGTACTAGTAATTGAATATCCATCAAAATCATAAGATGAAAGATTCTACTTAGAAGTACATCTCTTTATGGATGTCGAGTCGAGAATTCACGGTTCAACTCCTTGGATCGAAGGAGAAAATTGCAACGTTTCTGCAGTTTACATAGAGAAATCTCTCACAGATATGTCATCTGACCACGGCATCCATATATAGTATCTGTTTACCACTCGAATATCGCACAGGTGATGTATGCGCTCTGAATCAAAATGAAGTCGTTTTCTTGAGTTTCAGTCTGCTTTGATACCGTCACCAGAGCCCATTTTGGTGGAGAAGACATCAGAGGTACATATGCTTGGCTTTATTTTGTCTCGAAGAGATTTTGTCTTACTGTCAGCTGGTTTCATGCTGTCAGGGCTCGCCCAGCGTCTATTCAGGGTGTCATGTGGGTTCCTTCTTCCCAAGATGGGATTTTGGAAAGTAGATGTCTGGAGGCGTGCTGGTCGACGAAAAAAGCCTCTTGATTTTTATCTGACTAATCATGGTAGTAATAAAAAAGTGTTAACCAGCTTTGCCCCAAGGCTTTCGAGAACAGAGATAGATAAAATTATCTGTGCCCAGTATGGGGTTTTCGATGCAAAAGACAGCGGCATCTTTCGGGAAGCAAGCTCCCCTAAGGTGAATAACTTTTCTGAGAGGATTGGAATTTTAGCAGAACGGTATTGTTCGGCCTTGAGAAATTTCACAGGAGAGATGGGGGAGACAACTGCATTGGAAATTGGCACCTTGACTGGAGGGGTAAGTTTTGAGCTAGCAAGATCATTTCAGGCTGTATATGGATGCGACGAATCAAAAGAATGTATTGCTATCGCGGAATCTATGAAGAAAAGAGGTTGGATCAGATGTAGGATCTCGTGTGAAACGGGAATTCATGAGGAGAAAACAGTCACCGTAGATGCTAGCATTGACAGGGAACGGATATCATTTGCTCGGATCGATTTCAAAGATGTTTGCACCCCAACTGAGGGTTTCAATCCAGAAAATACTTTTGATTGTGTTGTTTCCTTGTGCCTTACACGGCTTGAGGATCCAAGGATGCTCCTAAGGAGAATGTCTGACTTTGTCAGTCCTAATGGGATTTGCATCCTGGGATCACCATTTGATTGGCATGAAGACACAACGCCCAGGGAAAATTGGCTGGGTGGATATGTAGGGGACGATGGTAGCTTCATAACGAACATGCACACAATCAGATCATTGATGGAAGATCATTTCACCTTGGTTCATGTTGAAGATCTGCCATTCTCAATCAGAGAATCATCCAGGCAGGAGTTTGTGATGACCTATTCAGTATCAGTCTGGAGACGCCAGCAAAAGCATACACGTATTCAATTTCAATAGATCTATATAATAAGCAATATATTGAGGTCTCTGAATCCTTACCTAAAGCAAATGAAGCATCACTTTCTACTATTTCTAGCCCTCTCCTTACCCTGTAAAGAGCCAGTGCTTTTTGTGTTCTTCTTTCCACTAGACGCAGAGAACTTTCTCTTGCCTTCAATTTTTAATTTAGTATTGCTCAAGACTGCAAGCGCTGTCTTGCTGAGCTTATGCCCCGCCCTACCTCTCTTTTGTTGATCAATTTTGGCATGTTTCGTGTTTGAGCCTGTTGTCAAGTCCAGTTGGCTTGTTATTTGTTTAACCCCCTCCTCTTCAAAGGCAGTTGGTATCACGCTAATCTTTACTGTACTGCGTGTATCACAGCCATAAAAAACCTGCTCCATATTATTGGGGTTCTCACCACCATTTTTAGTGCCGGTATTGGCTGACTCATTATTATCACCTAGGTCATACTGTTCTCGCCGTGCTTCTCTCCTTTCTGCTCTTTCTTCCAGCTTATTTTCCCTTTGCAACTTTTCCAAAGACTTAACAGCTTCTTTTCTTCTTTGCTGCTTTCTTCGCCTGAAACCAGTCACGTAATCCCTTCATGTACACGAAATCACCAGTCAACAACGAATCAAAACAGGACTTTTTCTACAGGCTTTGCAAACTTCCAACCTGCCGATTCAACATGCAATATATTACCTAGCCTTCACCAATATAACTTACTTGTGTGATTCAGGATCAAATATAATTTCAAGGTCCCTGTTTCGTTGCTTTCTCTTGGCAACGTGCCGTTCTTGTAATGCATCGCTTGGACTTTTGTATCTAACAGCCAGTGTATCGATGAATCTTTTTCTTTCCATGTTTAACATGGAGTAATACTGAAGAATGTAAATCTATTCTCAAGATTCATTTCATTTCACAAGGCACAGAATTCGAATAGAATAATGTTGGAATTGATCCCTTTGAAGCATGCACGTGCATGCAATTGCAAGGTGCTCAATTGAGCCTCAACCTCACCTAGGTGAAGGTGCATGATCAGCCTTATCACGCTTAGGAATGCAAGTTTGCTTACTTTTACATGTCAAGTTTGAAAGGAATCAGCTTACTGATCTGACCCGTCGATATTTCGCTATACATATGGATCAACCAGATATCTTTCTTCTAAGTTATCTGAATGCATTGCATGCATCTTGTTACTCATTTTCAAATATTTAGAGGAATACAAATGCCATGAACGAATGCATTCGATGAGTTATTCAAATACTATACCACATTGATCTTCATTGGCCAGGACTAGCAACTCTGCAAAAAAAAAAAAACACTACACATTCACAGCTGCCAAGGGAGCAAGATTTTCTCAGTGTTCAATCCCTCTTCTTTGACAAGCTAATTCCAGAGGAAGCAAAGGCAGTAGGAGTATTGATGCACTTAAGACAGCAAATTCCAACCCCTAAGCCGCATCCAAGCATTATAAGAGCGATAAAACCTTCCAAAATCTTCACTTGCTTTTGACATTCATCATCACATGTTGTATAAGGAGGTCCCTGGCTCCTGCCAGTACCACCAGTATCCTCAACATCACTGACGTCGTCTTGCGCCAAGGTTACACATATTTGAAAGCATAGTACAAAAGTAATTAATACGAAGCAGAAGAAGCGCAATGAATCCATCACTTTCCAACAGGTGCTGTTATTTCGACAACTTTGCACCAACAGGTTCGGTGAATAATTATTGTAAATAGTTTGACAAGAGCGTTCTTCAGATCATCAGTGCCAAACAAGGCATCATGAGTCATATATTAAATTTAATTAAGCACACAAATCACCTTGTCTTGTCAAGGATGATCAAAATGATCCCATGCCATGATAGCATATGATGATAGGATCACTGCAACGTTGCAGTTGGCATAAATGTGCCAGTGTTAAAGAATATATGACGTATTCTCTCAATCTCAACCCTGGATTTGAACATGTAGATAGAGATATCTTCCCCAGGATGATGCTCGTCTCATCTTGCCAGTTGCTCAAAGTAATACCAACAGCAATCTGAAATTCTCTTGAAACAGAGAGGACTGGCAAGTCGTACTGCTGATGGTAGCTGGCAAGACCTTTATGTCAGAAAGAAATTACTCAAGATATTATTATACTAATGCATGTATTGATGATATGATGAGTAGTAAGTTACATAATATCGTGAAATTGAGGGGGGAGAAGAACGATGTGTTGTGGTATCACTCGTAACAGAAGATTGTTGTCCTTGTGTTTTGTCTAAATCTTTCTCTATCAAACAAGAGAAAACTGAACTTTTGGATTGTCATCATTGTGAAACTAGAAGGAACTATGTTGAGGCGGTTCAGCAACGCGTTGTCGAGGAATAGGACAACTGTTCGAATGGATGTTAATGTCTCTCGTGTGACTAATGTTCCTCTAGATGCTGGGTCCTGTAGAATTGTATGGGCACGTGATTCTAAGATTCAAATGACGAAATTGGCAAAGGTCTCTCCTTTCGAGGATGATGACGTTGCAGAGGCTCCTACTGATGTTGGATTTCTCTCCTGGGGAAACAATACCTTGAGTATCATCGCTACCCTGGATCCGTGTGCCGATCCTGAGAAAAGTAAAGGGAGTCAAAGTTGTTTTATGAAGAAAGAGTACGAATTCAAGCTGCAGAAGAGGGATGAGTCCAGGGGCAGATTTGTCACGCTTGGCAAATGCACTGTGGATCTTGCTCAATATGTTGACTCAACATGGCACAGTCTGGAGGTGCCCCTTGCTTTTGGAGATAAGCAAGGAGTGATTTACTTCGATGTGCTCATCGTTCCTGTAAAAGGCCTCATCGATGACAATGGCGAGGATGGAGACTCAAGCATAAGCAGTCGTGGTTTATCTGGTGCGAGTTCTCTTTCTGAGGAGGAGGTTATTGGAGAAGCTGTTGGTGATAAGAGTGAGAAATACCCTACGTTGGTTGAAATGGACGATCTGGAGAAGGAGGCAGAGGAAGAAAGACTAGATGGTAGTGAGGAGATGGTCAGAATGGTGGAGAAGAGAAATGATGATTCAGATTCCTGTTTAGAAGCACAGGCCGAAATCGGATCATATCATGTTCAAAGATCTAGCCAAGATTCTCTTCTAGAGAGGGTAATTGTAGCAGAAAGGGATGCTAGTGAAGCTAAAAGAATGCTAGAAGAGTCTATTGACATGTTAGAGGAGGAGACATCTGCCAGGCAACAGGCAGAAGAATCTGTTGAAAGCCTGGAGAGAGAAATAGAATGGTTAGAAAAAAAGTCAGCAAAGGATAAATCCGACTGGGAAAGAAGAATGAAAGATTCCTTACACAAAATGGAGTCTACAGTTCTACTTCTGGAAAAGGTACAAAAAGAAAAAGAAGAGATGGAAAGGCGGGAAGAACAGCATTTGAACGAGATTCAAAAGTTGGAAAAAATGATCGATTGTAATTTTGTGGAGGAGCAGATAAAAGCAGCGGCAGAAGCTGCAAAGAATATTGCACATG
>PJEL010002252.1_pt1 | contig 18079 bp, 16 predicted proteins | sample 1853271 | NCBI WGS metagenome assembly PJEL01 (sample SAMN08108733, study PRJNA415343) | Invertebrate metagenome, whole genome shotgun sequencing project. | host: Globobulimina | place: Sweden: Gullmar Fjord | collected 2015-08
TACCGTTTTGCCTAGTTGCTTCACCAGTGGTCTCTCAAGCGGCTTGGTATTCTCTACCTGACCACCTGTGTCGGTTTGGGGTACGATTCCACATTACCTGAAGCTTAGAAGCTTTTCTTGGAAGCATGGCATCAACTACTTCGTGAACTTTACGATCACTCGTCATCAGCTCTCAGCCTTAAGCGTCCGGATTTACCTAAACACTCAGCCTACAACCTTAAACGCGGACAACCAACGCCGCGCTAGCCTAGCCTACTCCGTCCCTCCATCGCAGTAATGTCGAGTACAGGAATATTAACCTGTTTCCCATCGACTACGCATTTCTGCCTCGCCTTAGGGGTCGACTAACCCTGCCCTGATTAGCATGGGACAGGAAACCTTGGTCTTCCGGCGTGGGGGTTTTTCACCCCCATTATCGTTACTCATGTCAGCATTCGCACTTGTGATACCTCCAGCAAACTTCTCAGTCTACCTTCAACAGCGTACACAACGCTCCTCTACCACTCCTTACGGAGTCCGCGGCTTCGGTTCCGGGCTTGAGTCCGCATCTGCAGTCGAACTGTCGATTGACGGCTGAGCCATTTCAACCATCGGCTTTGCACTAGATGGGGCATGATTTTTTGCCGTTGGAGCTTGGGCTGATTCAGGGAGATTCAAGACAATAGAATCGGCAACAGTGACTGAAGTGTCTGGGAGTTGTTCTAAATAGGTAGTGCTCGCTCCATCAAACACGATTCTACCTTGCTGAATAGCAATGGTTCGTTCGGTCAAGCGATGCAGCCCAGCATCATGTGTAACGAGCAAGATTGTCTTACTTGGCTCATCCTCGAAGATACGCTCGATCATTTTGTGAGCAGAGGCAGTATCGATGGAGGCGGTCGCTTCATCCAGAATCAAGATGGGGGCATTCTTGAGCAACGCGCGAGCCAACGTGATACGTTGTTTCTCACCCCGGGACAATTCGCCGCCGTATTCGCCGATCCGAGTGGCAAAACCATCGGGCAATCGATCTACAACGTCATCCGCACCCGTGATCGCGCACACATGGTGGATTTCATCCATCGTGGCATCAGGTTTCGCATATCTCAGATTCTCCAAAATGGAAGTATTGAATAAGAATACTTCCTGAAATGCAATCGAGATTCCTGCCCGCAAAGAGCGTACCGGTGTCTTGTTCACATCATGTCCGCCGACATGGACAGATCCTTCAGTCACTCGGTTAAATCGAGGCAGCAAATTGAGCATTGTGCTCTTGCCCGATCCACTGGGGCCGGTGATTGAAATACGTTCGCCAGCCCGAATATTGAGGTTGATATTCTCCAAGATTGGGTCGGTACCTTCGAAAGCAAATGAAACTTTTCTTAGTTGAATGTTGCCTTCTGTTATTTCGAATCCGCTCACCTCAGCAGAGTTCACTCCTTCATCCAGTGCAGGGACATCAAGCATTTCAAATATGCGGTCAATGCTTGCTGTCGCCCTAGAGAGGTGGCCCGCGCCGCTAATGACTGCAAGCACTGCGGGATACATCATGCCTACGCACATGAAGAAACCTACAAAGATACCACTCGTGATATTACCTTTGATGACTTCAAGAGCGCCGTAGCCAAGCAGCAAAATCGTTCCGAAACCGACGAGGAGGTCGGCAACAACTTTTTGTGAAAAGTGAAATCGCTGTGATCGAATCTGACTGCTTCGACTGGCGTCAATAGCACGATTAAAACTAGCACTTTCACGTGCTTCTGCAGAAAATCCTTTCACGACCTCCATGCCCAAATATTTCTCAATAAGGTTGGCATAGGCCGATGCCATATTCTCTTGGGCTTCCGAACTACTTTGCTTGATCGAAACTCGGAATCGGCGATACGTAATGTATTGCAATGGGAGGATAATCACAGCCGCAACTGTCAAAGGTGCATTCATCATAAACAACCGAATCAAGAGCACCTGAAACATCGCAACATTGAGAAGCAGGGTGGGGAATTTTTCTTGTAAGAAAGATTGCAGTTTGAAGGTATCGTCCATCACTCGTGCCCCGACGCGGCCGGGCTGATTGGACTGATAAAAACGCATACTCAATTGCTGAAGATGCTCAAACAATCTTTTGCGTAATGAGAAAGACAGATCCTCACTGATCTTGAGGGCCAACATACGGCTCGCATAAAAGAGGGCATTGCGAGCCAAATAGATCCCGACGAGTGCAAGCAGAATGGTGACCAGAAGGCCGATCCGTTCGCCGGACGTTTTATCCGGCCGGTTAAAGACATCGTCAATCAGTGTATGAATCGCTTCAGGCAGGGCCAAACTCGTCCACGCGAGCAATCCCAAGAGCGCGATCAGAGCGAGCAGCGAGCCAAGGTAGGGCCGCAGTAAAACCATGAATCGCCCGGCTGGGCGTTCATTCGATTCTGATGGAGTTGAATCTGTCGTCTTTGAATCCATCGGTACTCTCTATGAATCCGTCGGTCGTGAAATCAATCAGCCAGCTCAACTTGATCTGAAATTCGCCCTTTTCGTCTGGCCATTCTCACTATCGTCTTGCAGTTTCAACCATATCAACGATCCTTCAGGTTAAATCATATCAATAAAATTGCAATTCAGCGTGCTTTGATCAAGTTCATTCCATTATCCTGCCTTGGCTGCAATCTAAGGCTCACCGAGCCATCATAACCAATTGTAGAATAAGAACTAAGGACAAAACCGCCAGACTCCGCATTTGGCTGTCATGATCTTGATAGCCCCATAATAACGTCGAATTCCGCTTGTTTGATGATTGGGAACTCCTCGATGCATGATCCAATCAAGCAAATCGCTCTCTGGTTGGGTTGTTAAACCCTTACAAGTACTATCTGTTCCTTCATTTTCGGCGAAATCGGGGGGACATCCTCAGATTCAGGTGTGAATTGAGTGCCTATCTTCACCTGTCCGGTTTATGGCAGTGATCGACAGGCGAGTAAGGTGTGAAGGGTGCTCTAATCCCCAAGAAGGGATTAGATGGGTGGCGTGCTATCTATCGACGAGATTGTGGATCTCATTCGCCATGCATCGTGACACACTGTTAGGATGACAGTTAACTAGTACTTTCAATATTCCTCTGAAGGAGGCTTCTCATGTCAGATTCATTTGGTCAATCCTCACCGGCTCAGAAAAAGGGCCTTTCCACCGGAGCCAAAGTCGCAATTGGCTGCGGCGGTGTCGTAGCCCTCGGGCTCGTTCTCATTCTAGCGTTAGCTTGGTTCGCGTACTCTAAGTATCAAGCAACCATGAAGCCGTACGTCGATGCCGGATACGTCACGGTTATTGATGAAGTCAAAATTTATGACTCACCGCTTGATAGTCCAATCATCTTCATTGGACAGTCTCTTACAACGAACAGCGATTCGATGGGCATCTTACTAGTTGCGTGTGAGACCGCAAACATAAACGGAACGATGCATGGCGACCTCGATGTTTTGGTTTCGGAAACACTCACCATTTCAAACGGTGCGATGGTGATTGGTGACCTGAATGTCAAGGGTGCTGTTCAAAGGATCACGATCGAAAGCGGCGCTGTTATCACAGGTGCTATCGATTGCCTTGCAGTCGAAACTATTATTGTCGAATCGGGAGCGATAGTGGGCGGGGCAGTTACTGGCAAAATTGAGACGAAAAATATCGACCCTGATGCGAAGGTGGGTAGCGGCCTCCCCGCAGATTTTGTACTACCCGATTCACCATTCGGAGATGCAGGTGTGCCTGCATTGACCGACGAGTCAGAGACCGAAGATGACAATGGAGAGGGTGATGGAGACGGTGGATGATCTACGCACGTAGTCATTTCTTGAACGATTCTTTGTTGAATAACAAAATGACTTTGAACAAGCCCGCAGTGACAACTGTGGGCTTGTTCCCTTTTTCTGGCGAAGGAATGGCGTGATTGATCTTCGAGGCATACGAAATCTCAGATCTTTTTCCCAACGACCGCGAGAGGGCTCGAACCTCTAACCTTCGGCTTCGGAGTCAGCTATGTTGGATACCAAAAACAACACCTAATTCATTGTGTATCATATATTCATGGTGATGCTAATATCTTGGCGTAAGTGGTAATTTGCCACCGTTTTTGAGGCTTGAGAGGGGGGTCGGACCATAAAGAGTGGTAGTTTGTCGTCAACTTTTTTTCCTCTCTTTGGGGACCCTAAGGCGAGTGCTGAGGGTGATGCCTCGAAGAACAAATGTTGCAATTGAGAGTCCGATTAGAAATCCCCAGCTCCACAGATTGCTAGGCTCAACTAGCCAATCTAAGAATCTATTATGAATTGGAAAGCTCAATCTAATGGAGTAGAAAAGGGCTACCATGAATGTAATTGCCACAAGAGTAAAGCTCATTTTGAGTCTTCTTAGACGTCCAGGAAACTCTACGTTCTTTGCTATAAGAGTTTTGCGATATTCATCCCGCAAATCGTCGTGTGTTCTGCTGTCTACACCATCCCCAAAATTGCGTCCAATCCAAATTGACTTCTTATAGAGAAAACAAACGTGTGGATAGAATACGCTAAATACAAGCAGAGTCATTCCTCCAATAATCGAGGGTAACAAGAAGTTTTCAAAGAGGAATTCGGCAAAAGCTACAGTGAGCAGTAAGACACCCAGGTTAATGTACATCACCAAGTATGGTACAAAATTGACTCCCCTGCAAGACCACACTTCATCTGAACAGTGTGGGTGTGGGAGATTCTGCAGGACGCCATTGTCCTTGGCGTACTCAGCGCGCAGCATGATCATTCGTTTTCGATTCATCATATTGCTACAAAACACATAACCACAAAGACGAGTGAGTGCCATGCCAGACATGATCAGGAATGTCATCAATCCAATGCCGATCACAACCGCTGCCCATTTGACATTCCAGGTAACATCAGACAGATATCTCATTACCGCGCCCCAATAGCCACAATACGCTGTCATCAACAGCACATATAATTGACAGAACGCAATGAGCGTTCTTGTGCGGCTTCGGATGTGCTCGGAACGCCAATTTATCTCGTTGTTGACAAACGCCACATCCAAGGGAGATCGTCCGTTGGGATCCGTGTCTTCGACTCTATTCGTGGCGAAATCTGATACAGTCGGTGTAACGCCTTTCAAGGGTTCTTTCAGGCTACCCACTTTGTCTTCTGGTTCCAGTTCTATTCCGACTACACGACCCGTCATAGACCCACCAAAGGCCTCCCAAGCCCGCCAGCCCGCAATCAATTTGGCATCCTTTTCAGATTCTGCGCCGAACACAATCTGTTGACCTTTGTCATTGCCATTTTTCAGGGTGAGGTGGTATAGATGCATTCGAGCTCTTTCGTTAAGTACACAGGAGAGGATTTCGACTAACCCGTATTCGGATGATCTTTTTTACTTTTTGCTTGCTGAATAGACTCGGGGGTTGAGTCGTCGTGTTGATTCTGCCAATACACGTCCGTGATTCGGTTGAGTTTAGCATCGACCGCTGCGAGTCGAAGAGCGGCTTCGAATGTCATACCGGGATGATTCGTCAACAATTGGACGACATCGCGATTTGTAACACGTTTCAAGCTCGATATTGGTGTCTTTGGGTTCTGCGCGTTACCGATGGTGGTCACAAGGAGGTGTGATCCATCTGGGGGAGTGGCAGGGTTGTACGGACGAAACCGAACGAACATTTTGTCTCCAGCCAAAGCATGAGAAAAGAGAACCGTCGCCGCTCTCCTTCGACGGCGGCTTGCTCTCAATAGGTACAAGCGCAATCCGTTCAGAAAAGAATCACTACCTGTGACCTTTTTTGGTAGATACCTCTTTTGATCAAAAAACCAGCATCAATGTGGTAGAGATGCTGCGGGATTTCGCTTAGATTGGCTGAGGGCGGGAGGATCTGGTGAGGGGATCAGATCACCTCGTCCCTGGGGATTAATGTGAAGCCCCAGCCCCCGCCTCGCGCGCCCTGCGAGAGGCAGAAAATGCTTGCCAAACACAGTATCGAAGATACTTGTACTCATTTCTATCACATTTTTCTTAAGGAGCGTACGATGAAGCCCAATATTTACATCTTAGCAGGAGCACTTTTTGGCATCGCATCAGCTGTGTATGCAGATGGTGTTATCAATGGAGATTTCGAAGACACATCTCCAGAACATCATGAATGGATCGCATATGGCTGCGACTTTGAATCCACGATTTCAGTACAACCAGATCCAGCAAGTGTTTGCTCGTCATTTGCAGAGCTCAAGGTGTCAAGCGAATCTTCAAGATTGGTACGAATAGAGCAAGGTGGATTGACATTTTGTTCTCAACGGGGTGATTTCGCCACATTCCAATTCGACGCGCGAACTTACCGCAAGAAGAGCGTTTCCTATGTATCAGTAGATCATGAAGATATAGCTCCACTTGACCTCCGTATCCCTTTCACCAATGGCTTGTGGGAGCAGTTTCGAGTTTCGATCCCTATCACCGACGATATGGATGATGAGGATTTCACCATAAAATTCACTGCCCAAACAGCGACTCAAAACTGCATTCCTAACCTTGGAGAGCTTGACATTGATAACGTATTGTGTTTTGAGTCCACGAGTGACCTTACCACTCTATGCGACTCCATAACTGACTGCCTAGGCGATTTGTGTTCTGATCAACCCGGACCTCTTCAAGGTGCAGGACTTGGTTGCCCTCCAGTCTACCCTCCTTGCTTTTCCGACTTGAATGGTGATTGTAAGGTTGATGGCGAAGATTTGGCCATAGTGTCCTTGGGCATAGAACAAGGTTGCGATCCTGAGATCTGCGAAAACCACTGTTATGGGGACGCGAATCGTGATGGCGTAGTCGACTTCCGAGATATCATTGAAGTTGCGAGCAACTTCGGCGAATGCAGTTACGGACCCTGCGTGCCTGCTGGATGTATCGAGTAAGTCGAACATCTAGACTGGAAACAATCACTAAGATGGCCTTGCCCCTCGAATCTCCAAGATTCTGGGGCAGGCCATCAACAATGTTACTCGACGCGGTTCCTGGGCCGTAGGTTCTTGTGTTCGTGCAAGAAGCTCTTTCGCATCATGGGAAGCTCCGAGAAGAGCTTCTGAATGGTGAGATCTTCTACACGTTGCGTGAAGCGAAGGTGCTGATTGAACGCTGGCGGGTTCACTACAACTCGATTCGGCCACACAGTTCGTTGGGCTATTGTTCGCCGCGCGACCCGTTGAAGCCTGCTTCGCTACGCTCCGTAGCCCTCAACGGGGATCGGAATACGTCCGAGGACTAACATAACATGTGGTACAAAACCCGGGGGAAGGTCAATGAGTGGATCTGGTCTGCGATTCTGACACGCGCGGTGTTCGATGGTTTGTGCGGAAGATAGCCCGGAACCCTGATGGATCGCTGGCGCTTGGACATAGGTGAGACCCCTTGCGCAGCTAAAATTAAGTGGTACTTACCACTTATTGTACTCGGAGGCAAGTCGTTCGGACAGCCAAAAATGGTTGAATCTACTATAAAAATAGTGTGTTTTGAACGACCGCGAGAGGGCTCGAACCTCTAACCTTCGGCTTCGGAGGCCGACACTCTATCCAATTGAGCTACGCGGTCAGTCGTTTGCTTGCGACGGTGATGCCTTGTCTTGTATCAATTGTGATACTCAAAAGAATGTCCTTGTTTGCAGTCGCTTGAGCATTGCACATGAGTTGAAGGATGGCGATTGTCCTCCAGCCAATGTCTTGCTGTCTAAATTATAACGCATTTCTCCTCCTCGTCTCGTCTTTTTGGATGAATCGGCGATAGCATGGGAGGCAAATGACGAAGCTGAATCCAAACCAACCACCTCGGAAACTGTTGCCCCTCGTATTGCTGTTCACGGCAATTGCGAGCTTTGCCAACGGCGCTGTTGGGCATGGCATTTTTTTTATCGCGTTCAAACTGCATGGCTTCAGTGACATTCAGAACCTCGCTTTGGCGTTTTGCATGTACCTGCCCTACATTCCGGCGGCCTACTTCGCCGGTCGAATCACGCGACGGTGGGGGGATCGTCGGGTCATTCTTTTCGCAATATTCGTGATGACCATGTGTGTAGCGGCTTTGGCATGGGCAACGGGTCTCATGGCGGCGGAATCTGTCAATGAGAAAACCCAGGCGCTCTCGCGAATGGTGATCTGGATCAGCGCACCTGTTTATATTTCTGCAGCAGGACTCATGTGGCCGATCGTTGAGTCCTACCTAACGGCCGGGCGACATGGCCAAGACATGCGTCGAGCCATCGGAATTTGGAATATCGTCTGGGCCACGACAATTTGTTTTGGCCTGCTTGTCGTGGGGCGTTTTCTCGATAATCCTCAGATAGTTTTTATCGCTTTGTTTGTAGCTCACCTCTTTACTGCAATCATCGTCATTCCTTGGCCATCTCGTGTTCCACATCATGATGCCGAGCTCGGCGTGCAGCATCATGGGCCTGAGTACGGCGCATTGCTTCAAACCTCTCAGTCCCTGCTGTTCTTTGCTTATGTTTTGGGTTACGCGCTGACGCCACTCTTGCCGGGAGTGTGGGCTCGTTTACACATTGGATTAGAGCAGGGCGCATTCTGGAGTTCGGCATGGTTGTTTGCCCGATTGATGCCGTTCATCCTCATGTTTGTCTTCGCGGGCTGGCACGGCAAGTGGGCAGTTCCATTGCTCGGCGGAGTCTTGTTGCTCACAGGGTTTGTAACCACCGTCGTCGCGGTGAATCCGTGGATGGCAGTTTCGGGATTGAGTCTTTTTGGCCTCGGGCATGCCATGGTCTATTTTGCGGCGTTGTACTATCGGATGGCCATCGGGCACGCAGACGTTAATTCGGGGGGAACCCATGAAGCACTCATCGGTCTTGGGTATACCGTGGGACCGGCAGTCGCAATAGCGGGTAGTCTAGCCACGGCGAACTCACCTCAGATTGGCTTGCTCATTGGTATCGGCGGCGTGTCAACGATCGCTCTTTACCGCGCCGCCCGGCCGTGCATTCATAGCATCCGATCACGCCGATCGTCGTCGACTTCAGTTTGATTTAGAACAACCCGACGATGTCATTGAAGGTAACAAACAGGAAGAGTCCGCCGATCATGACGAGGCCTGCGATGGTTGCAAGATCTTGAATAGCGGGAGCAACGGGTGAGCCTTTGATCTTCTCAATCATCAGGAAAACGAATTGCCCACCATCTAAAATTGGAATGGGGAGAAAATTCAATACCGCCAAGTTGACGCTGATGATGGCAAGAAACATGAGCAGTTGAAAGAAGCCCATGCGTGAGACTTGGGTTCCGATTTGGACAATTCCAACTGGCCCCTTGAGGTTTTTTGCATCCACGGAGCCGCGAGCAACTCGGTCGATGGTGAGATATGTTGTGGTCAACATACTCATCGTTTCGTTCAATCCAAGATCGATCGCTTCCAACGGATTGGATGCTTTGATTTCAGTCAGCTCAAAGTCAAATACACCTGCGATAGGCAATTGCCACTTCAAGTCATGAAGAGCTTTCACTTCCGCTTGAGGGATTCGCCAATTGATGATCTCAGCGGGACAATCTGGAATATTCAATGCAACGGTTAATGCAACATCAGAAAATGGTTCGTTCGGGTTGGTCGCATGCAGGAGTGAGGTACGCAAATCGCGCCAATCGAGGATCTCTTTGTCATTCACCTTAACGATTGACGAACCTTGGGGGAATGCAGGAGCAATGGCCCCGCCTGACCATTGCTTTTCCAGTGTATGAACAGAAGTGTTTTCTGTAGATACGGTTGAGTCATCCAGAGCATTGGCAAGGTTTGAGGATGAATCAAGTTGGTCCATAGTGACCGAATCATTCATCTCTGCTGACCATGGGATAGAACGCTGCGCGACGACCACGTGGTCAAACGCTTTGCTCATTCGAATACCAATCATGCCCTTGCGGTCGAGCTTGATCGTTGTATTGATTTGCTCTTCACCACGAAGCAGCACAAACGATACTTCGCGTTTTCCTTGATCCAGCAATTCCGCAAGAATGAAGCCTAATCGTTCAAAGGCAGGCCAATGGACTTTGTCCACTTGAGCGATGAGGTCCCCCGCCTGCACGTCTGCGGATTCTGCGCCACCACCAGGTGTGATGTCGCTGACCTGGATTGCAGGGATCAAACCCAAAAGGTGTTCGAGAACGTAAGTATCATCGATTACGGATTGAACCAGTTGGGGATTCGCGGTGGTCGTAAGTGAGGCGTGATCATCATTCTGGTCGGGACTGCTGAACCCAAGGTCCACGGTCGGATCATCGCCGATGTTTCGGATGAGGTTTTCAAGCTCAATTCTACTTGTTACAGCGACGTTGTTGAACGATGACAACACCATGCCGCGTTCGATTTGACCGTCTATCGCGGCGTAGTCACTCATTGCGTCACGCAGATTTTCAAGTTCATCGTCCGTCATGCGTTTTGGCAATTGAATGCTCTGAGATGGTGCAACGCCTATCTCCATAAACCCGACCACAGAATTCTTTTGCGGCTCAAGTTGAAAGGTTAGCAATTCACCTGCCCGCTGTACTTCTACAACGAGATGATCGCCCGGTTTGGACATGGCTGCAGCCATTTGTAAATCAGCAAACCGGCGAACGGGATTGCCATCTAATGTTGTTACCAAATCACCCGGTTGCAGTCCGACTGGTGCATTTGGATCTTGATTATTGATCTGTGGTGCAATTGCGGCGGCGGATTGTGGCTTCACCGCACCGATTCGAGGCGCGGGATACTCCATGCCGTGCATGAAACATGCGACGAACATGATAAACGCAGTAATGATATTGAAGATGACGCCCATAGAGATAACGAGCATCCGAGCCCAGACTGGCTTGGCCATATAGGATCGTGGGTCATTTGATGCTTCGGTTGCAACCAAGTCTTCCTGCCCAAACATTTTGACGTAGCCCCCCAATGGGAACCAATTGAGTCGATACTCCGTTTCACTCATGGAATCAGGAGCAACTCCTGCCGCGAGCTTTTTCTCGTATTCGGGAGTTGTGGTGCCGACGCGTATTCCCAAGCCCTTGCGATACGCCAATGCGGCATTGCCAAATCCGATCGCAAATTGATCGACACGGATGCCCACTGCCTTGGCGGCCAAGAAGTGGCCTAATTCGTGGATAAAGATAACTGCCCCAAAACCGAGGGCCAACATGATAAAGTATGGAAAGTTGCTCATTAGCATAAGGGTCGTATCGCCTACTGTTACCCAGTCTCTTGACTCTCTCTGGATAGATTGGGTACAAACTGTTTCAATTTGAGTTCTTGTGGTTACGGAGCAGCCGGCGATGTGGTCATCGAGGTCGTCGCATCTGCCTGAGTTACATCTGAAGGCTGAGTATGGTAGTCCGAGAATGTTTGATGGCGACGGGGCCCCACGTTGTAAGAATCTTCGATATCTGCGGATTCCGAGCTCAGCTCGTCCTTATCTGCCGAGTATCCGTTCACGCCGATTTGAATCAATGGCCCATGCGGAACCTCCGACTGGGCTTCAAGTGCTCGCAGTGCATCCGAATCCTTGCAATCACGATTCATCATACTTCGGATGGTGCGCAACATACCTCGGACACCAGAAAACGTCTGGTCCACTGCTGAAGGTTCATGGCCACAATGCACCATGCAATTCGCACAGCGAGGATCTTTCGATGAGGCGGCGTACTGTGACCAATCCGTTTCATCAAGGAGCTCTTGGTACGTCTCCGTATATCCATCTTGCAATAAGTAGCAAGGCTTCTGCCATCCAAAAATATTGAAAGTCGGATTTCCCCAAGGCGTGCAGTCAAAGTGAGTTTTTCCCATTAAAAAGTCGAGAAACAAAGGGCTTTGGTTAAACACCCATCGCTGTTTGCCAAGGTGTCGGTTGGAAAGCAGCATGCGAAACAATCGCTGCGTTTTTGCACGTTTTAGGAAGTGATCCTTGTCCTTGTCTGGAGCTTTCTCATACGCATATCCTGGCGAGATCATCATGCCTTCGACGCCAAGCTCCATCATCGAATCAAAGAATCCACGCACCGCATTTGGGTCAACTCCCTCAAAGAGCGTGGTATTTGTCGTTACTCGAAAGCCCCGCGCCACGGCGTGTTGGATTGCCTCTATTGCGTCGGCGTAAACGCCATCCTTACACACTGCAAAATCGTGCTGCTCCTGCGCTCCATCCAAATGAATCGACCAATTTAAATACTTGCTCGGCTTGAATCGATGGAGATGTTCGCCGAGCAAAACGGCATTGGTACAGAAGTAGATGTACTTCTTTCGTCGGATCAGTTCAGTAATGATCCGTTCAATATCCGAATGCAGTAGCGGTTCACCGCCGAGGATCGAAATGACGGGGGTTGGGCAATCGTCGACTGCCTGCATGATCTGATCAAAGGACAATTCACGATTCAGGATGTGGGGCGGGTACTGAATCTTCCCACATCCCGCACAGGCCAAATTACATCGAAAAAGGGGTTCTAGCATGAGTACTAGCGGATAACGGCGACGTCTTGCCATTTTCTGCTTGAGAATATGGCTGGTGACGGACCAAATTTGACCTAGAGGTACACCCATGGGCGATGTTATGCTGGCCATCGGTCAGTGGGAGGATTGGACGACGAGAATGACCTACCCTCAGTCCTTTGTGGCCTTGATCCTCGCATTTCCGCCACAAGCCTGATTCGAAGCCGTCAACCCGGTACAATCGCCCACTGAGTGGCGCGCCCGAGGCCAACGACCCTACCGTCATGTGGGTGAGCGGCCGATGGCAATACCAAGAAATGAATGGGCGTACATCGCTTTGGATCATTCTCCATCATCACAATTAGCGGACGATCGCACCGATGAGGTCCTAGTAGGGGACTATTGCGGCGGCGATACCGGCGCTATCGAGATTCTGATTGCGCGATATCAGCGCGAACTTATGGGGTTTTTAACCCGACTTATGGGTAATCGCGCCAACGCAGAAGATGTTTTTCAGGACGCTTTTGTGCAAATTCACCTCTCTGCCGACAAATTTGATACCTCAAGACGATTCAAACCATGGCTTTTTACAATTGCAGCGAACAAAGGGCGCGACTACTTCCGTAAACATGGAAGACACGATCAAGCAGTCGACCTGTCTGCACCGATTCGACGTAATGGGTCCGGCAGTGGCGATGGGATGACCTTTGTGGACTTGCTCCAAGCGGATATTCCTGAAACGGGTGTGGTGCTTGAAGACGGTGAACTACGGGAAAAGGTACGCCAAGCGGTTGATACTTTGCCCCACCACCTGCGTGAGATCATCTTGCTGGCGTATTTTCAGCGGATGAGTTACAACCAGATCGCAGATGCCTTGGGTATTCCATTGGGAACGGTCAAGAGTCGGCTTCACACTGCGGTCGCAAATTTTGCAGAGTTATGGAGTCAGTTGGACAATTCCACCTGACTAGCGTTGGGAATCATGCGAGTATGTTGACTATGGAGAGTCGACTAGGATTACGCGATATGAATGAACGGAACGATGACAATACAAGCGACGTCGGAGTTGGTGATGTTCAGTCGAACTACCAGCTCAATGATGTCGATTCCATGGCAGTTGATATGCTTTTGGAGCAAGGCCGCATGTGGGATGCAAGCAATTTCGATTGCCAACATCAATGCCAATGCGCCAAGCTCCTTGCGCTCATGAGCCAATACCCATGCGATGAAATGGATGATCAATGCTGCGAAGATTTAATCGCGCGTACGATGTTTTCCATCAAGGGTTGCTCAACTTCGGATAACTTCTTTTTACGCTTTCGACCAATTACCAACGATGAACGTGTACTGCCTCGGCAGATCCTCCCATTTACCTGGCGCGATGCGATTAGCGTCGCCGCGGTTGCCATGATGTTGATTAGTGTGGGGGCGCCGATGATGGCGTCAGCTCGTAATCAAGCAACCCGTCAATCATGTGCTTCAAACATGATGAGTTCAGCGGCTGGTTTTACGCAATTTGCTGGTGATTATGAAGGGTCATTGCCCTCCTATTACTCAGATCTTGATCAACAAAACTGGCTGACGAGTAAGAGCAACTCTGTCAACCTCTTGTCAATGTCCGAGCGCGGGTATGTTTCCGTGAAGTCACTGTCCTGTCCGGATTTCATGGCTGCGATCAAAGATGATCAAATTCTTCAACAGGCCAATTGGACCGATCAAGTGACTCCCAGTTACGCTTATCAGAACCAGTTTGGCACACAGCGATCAGTGTGGAATTGCGCCAAGGGGAGTATTGCGGTTATTGCTGACCGTAATCCTCACGTGGATGCATGTTGTCCTCAAAGCAAATCAAGCCAGCTGGCGATTGGTGCGCTTTCGCCTTGTCATGGCGGTGACCGAGAGAACATGCTGGTGAGCGATGGAAGTGTGCAACAGTCCAGCAGCCCGTATCTTGGAAACGACCATATTTGGCTGCCGAACGGATTTGAAGACCAGCTCTCAGGCAATCAGCCTGTCAATCTCACCGGGACTGAGATCCCCGCCGATCGTTACGACACAATGCTTATTCAATAATAAATAGCGATTCTAGGATTCTATCAGCGATATCCTTGATCTTGGCCTGATGTGCGCATTCAGCGCAGCCTTGATTCCGCCTTGATTTCGGTGGATTGATCACTCAATTCTGCTACTATGGCGTCGACTGATTCGGTTTCAACAGCCGCCTCACCGCCCAAGCGAGGATGGAAGAACGAGCGTATTCGCCGTTTTTGCATTGCCTCCGGAATGGATGTTCCGGAAAAATGGCCCATGCTCCTGCTCCGCTTGTACGCCCGGCGACTGCTCGGAAGGTCCGAGACGAAATCCCCCAGTCCTATTTCAATCCTCTTTTTGAGCAGGAGCCATATCTATGGTACGTTTGCGTCTCAAGCGATTCGGTCGCACCCACGGTCCTTTCTACAGAGTAAATGCAATTGACAAACGCGCCCCGCGCGACGGTCGAGTGATCGAAGAACTCGGCTGGTACGATCCCATTGCGAAGAACCCTGAAAAAGAGCTTAGCCTCAAATTGGATCGCATCGATTACTGGCTGAGCGTTGGCGCCCAACCCAGTCGAACCGTTGCGAATCTCATTAAAAAGGCAGGCGGCGATCCGACAGTCGGCAAGAAACTGAACGCGTAATTTGATCGAGTTACTTGGTTGTAAGCGATATACTATTCGCGGTGAAGACTCTCCTTCATGCGTATTGACATTCTCACGATCTTTCCGAACATGTTTGAGCCGGTGTTGGCAGAGTCCATCCTCGGCCGAGCTCGGAACGCTGAGATCGTTGAAATCATCGCGACCAACATTCGAGATTACACGGACAATAAGCATAACAAGGTCGATGATCGGCCGTTCGGCGGCGGGCCTGGTATGGTCATGTCCTGCCAGCCGATCTGGGATGCCGTGCATGATGTAGAGTCGAACGATCCTCGTCCCGCAAAACGCATCCTCATGACTCCGCAAGGTCGCCCGATGACACAGTCAATCGTGGAAGATCTTGCACGTGAACCAAGGCTCCTCATCCTCGCCGGCCGATACGAAGGCGTGGATGAACGAGTCGTCGAGCAACTCAACCCGTTGGAGTTGAGCATGGGTGATTTCGTCCTAAGTGGCGGAGAATTGCCTGCCTTGGCTTTGATTGATGCAGTGGTCCGATTGCTCCCCGGAGCGTTGGGACATGAAGAATCAGCATTGCAAGACAGTTTCTCGAAACGAGTAGAAGACGGCGATCAGCGATTGCTCGATTGCCCGCATTACACTCGGCCTCGTGTTTGGAATGAATTGGAAGTTCCAGAGATCCTGACGAACGGCGATCATGCAGCCATTGCCAAATGGCGACAAGAGCAGCGCATTCAACGGACGATGGAGCGTCGCCCCGATTTGTGGTCTGAAGAATCAAACGGTTGATTCGAAACCACACATAAAAATTCCGTGGCGACCTTGATAAAATGACGTTGGGATGAACGCGAGATTGCTTTATTGATCTGCGGCCATCCTTATAGAAAAACTGGTACAACCACCATTGCGATCGACATCGACCAGATCCCTCGACGTAGTGAAACTTGAATGAATGAAAGCGTGGTAACCATCATGGGTCAGCAAGATATTATGAATTTCGTCGTCGAAGATCAGTTGAAGACCGATCTTCCAGTTCTGAACATCGGCGATACCTTGGACGTGCATGTCCGTATTATCGAAGGTGTAAAAGAACGCATCCAGGTTTATCAGGGTGTGTACATTGCTCGTCGAGGCAGTGGCGTCAACGAGTCCATCACGGTTCGTCGAATCGTTGCCAATCAGGGAGTCGAGCGAATTTTCCCGCTGCACTCTCCCCGAATTGCAAAAATTGAGATTGTTCGACGTGCAGATGCTCGCCGCTCCAAGTTGTACTTCCTGCGTGACCGAGTCGGCAAATCCCGCCGTCTTCGCGATCAACGCCGAGATATCGATCGATTGGCCAAAGATGAGAAAGCACAGGCCGACCGTACCGCCGCTGCTGCTGCCAAGGCCAAGGAATTTGCCGCTGCATCAGAAGCCGAGTCTGGTGAATAAACCCGCCGATCGACGGCATAAGTGTTTCACTGTAGATTGAGATAAATCGTTCAAAACAACCCCGCTTGTCGGGGTTGTTTTTTGATTACCTGCAATAATTGGGCGGCCGACGAATCAATCGTTAACGATCGGCCATCTAACCAATAGAAGAATCACATGCAATGATGTCCGAGTGGTGCAAAATTGTACATGCATCGAGGGCATAGCGCATCTCAGCCGACCTCGGTCGGAAGGAACATGCATTATGAAGTTGAATAAAGAGAATTGCACCTGGATGATGTTTGCGGGAGCTGCCGCGACGGCCATCGCATTTGGTGGACTCACAGGTTGTGCATCCAATTGCGAAATCACTTCCGCCAAGGCAGAATGCGCAGACTGCGGTGATGGAAGTGGCTGCGAAGGCGAAAAGGGTGCCGCGTCATACCTTGGCTGGAATCACTTCGGCCAAGACACCAAGCCGGCCGCAGCCTTGATGGCCGCAGACGGACTCGGTAAGGTCGGCGAAGGGCCCATCACAGTGTCCGGCTCAATCACCAGCGTCTGCGTCAAAAAGGGCTGCTGGATGATGATCGGCGAAGGTGAGAACGAAGCTCGCGTGACCTTCAAGGATTACTCGTTCTTTGTCCCGATGAATTCCGATGGGCATTCTGCAGTCGTCATCGGCGAAGCAGTCTTCAAGGAATATGACGTCGAACTCCTGCAACACTATGCAGAAGACCAAGGCAAATCAGAAGCTGAAATCAACGCTATCACCGAGCCTGAACAGGTGCTCGAGATTGTCGCCACCTCGGTGTACATCGAGGGTGATGATCTGGATCAACCACACCAGCAATAAGATCCTCGATCAATGTAAGATTAGCGAGGCAGGGTGATTGAATTCACTCTGCCTCGTTTGCTTTTTGGGTTCATACTCTCAGGCAAGGCGGGGGACGCCGTCTATGATAGATTCCATACCACGATGAACTGTCTACCAGGAGTGCGTTCGATGCCCGCAACCAATCCGAATTCTCCTCGCCTTGTCATTCAAGGCGGCCGAATCATCGATCCCGCCAATGGCGTCGATGCAGTTGGTACAGTCGTTGTCGAGGAAGGCATCATTGCTTCTGTCGGCGCTACCGTACGGGAGTCACGAGCGGATGACATTGTCGTAGATGCGACTGGTTGCCTGGTGACGCCTGGCTTGATTGACCCGCATGTTCATTTGCGAGAACCAGGCGGCGAAGATCAGGAGACGATCGAATCTGGTGCAGCTGCTGCCATCAATGGCGGATTCACCTCCATCTGCTGCATGCCCAATACCACGCCCGCGCTTGACAATGCAGCGATGATGAAATTTGTCTATCGCCAAGGACGTGAAGCCAGTCAAGCACGTGTGTTCCCGACCGGCACTGTGACCAAAGGTCGAAAACAAGAGGCGATGGCCGAAATCTCGCTCATGGCTGAAGCGGGGGCTGTCGGGTTCACCGATGATGGCGACGTGGTCGAATCACCCGCGATGATGGTCAAGGCTTTTCAGTTGATCAAGCACACCGGCCGCGC
>PJEL010002253.1_pt1 | contig 18070 bp, 20 predicted proteins | sample 1853271 | NCBI WGS metagenome assembly PJEL01 (sample SAMN08108733, study PRJNA415343) | Invertebrate metagenome, whole genome shotgun sequencing project. | host: Globobulimina | place: Sweden: Gullmar Fjord | collected 2015-08
CAGAAGAATCGGCACAAGCACCGACAGAAGCTTCGGCACAAGCACCGCCAGAAGAATCGGCACAAGCACCCGCCGCTGATGCTGCTGCTGAACCTGAAGCCGAAACTCCAGCTGAGAAGAAGGAATAACGACTATGGCAGATACAAAAGTAGAACAATTGAGTGTTAATGTCGTCAAAGAGCCTTCTATGATGACCGGGGCCGTGCCCCGCAAAGACTGGATGGACATGCCGGTTACCTTCAAGCCTGGTAACTACTGCTATCCGGCCAAGAAAAGCATTGTTGAATACCTTGATAAGAATTTACCGGGAGTATTTGGTACGCCCCGCGAATGGACTGTTGAGAGCGATGACTGGCAACTCCCTGAGAACTGGGTTGAAATTATCCTCAAGGGTATGCGGGAGCGGCTTGACAAGTTCCGGTCCTTTAAGGTTTTTATGGATATATGCGTACGCTGCGGCGCCTGTGCTGACAAGTGCCACTTCTTTCTCGGCACGGGTGATCCAAAGAATATGCCGGTATTGCGGGCCGAACTTCTGCGTTCCGTCTACCGGGGCAATTTCACCAAGGCCGGCAAGATATTAGGTTCCATTGCCGGAGGTCGGGAAATGACCTTCGAGGTCCTCAAAGAATGGTTTATGTATTTCTACCAGTGCACTGAATGCCGCCGCTGCTCGGTATTTTGCCCCTATGGCATTGATACGGCCGAGATCACCATGATGGCGCGGGAACTGCTGCACCTGGTCGGCGTCGGCACCAACTGGATCCTGGAACCGGCCGCCAATTCCAACCGGACGGGCAACCATCTTGGCCTGCAGCCGCATACCTTCAAGCAGAATGCCGAATTCCTGCTGGATGATATTGAGGAGGTAACAGGCCTGAAACTCGACAACCTGACCTTTAACCGGAAGGGCGCCGAGGTTCTTTTTGTCATACCTTCTGCGGATGTTTTTGCCGAACCCGGTATCTTCACTTTCATGGGGTACCTGATACTCTTTGACCACATCGGCCTTGATTACACGGTCAGTACCTATACATCTGAGGGCGGCAACTTCGGTTCTTTCACCAATAATGAGTTGATGAAGAAGCTGAACGGCAAGATGTATGCCGAGGCTGAACGTCTGGGAGTCAAGTGGATCCTGGGCGGCGAATGCGGCCATATGTGGCGAGTTATTCACCAGTATATGGATACCATGAACGGTCCGGCAGATTTTATGGAAGTGCCGAAATCACCGATCACCGGTACAGTCTTTGAAAATGCTGCGGCTACCAAAATGGTCCACATCAGTGAATTTACCGCCGACCTGATTAAGCACAATAAGCTGAAGATAGACAAAAGCCGCAACGATAATCGTGTCGTCACCTTCCATGATTCATGCAATCCGGCGCGGGCCATGGGCATGCTGGATGAACCACGCTATATCCTGGAGAATGTCTGCAATAATTTCTACGAAATGCCGGAAAACACTATCCGGGAGCAGACCTTCTGCTGCGGCAGCGGTACCGGATTGAACACCGGTGAGATCATGGATTTGAGGATGCGGGGTGGCCTGCCAAGAGCGAACGCCGTTAAGTACGTGGAAGAAAAACATGGTGTCAACATGCTCGCCTGTATCTGTGCCATTGACCGGGCAACGCTGCTGGCCCTGATGGAATACTGGAATCCCAATGTGGGAGTGTGCGGTATTTCGGAACTGGTTGGTAACGCCCTGATCATGGAAGGAGAGAAAGAAAGAGACCAAGACCTTCGATTTGAAGAATTGCCCGGAGTGGCTGAGGCAGCTGCAGCAGCTGAAGCGGCTGCAGAAGGTGAAGCCGGAAACAACGAGGAGGGTGAATAATGTACGACGGAAAGTTAGTCATCCCGGGACTGGCGATATTTGTCATCCTGATGACATTTCCCATCTGGAAAAACATGGGAAATGCCGGCCCAACCCCGAAGCCGGAGAAGCCTGTAGGGGTCACAAAGTGTGTCAAGTCTGTTGATTACATGCGGACTTCGCATATGCAGGTGCTTGACGAATGGCGCGATGAGGCCTTACGTGATGGCGATCGTAAGCCAATTACCATTGATGGTGTCGAATACGATAAAAGTTTGATGAACGGCTGCATGAAATGTCACACGGATAAAAAGAAATTCTGTGATGAGTGTCATGTTTACGCTTCAGTAAAACCTTATTGCTGGGATTGCCATTTCCTGCCTAAGGAGACGTTCTAATGGATATGAAAAGAAGACAATTTTTAAAGATTGCCGGGTTGTCAACCATAGCGGGAATAGGTGCTCCTGCAGCTTTCGAAATGTTGTTAAAGGGCCAGGCCCCGGATGTTTCATATGCTTCCGGCGGCGCTGAGACAGAAACATCACATGATGCTGCGCCAACCGGTGTAAGGCTGGGCATGGTTATAGACCAGAGGGTATTTGATGCCAACAAGGGCTTGGCCCAGAAATGCACCACTGCCTGCCATACCGTACATAACGTGCCGAATTTCGGTAAAGATAACAAGAAAGACGAGATCAAGTGGATCTTTGAAGTGCCTTATGAGAAGGCATTTACCAATAAAAGCCATAATCTCAGAAACGAGCACCTGCATGAGTCCAGTTTTCTGGTGCTCTGCAACCACTGTGACAATCCACCATGTGTCAGGGCGTGCCCGACCAAGGCTACCTTTAAGAGAAAAGACGGTATCGTAGCCATGGACTATCACCGCTGCATCGGCTGCCGTTTCTGCATGGCTGCCTGTCCGTATGGCATGAGGAGCTTTAACTGGCGTGATCCGCGGCCTTTCATTAACAAGGAAACCTATAACAGGGAATTCCCCACCCGTATGCGCGGTGTTGTGGAAAAATGCAATTTCTGCGTAGAACGCCAGACAAAAGGGCTGCAGCCGGCCTGCGTTGAGGCCTGCGGTAATACCGGGGCTCTCATCTTCGGTGACTTAAATGATCCTCATTCAGAGATCAGAAAGGTCCTGAAAGAGAATTTCACCATTCAGCGGAAACCGTCGCTGGGAACCAAACCTTCTGTATTCTATATAGTTTGATTATAGAACATTATCATAAAAGAGTATTTTGAATTTGCGGGGGCATCATGGTTGAAAAAGCATTAACAGGAAGTAACAAATACTGGGGATGGATAGCAGTGCTGCTGGCCTTTATGGCTGTAGGTGCATTGAGCTATGTTCGGCAGTACAATTATGGTCTGGGTTTGACCGGCATGAGCCGGGATGTTTCCTGGGGTTTATATATTGCCCAGTTTACATTCCTGGTCGGTGTGGCAGCCTCGGGTGTGATGGTTGTGCTGCCATACTATCTGCACAACTATAAAACATTCGGCAAGCTCACAATTCTGGGTGAATTTCTGGCAGTGGCCGCAGTTTCCATGTGCCTGCTGTTCATCATGGCCGACCTGGGTCAGCCGCTGCGGGCCTTGAATGTCCTGCTGCATCCGACTCCCAACTCCATTCTGTTCTGGGACATGATTGTCTTGAATGTCTACCTGTTCCTGAATATTTTTGTGGGCTGGGTTGTTTTGACCGCCGAAAAAAAAGAAGTGGCACCGCCCAAATGGATAAAGCCTTTTATCTATATATCCATACCCTGGGCTGTTAGTATCCACACAGTAACAGCCTTTTTGTACGCTGGTCTGCCGGGTCGTCATTTCTGGCTGACAGCAATCCTGGCGCCGCGTTTTCTGGCCTCAGCCTTTGCCGCTGGTCCGGCTCTCTTGATCCTGCTCTGCCTGATCCTCAAGCGGGTGACCAAATTTGATGCGGGCCAGGAAGCCATTCAGAAACTGGTGACCATCGTTACCTATGCAGCCCTGATCAATGTTTTCTTCGTATTGCTTGAGTTCTTTACCGCTTACTACAGCAATATCCCGGGGCATATGCATACCCTTGATTATCTCTTCTTCGGCCTGCACGGACAAGCACAATTGGTACCCTGGATGCGGGTCTCGACCATCTTCGGCATTGTCGCGATAGTGATGCTGCTGGTGCCTGCGACACGAAGAAGGGAGGACACCCTGGGAATTGCCTGCGTGCTGCTCTTTATCTCACTCTGGATAGACAAGGGTATTGGTCTGGTAATCGGCGGTTTTGTGCCCAGTCCCCTTGAGGAGATTACCGCCTATCATCCCTCTTTCAATGAAATTATGGTCACTCTGGGTATTTGGGCCACCGGATTCTTTATCCTGACTGTCCTGTATAAGATTGCCCTGGGTGTGAAAGAGGAAAAAATGGTTACCTGATTGATGACTGAATATTATTATTAGTACCTCAAAAGCCCCTGAAAATTTCAGGGGCTTTTTTTATTTAAATATAATAGTGTTGCCGTCATGGTCGAGGTCAATGATTTGATAGCAAACAGCCCGCAGAAATCACCCAATGTCCTGTTCCTCTATTATTCTTTTAGCGGCCAGACCGGCGTACTGATTAATCGCATGGCTGCAGGGCTGAAAGAACAGGGCATTGAAGTGTTTTTTGAGAAGCTGAAACCTGTTAAGCATTTACGGTTTCCTACCTCCGGCATTATAAAGTCCTATCTAATGATGTTTACCACTTTTCTCCGCAGAAGGGTGCCCATAAAAGAACTCTCTTCTAAATGCCGGCAGGATTTCGACCTCATTATCCTGTCAGGTCCAACCTGGTCTTATAATCCAAGCGGCCCCATACTCGCCTTTTTAGATCGCGATGGACATGAAATACTCGGTGACAGGGACGTCCTGCCGCTGATTTCCTGCCGTGGGTATTGGAAGTTGCACTGGATAGGGCTCAGGAGGATGCTCACTCGGTGCGGCGCAAATATAGTCAATGTGATGGCATTCTCCCACCCAAGTCCCGAACCCTGGCGGACCATAGGGGTTTTCTTGAAAATAGCCGGCAAGAATCCGGAGCGCTCCGGATTTATAGGTAAGTACTATAAAAAATTCGGCCACTCAACCGAACAGACAGAAGAGGCTTACCGGTTTGGCAAACAGATTGGTGAATCTCTAAAACGAAATACGCCCATATCAGAGCTCAATTTCCAGACCGAACTCGCCCTTCCTTAAAAAAATCTATCCAAAGCAATATAGCTCTGAAGTTCACTTATTCATTGGATATGTTGAAATTCGATGATGGGTTTCGTGAAATAAGAAGCCTCAAAATTCTATGCCTTTGCCGTTGCCGGTATAAACTAGAATAAGTCCCTTGTCAGCCATGATAGAAATATTGGTCGGTTAGTATTGCGGTGTAAAAAGGTAGTACACCAGGTAGTAGTTGAGCGGTTCCCGGAAAAACATGTAAAGCAGCGCGGCAACCGACAAGAAAGGTCCATAGGGGATCATGGTCTTGCCGCCCTTTTTCTGTTTTACCATGGCCCCAACTCCGACAATGGCGCCGAGAACCGAACTGCCGAATATAACAAAGGGCAAACTTTGCCAACCCAGAAAGGCGCCGATCATGGCAATCAGCTTGATGTCGCCGCCGCCCATGCCTTCCCGCTTGGTGAACAGGTAATAGCCGGCGGCAACTGCATAGAGCGCGCCTCCTCCTATCAAAAGACCAAGACCGGACTGCTGCCAGGTGACCACCGGGTTGAAAAATGCGCAGACAAAACCAATCACAATACCTGACAGGCTGATGACATCCGGGATGATCTGATGATAAAAATCGATCACAATGACCGCCAGAAGCGCCGCGCTGAAAAGAAAATAGATGGGCAGGGCAATGGTGAGGCCGAATTTGAAGAGCAGGGCCACTGAGAGCAGGGCCATGACAAGTTCGACAAGGGGATATTGCCAGGAAATCGGTGCTTCGCAGTATCGGCAGCGTTTTTTTAACACAATAAAGCTGATGATTGGAATATTGTCATACCACTGCAAAGCATGCTTGCATTTCGGGCACCGTGAGGCCGGGAAGACAATTGATTCCCCTTCTGCAGGCAGCCTGAGAATAACGACATTTAAGAAACTGCCCACTGCAGCGCCGATGATAAAGGCAAACAGGATAATTATGTTAAGTAGCATAATGATTCGTTTTTTTTATGTAATATGGTAAAGAGTTATGCCATAAACACCAAGAAAGTACCATGCGGCCCACTGAGCCGTAAACCCCTTCTTGTTGTTTTGTTTGATATTATATATATTTTTTAGAATCGTGTGCCCAGAATCTAGAACCTAATCCTGAATCCGTGACGGAAAATTACTTAAAATTATTTGAACCCCGTATTTTTAGATGATACAAGAGAGACAATACCAAATTTTGTATTCACCTTGCAGCATCAAAAGAACCGCCCTTCGGGGGTGCCGGCTGCATCCCATTTTCGGCGTCATCGCCCATCCGGCATGGGAAACCATAGCCGAACCGGCTCTTCCTTGAACCTGGGATACAGCCGACACCTCACGGATTCAGGCTAATTATGAAAATATTTCAGGAAAAGGCGGCAATAGTCCGCACCGAGCAGCTTGCAGCGGATATATACCGGATTACGGTCAAAGCAGATGATATTGCCCGGGCAGCCATGCCCGGCCAGTTTGTGATGATCAAGGTAAGCGATGGCTTGGACCCGCTGCTGCGGCGGCCTTTTTCCATTCACCAGGTTGCTGACGATGGCTCTGTGCAGGTGCTTTTTAAAGTCCTGGGCAAGGGCACCAGGCTAATGGCAGGTTTGCAACCGGGCCAGGAAATGGACCTGGTGGGTCCGCTGGGGCACGGTTTCAGCATTGCCAAAGACCGCCAGCACTGCCTGGTTGGGGGCGGCATGGGCATTGCCCCCTTGCTCTTTCTCGCCGGGCAGATTTTGAAAGGGTGTGAGCCGGCAGCAATAAAAGTGCTGCTCGGCGCCCGGACCGGTGTTGAAATCAGTACTGCGATAGGTGATTTTGAGAGCATGGGACTTACCGTCCAGGCAGCAACCGAGGATGGCAGTCTCGGGCACCATGGCCTGGTTACAGAGTTGCTGGACCAGCTCGATCAACAGAAACAATGGCGGGTGTATACATGCGGGCCGTATCCCATGCTTAAGGCAGTGGTCGGACAGTGCAAAAAAAAGCACTGGGAGTGCCAGGTGTCATTGGAAACGATTATGGCCTGTGGACTGGCAGCATGCCTCGGGTGTGCAGTCAATAAACCGGACATGAGCGGCTATGTCCATGTGTGCAAGGACGGCCCGGTGTTTGAGGCAGAGGAAGTGGCATGGCTGTAGAAAAACCCGACTTACGTGTGAATATTGGGGCGCTGCATTTGCGCAATCCGGTCATGACGGCCTCGGGTACGTTTGGCTATGGCGAAGAGTTTGCTTCGCTGGTTGACCTGCACAGGCTTGGGGCGATTATTGTCAAGGGCGTCTCTCTGGAGCCCCGGCCGGGAAACCCACCGCCCCGAATAGTTGAAACCCCGGCCGGTATGCTCAATGCCATCGGCCTGGAAAACGTTGGTGTCGAAAGATTTATAAAGGAAAAGCTGTCGTTCCTGCAGGATGTTGACACCCCGGTGATCGTCAATATACTGGGGGATACAGTTGATGACTATCGCCGCTTGGCCAAGCGCCTCAATGAAGTAGATATGGTGGCGGCAATTGAAGTAAATATTTCCTGTCCCAATGTCAAGGAAGGGGGAGTGGCATTCGGCACAGACCCGGCAATGGCACATGCAGTAACCAAGGCGGTAAGGGAAAGCTACCAGGGGCCGGTGATCGTCAAGCTGTCTCCCAATGTCACCGATATAACGGTTATTGCCCGGGCTGTGGAAGAGGCGGGGGCTGATGCAGTTTCACTTATCAACACCGTCCTGGGCATGGCAATTGATATTGAAACATGCCGACCGATGCTGGCCAATAAAGTGGGCGGTCTTTCAGGGCCGGCCATAAAACCCATTGCCCTGCGTATGGTGTGGCAGGTGGCAATGGGTGTGAAAATCCCGGTGGTCGGCATCGGCGGTATAACCACTCCGGAGGATGGTATAGAATTTTTGATGGCCGGTGCTTCAGCAATACAGGTCGGCACGGCTAACTTTATCAATCCGAAAGCCACGGAAGAAATCATCCTGGGGATTACCGCATACCTGCAAGCAAAGAAGTTGGATTCCGTTCAGGAGTTGATCGGCAGCGTGCAGGTCTCCTGAATTACACCCTCATAATATAAAGCTCATTTCATAGAAATATGGCCGCATTCTTCAAGAGGTTACAGTATTATTCCCTTATCTTGCTTGACCGGGAGACGCCCTGGTATATCAAGCTGATATTGGCCGCCGGCCTCCTCTATATAATCTATCCAGTTGACCTGCTGGCCGACACCATTCCGTTCCTTGGCTGGATGGATGACCTAACTATCGGTTCCCTCCTTGCCGCCTTGGCGGTTCGGTTGGTGCCGCACCACGTGATCAGCAGGGTCAGCAGCAAAATCTATGGCCCCAGGTAAAAGGGAAACAGGTGAAAGAAACAACAGGACAGCAAGGCAGCATGCTTGAAAAACTCTACGAGGTCTATTCCCAGTGGGTTGGCGGCTATACTTTGGCATGTCAAAAAGGATGCTCTCCATGCTGCACCCAGAGTGTTACCATGACCAGTCTGGAAGGAGAGACAATAGTAGAATTTTTTAGAAAAAAAGGGCAGGAAAAAGAGCTGCGGAAACTGCTGGCCGCAACGGAGGCAGCCACAAACGACAGGCCCATAACCACCAACCAGTTCGCCCGTATCTGCCTGGATCAAAAGGAATTTGCAGAGGAAGACCAGGGAGCATGGAACTTTGAACCCTGTATCTTTCTGAAAGAGAATGTTTGTACAATTTATGAAGTGCGGCCATTTGGTTGCCGCAGTTTCGGATCACAGGTAAAATGTGCAGCCGGCCGAGCTGCAGAGGTGGCTCCCCTGTATGTGACAGTCAATACGGTGTTTATGCAAATAATTGAACATCTCGCCAGCAATGGTGGGCACTGGGGTTATATGGTTGATATGCTGAAATATCAAACCGGACAATCTGCCGGTCAAGGGGTAGTGGAGGCCCAGTCCCTGCCCGGTTTCCTGGTCGAGCCTGCCGAGGAAAAGGCAGTCAGCCGGCTTTTGGCACGGCTGTATGCGGCCCCTGTGGGAGCAAAGAGCTTTGCAGAGCTGATTGACAACTCCTGGATGATGGAATAGGGTGTTTTACCTCAAACAAGAGAGCTAGACCGAGATTTATAGGGAGTAAAAAAGTTGCATTTATCCTTGACCCCAACAGCCGGCATCTGTGTTTCAATTGTCAGCGAAAAAATAGAAACAGCCCTGGATATTGCCAAACAGGCTGAGGAGCAGGCTGATATTATTGAGATCCGGCTTGATGCATTGGGGCAGCCTGCGGTAGCCCCCTTTATTGCCGGCCTCTCAAAACCCCTTCTGTTCACCAACCGGCCAGCCTGGGAAGGCGGCAACTATAAGGGTGAAGAACCAGAAAGGGTTTCGTTTTTGCAGGAGTCAATTCTGGAAGGCGCTGCCTTTGTTGATATTGAATTGAAAACTTCTCACTCTTTAAAGCAACTGTTGCTCAAGGCAATCGATACAACAAAAACAAAACTGATCATCTCATGGCATGATTTTTCAGGCACGCCGTCCAGTGAAAAACTGAGTGAGATTCTGCACCAGCAGCGTGCAAGCGGGGCCCATGTCGGTAAGATTGTCACCATGGCCGAAGATTACCAAGAGGTGCTCAGGGTATTAAACCTGCAGAGTGAAGCTGCAGAGCATGATTTTCCGTTAATTGCCTTCTGCATGGGAAAGGCCGGTATGATCAGCCGTTTGGCAACCCTTAAGCTCGGCGGCTTTATGACCTACGCGGCTCCGGATACCGGCAATGCGGCTGCCCCGGGGCAGCTTCCCGTGTCCTTAGTCCGTGAAATGATAACGAGGTTGACCAATGACAGTTAAAGGCTCCACTGAAGTATACGGCATAATCGGCGACCCGGTTGCTCATAGCCTGAGTCCGGTCATGCATAACAGCGCTTTTCAGTCCCTGGGTTTGGACAAGGTTTATGTGCCGTTTCCTGCCGAGGATGCGGCCAAGGCGGTGGAAGCGATCCGGGCGCTCGGCATACGGGGGCTCTCGGTAACTATTCCGCACAAGGAAAGGGTGCTTACCCTCGTAGATACCATTGATCCGGTGGCTGAAAAGATAGGCGCGGTCAATATGCTGGTCATTGATGAAAACAACAAGATCCATGGTCTCAATACTGACTGGATTGGGGCAAACAGGGCCCTGGAGGATGAACTTGAGCTGCAGGGCAAAAGGGTGCTGCTGCTGGGTGCGGGTGGCTCGGCCCGGGCTATCGGATTCGGGCTGCTCGAGGCAGGTGCAGAGGTGATCCTGGCGAGCCGCACCCGGAGCAGGCTGCAGTCTTTGGCGGATAGCCTGCAATGTGAATGGTGTCTGCTGGATGAACTGAATACTGTGTCTGCCGATGCCCTGGTCAATGCCACGTCTGTCGGCATGATGCCGCTGGAAAAGGTCAGCCTGGTCCCACCGGATTGCCTGGCCAATTTTCCGGTAGTCATGGATATTGTTTATGCACCCCTTGAGACACAGTTGCTGAAAGACGCCAAAGAGGCAGGCTGCAAAGTCATCGACGGTCTTGCCATGCTGCTCTACCAGGGAGCCGCCCAATTTAAGACCTGGACCGGTGAGGAAGCGCCGCTGGAAGTGATGCGGGCTGCCATCATGACAAAACTTGAAGAATGATGGCGTCGTAAAAAGCTGTTCTACTGCGTCGTAGAGGGTTCGCAAAATGCTCAACATACCATATGTATGCCTGCGCTTTCGCGACACCTCTATTTATACCCCCTTGCGGGGTGCTCCTGGCATATCAACTTTTTACTTAGCCATCGTAAAGCGGTACGATAGACTTTTATGAGTGTGTCAATCATAACCCTGAAGTATGTATAACTATTCGAAATGATAGAGATAAAGCCAGTTTCAAAAATTGATGTAACGGTCAGCGTTCCCGGTTCAAAGAGCATAACCCAGCGTGCCTTGGTCGCTGCTGCCCTTGCTGATGGGGAGAGTATTTTGCGCGGACCACTGGCAAGCGAGGATACCCAATATACATCCGCCGCCCTGCAGCAGATGGGTACTGTGGTGGAACAGCATGGCGACCAATGGCTGGTGAGGGGTAACGGTGGACGGATTACCACCCCGGCCAAGGAGATATATCTCGGCAATAACGGCACCGCCACCCGGTTTCTCACCTCGGTTGCCGCTCTTGGAAATGGAAATTTCCGGATTTCCGGCGACGAGCGCATGGCTGAGCGGCCGATCGAACCTTTAATGACAGCATTAGAGGGCTGGGGGGTAGATATTGCCAGCATCAGCAATAGCGGTTGTCGACCAAGAGAGATGACGGGAAAGAGACTGTCAGGTGCAAATACTATTTTACCGGAGGGAAAGAGCAGCCAGTACCTCTCCTCCCTGCTGTTGGTGGCACCTTATGCCGGGCAGCAGGCAGAGCTGGCGGTCGAAGGGGAGATGCTCTCTCTGCCCTATGTGATCATGACCCTGGCAGTGATGGAAGAATTCGGTATCAGGGTTGAAGCAAATGAACAGATGAACAGGTTTTCCATACCGCAGGGTGTCTATACAGCCAGGGAATATAGCATTGAAGGGGATGCTTCAAATGCTTCCTATTTTTATGCCGCCGCTGCCGTAACCGGTGGAGAAATTACCGTGCCAAACGTACCGGTGCCTTCGATGCAGGGGGATGCTGCCTTTGTTGCTCTGCTTGCCAGGATGGGATGCCAGATCAATAAAACCGGCGACGGCTTGACGGTGACCGGGCCTGAGGAGTTGCGTGGTATTACTATTGATATGGGTGGTATGCCGGACGTGGTACCCACCCTGGCGGTTGTTGCCTCGCAGGCCAGGGGGCGCACTGTCATAAAAAATATTGCCCATCTGCGGATCAAGGAATGCGACCGGCTGCATGTCATGGCCGTGGAACTGGCAAAAATGGGTGCCCAGGTGCAGGAGCTTGACGATTCGCTTATCATTGAAGGGAAAGGTGATGATCTGCCGCCGATGCACGGCGCCGAAATTGCGACCTATAATGACCACCGCATAGCCATGAGCTTTGCGGTGGCCGGTCTGGCTGTACCAGGGGTGAAGATCCTGGGTGAGGAGTGCGTGGCCAAATCGTTTCCGGATTTCTGGGAGCGATTTGCTTTACTTTATAACTGAGAAAGTATTAAAGACTCATTTAGTATAAAGCTTTTTATGTCCATCTTAATGCATCTCTGTTGCGGGCCCTGTTCCCTCTATCCCCTGGAAGTCCTGCAGGACAAAGGCTTCAAGGCGAGTGGCTATTTTTTTAATCCCAATATCCACCCTTTCCGTGAGTTTAAAAAGAGGTTGGGCGCGGTGGAGGAAATGGCTGCCCGCCGGCATCTTGCCGTGGACTATCACCGGGAATATGGGTTGCGGGATTTCTTGCGCAAGGTGGTGTTTAATGAAGACAGCCGCTGTTCCGTCTGTTATGAAATACGCCTTACCGCTGCGGCTGAACATGCCAAGGCGGTTGGCGCTGAAGCGTTTACCTCCACCCTGCTGTACAGCCGTTATCAGAAACATGAAAAAATCCGCCAGATCGGCGAGAAACTTGCCGGTCAGCATGGTATACCATTTTACTATGAAGATTTCCGTGAGGGCTGGCAGCAAGGCATTGATATGTCCAAGGAGATGGACCTGTACCGCCAACCATATTGCGGCTGCATATACAGTGAACAGGAGAGATATGACAAGCGTTTCAGGAAGAGAAATAATGTAAAATCTGAGAGATGATATTGGCAGTTCCATTAAAGATTTTTTAGTTAGGCTGAACACGAAATTGATTGGCTGCCCTGTCTTTAAATAACTTTGGCATAAGACGGGTATTTTATTCCTCCAACGATGGTTGTAGAGCCATGCCGGAAAGGAATTTTTCTGAAAAACCTAAAACACCCCTCAACCCTGAAAGCTGGGTTGACCAGCATGGGGATTATCTATTCAGCTTTGCCCTTTTTAGGGTGCAGGACCAGGCAGCTGCAGAAGACTTGGTCCAGGAAACATTTGTCGCCGCCCTGCAGAATCATAAGAACTATAAAGGCCAGGCATCGGAACGGACTTGGCTTACGGCCATCTTGAAAAACAAGATAATCGATTATTTCCGCAAACAAAGCCGCGAGCAGCCGACAGATGACATTGAAAGATTTCTCAATATGTCGGAGGACCTGTTTAATGCGGCAGGAAAATGGGTGAACGGCCCAGGCAAGTGGTCGTTTACGCCGTCTGTACTTTATGACAAGAAGGAGTTCTGGCAGGCCTTGAGAAAATGTCTGGAGTCACTGCCCAAACGACTGGCCCAGGCATTTATCTTAAGGGAGATGGACGGCATGAGCCATCAGGAAATTTGTAAGGTTTTGGAGATTTCTTCGTCTAATAGTTGGGTCGTATTGTACCGCGCCCGCATGGGATTGAAAAAATGTCTCGGTACCAGCTGGTTTGACCGGGATGAAGCTATAGTCGGTTGAGTATTATGAATAATTGGATGATGAAATGTGAAGAAGTTTCAAAATTTGTTTCCCAGTCGCTGGATAGAAGACTTCCCCTCCATCAGCGCATAGGCATCCGCCTGCATCTGATGATGTGCAAACTGTGTACACAAAATTTTCACCAATTGCTTGATCTGCGCAAGACTTTACATCTTTTTATGAAAGAAAATGACAGGATCGAGCCGCCTGAAACCCTCCCCCCTGAAAAAAAGGCAGCAATCAAGCAAGAGATCCGCAGAATTTCAGACAGACAGTAACGTTTGATACATCAGCCAATTTTTTTTAATTATTTTCTGTTTTTCAAAATTCCCTTTTCTGTTCTGAAAAAACTTTTTTGTAAGGTTTTTACTCCTGTCGCGACTAATTAATCAAACCATTTGTCTTTAAAGAACATTGCTTTGGCTGTACAGCAGGACAGGGTTCCACCTGACTGGGTGCTGTTGACTGAGCTACCGGTACGGTGGCTGCATAAAAGATAAATTCAAAAGAGAGGTGCCAGTATGAAATGGAAAAAGTGGAGTGCGGTGTTGACAGGTATCGCGGTGGGATTCATGACGGTGTTTGTCATGGCAAGTGCCAATGCCGATACGGATGATTCTGCAAAAGGCAACGAAGTAAAGGAGGTTGTCGGTTTTGAAGGGAGCCATGCACCTGTTTGGCGCCTTAAAGCTGGAAACCCTCTGCTGATTGGCGGCTATGGTGATAATTTCAACTACAACGGCAGCCAGGTGCTCCCCATGCTTGGCAAGGCAAAAGTGATCGTTGATACTGAAAGAGATGGCGGTGCCATGGTTGTCAAGGTTAAGGGAACCATAAACCCGGAAAGCGGAAAAACCTATACAGGTGACATCACTATTCATTACTCCATTGCCAAAGGAGGCCCTGCTTTCCGCGAAGGGGGAGTAGCAGACTTTATTTACCTGCATGGCGACACCAAGCAGGGGCCGCCGGTGATGCCTAAGGTCCGTTCCTTTCTGGCTGCCTGGGGAACAGCGGACGTCTATATAAATGGAGATTTGGTTTATAAGGGACTTGATGGCCATATGATGTACACTGAGCGCTCCAGAGATCCCGATACCAAGGCAATCTACAATCGGGACCGCAGTGGTTTTTATAGCCACAAAGATCCGGCCAACGGTTCAATTGTTGACCCCAATGGACGTGAGCTCCATTTTGTGGCACACAGCATGGAGAAGGACAAAGAGAATTTCCCGCCCCACACTGTCTGGATTCATCTAAATTTTGAAGATGTGTCTGATTTGAGTGCTGGCGGTGTTGACTGTGGCTGCGGACCGGGTTGTGCCACCCTGCAGAATTGCACCTGCGGACCAAATTGCGGGTGCCCTAAAGATGGCAAGGGTGGATGCGGGTGCTCTGTTGGATGTAACACGGGATGTGCAAAAGGAGGTGCCTGTCCTTTACCAAGACCGTTGGGTACATAAATTAATCTTCAAAATTTGAGTTTACTATCTTGGGCAGAACTGTAACCGGTTCTGCCCGATTTTTATATAGATGCGGCAAATTGGTAAAATTATGACAGGTCCATATGGTCCACCATGGTACAGCGATCCATGACCACAGTAAGCCCAGCCTTTTCAGCCAGCCTGGCTGCCTCTTCATTTATTATACCTGACTGCATCCAGACTACCTTTGCCCTGATACTTATTGCCTCTTTAACCACCGGCAGCACATGCTCCGCTCGCCGGAAAATATCAACCATGTCAATCGGTCCCGGTATTGCCTGCAGGTTTGGGTAGCAGGTCAGGCCCAGCAGGGTGTCCTGGCCGGGATTTACCGGGATAATGGTATAGCCGGCTGCCTTCAGGTAGCTTGCCACCTGGTTGCTGGGACGGCTTGGCTTGGGTGAGAGACCCACCACGGCGATGGACTTGGTCCCTTGCAAAATAGTGCGGATTGCTGCAGCCTGGGGGTTTATGGGTTTCAAAGCAGGAATTCCTCTTTGTTTTTCAGGTAGTCGATAAAATAACCGCTGTTCAGTTTCTCGCCGCAGACCTTTTCCATCAGCACTGCGGGTTGGAAAACCGCGCCGTGGCAATAAATATTGTCCGTCAGCCACTGTCTGACCTTGGCCAGCTTGCCCTGTTGTATAGTTTGCTGATGATCAGGATCGAAACGGCAGTAGGCCTGCCAGATCTGCGCTGCTGCCAGGTTGCCGATGGTATAGGTCGGGAAATAACCGAAGCTGCCGTGGGCCCAATGAATATCCTGCAGTACCCCATTGGCATCGGAATCAACCTCTACGCCGAGATAATGGGCATACTTTTCATTCCACGATGACGCCAGATCTTCAACTGCCAGTGATCCTTCAAGCAACTGCTTTTCAAGTTCGAAACGGATGAGGACATGCAGGTTATAGCTGACCTCATCGGCCTCCACCCGAATCAGGCCGGGCTTCACCCTGTTGACAGAGCGCATAAAATCATCCAGGGGAATTTCCTTGAACTGTTCCGGCATGGACCTTTGCAGCACCGGGTAATAATGGTGCCAGAACGGGGTGCTGCGGCCGATAATATTCTCCCAGAGGCGGGACTGTGACTCGTGGATGCCAAGGGACACGCCTTCATCCAAAGGAGTTGAACCCTTCTTTTCCGCAATACCCTGTTCATAGAGGGCATGGCCGCCTTCATGCAGGGCGCTGAAGATAAACTCCAGCGAGTCAGGCCGGAAACGGTTGGTGACCCGCCGGTCGTTATGTCCCAGGCTGGTTGTAAAAGGGTGGGCCGAGATGTCCTGGCGGCCCCGGTTAAAATCATAGCCGATTTCCGTTAGCAGCTTTTCAGAAAAAAGGACTTGGGCCGGCTGGGTCATGGGCACCAGGTTGGCAAGCAGGCCCGTACTCCCATTACTCTTTTCGCCCAGGCTGTGTACCAGTTCAATGAGTTCTGGCTTGAGGCCGGCAAAGATTGTCGTTACCTCCTGGGTTGTCAGCCCCTCTTCGTAAAGGTCCAGCAGGGCATCATAGGGATGATCTGTGTAGCCGAGGTAATCAGCCTGCTGTCTGCACATGGCAACGATCTTTTTCAGCACCGGCTGGAAAATACCAAAGTCAGACTGCTGGCGGGCATTGACCCAGACCGGCAGCGCCTCGGAAGTGAGGCGGGCAAAATCAGTCACAAAGTCTTCCGGCAACTTGGTGTTTTTGTCGTGCTCCCGCTGCACGATACGGACCAGGGCATGGTCCGCAACTGTCTGGTCTGCAGAGTCTTCGGCTGCCTGCTGTAAAAGGGCACCCAGCTGTGGGTTTGAAATTTTTTGGTGAATAATACCGCTTAAGACGCCAAACTGTTCAGCCCTCTCTGGTGAGGCGCCCGGTGGCATCATCACTTCCTGGTCCCACTGTAAAAGAGCAAGTATGTTGTGCAGGTTGGTCAGTTCAGTAGCACGGCCGCGTAATTCATCTATGGGTTTCATGTTATTTATCCTGTTATTTTTAAAAAATAATTTTGTCATCTCGGGCCATTATGGTAACTTGCGTTGCGTTTAGAGCTTTCATAAACAAAATTGACGATTTGAACAAGCAAAGGAATTGGCAGCAGCATGTATTTTCAAGATATAATAATGGAATTGAATAAGTTCTGGGCTGAAAAAGGATGTGTTGTCCAGCAGCCGTATGATATGGAGGTTGGCGCCGGCACCTTTCATCCAGCTACATTGCTGCGTGCCCTCGGGCCGGAGCCTTGGAAGGCAGCCTATGTACAACCGTCAAGGCGTCCAACAGATGGACGATACGGAGAAAATCCCAATCGGCTGCAGCATTATTACCAGTACCAGGTGGTGCTTAAGCCTTCGCCGCTGGAGGTCCAGGAAATGTACCTGGACAGCTTGAAACGCTTTGGCCTCAATCTTCTGGAACATGACGTCCGCTTTGTTGAGGATGACTGGGAATCGCCGACTCTTGGTGCCTGGGGGTTGGGCTGGGAGGTATGGCTTGACGGCATGGAAATAACCCAGTTTACTTATTTTCAGCAGGCCGGCAGCCTTGATCTGCAGCCAATTACCGTCGAGATAACTTATGGGCTCGAGCGTATCGCCATGTACTTGCAGAAGGTGGAAAATGTATACCATTTAGCCTGGAATAAGGAAGTATCGTATGGTGAAATATTCCATCAGGCTGAGGTGGAATTTTCCACATTTAACTTCGAAGAGGCCAATGTCGAGGCGCTGATCCATTTTTTTGATACCTATGAGAGCGAGGCCTTGAAATTACTGGACAAGGGATTGATCCTGCCGGCTTATGATTATTGCCTGAAGTGTTCACATTCCTTTAATCTGCTGGATGCCAGGAAGGCCATCAGTGTTGCGGAACGGACCAGATATATAGGCAGAATCCGGAATATAGCCAGGGAGGTAGCAGTACAGTTTGCCGAGCAGCGCAAAGAAATGGGGTATCCGCTCTTAAAGGGGGCAAGTCCGAGTTAGGTAGGGATATAAAAGAAGTGGCGGAAGTGCATGGGAATCGAACCCACCCACCAGGCTGTTAACCCGGTGCACCGGATTTGAAGTCCGGGAGGGCCACCAGTGC
>PJEL010002254.1_pt1 | contig 18069 bp, 17 predicted proteins | sample 1853271 | NCBI WGS metagenome assembly PJEL01 (sample SAMN08108733, study PRJNA415343) | Invertebrate metagenome, whole genome shotgun sequencing project. | host: Globobulimina | place: Sweden: Gullmar Fjord | collected 2015-08
TAGTTTACCTAGTTTGGCTCTTTGGACGAGAAAGTTCACTCTTTAATTCTTCACATGCTCTTCATGTGTCCGAAGTAACATAGTGAATGAAGCTATTTGCTTCACTGCTACACTACTTGTCATTCGTGTGGTGGTTGGCGGTTGGAAGAGTCTCGTATTAACGATCCAGACACGATAATCGCGACAGTTACATTGAAAAGTTGGTTAGATCACAACAAGGAGAAGGGTATAGTGTTACAGGATGATTCAAATGTCAAATGGAATATCTTAGTTCCCTCGATGTCTTCGGAACACTCACGGAGAGGTGTTTCAGTACGACAAACTGAGCGCCGCAACGTGCTACTTTAACTAATCTTACACCTACGGTGTGTATATTACTTCATACATTCTTTCGGGAAGAGTTGTTCCTCGAGTATGCATTTTGCCGAGGTCAACAAATCTCGACTATGGTGTATCATATTTAAAAGAGGAAATCTCTTCGCCAATTGAAACGACGTCGTACACACCATAGGTGTACATCTGGTCAAGACGGTAAGTTGCGGCGCTCGACCTGCTGAATAGATCGAGTCCCCCGTGAGTGATTGAACCTCCGAACCGAGGATCTCCTACTTATATAATTATATTTTTTAATTCAGATGTAATATAGCTTTGTCTGTAAAACCTTGAGGCCCGCTCTCCTGCCACGGACCAAGAAGCCATTTCACCAATCGATGGAGTGGGTGTCCGCATGTCGAGCTTCCAAAATTATTGGGGTGACACCGAAAACATTACGAGGCTGGGATGCACGAGGTTTGATCGATACAATTCGTTCCCCTACCAGACAACGATTGTACGACGTTCGGAAATACCGGGGGAAGACGGAAGGAAAAAAGAATGGGGGACATTGGGTCATATACGCACGAGTATCCTCTGCCAAGCAGCGGGAAGATTTGGAACGTCAAGTGGCAGCATTGTGGGCCGAATTCTCTCAACACCAAGTTGTACGAGACATCGGTTCAGGAATTAACTGGTCTAGACCTGGGCTTAGAACTGTTCTTCGATGCTGCTTGGAGGGATCGTTACGAGAGCTTGTGGTTGCCCACCAAGATCGAATTTCAAGACTTGCATTCGGCCTACTCGAGTTCCTCGTTGCTGAAGCAGGGGGACAACTCGTGGTTCATGGTTCGGGAGGGGTTTCCGAGAATGACGAACTCGGAGAGGACCTGCTCAGCATCATTCACGTATTTTCGTGCCGACAATACGGTCGCCGAAAATACGGAAAGAGACGAAGAGCCTCCCGAGAAACGATAAAAAAAGCCGAGAAAGTTGCAGCACGAGGCGCCGTCATTCGGGGGAGAAAGATTCGGAATGTCCCCGTGAAGGAGCAAAATGAGATTCTCCGTAAGTGTCTGGGAATTCATCGCCACATATACCACGAGTGTGTAGACCTAGAAAAAAAGGGAAAAAATCACGGAACCAGTGCAACAGAAATGCACAGGGTCCGCGAGTTATTATCCAAAAAGGAGAATTATGCGGAGAAAAAATCGTGGAAAGATGAACTTCCCACACACCTCAAACAACAAGCGGTGGCAGAATATTTTCGAGCCAAGTAAGTCACGCTTTCAATTTTTACGGCGGGAAACAACGGTGGTCTCGATATGAAACATCGATCCCATTGCAAATCGAGGCAAGAGACCGTTCCGTGGGAATGTTATCGATTACGAGATTAGCGCACCTACGATCGTGCCAGACACGGAGAAATGGGTGATGCTTTCCCGTAATACACACGTATATCCTAGCCGAGTAGAGTAACATAATAAATAGCCTCTCGTAGGATAGAGGAGCATATGTTCCTGTAGATTAGGCATACTCATACGTTACACGGATTACCATATTGCTATAGCAACGTAAATTGAAAGCAGTGTAGCGCAGCCATCTAATCACTCTACAGTAAACTGAATAAAGCAAAGTCCTGTTGGCAAAGACATCGTGCAAATATGGTGTAGTGTTGGTTTTGGGAAATCAACATAATATGAAATCTTTCACCCTTTTAACTATGAGAGCTTTGAGTGATTTGGCCGAGGCTGGGAGTTTTATTTTGTATCTGCCTTTTTCAACGGGCCTAAGGATGAAAGTGTGAAACGATGACGTACACACCATAGGTGTACATTCAGTCTGACAGTACGTTGCGGCGCTCGGTCTGCTAAATAGATCGAACCCCCGGAGAGTGATTGATCCCCCGAGGCGAGGTTCTCGTCCTTACATAATAATCATAATATAAGTTTGATATAGTTCTCGTGTAAGAGACCTTGAGGCCCGCTTTCCTGCCACGGATCAGAAGTAATTTCAAAGTGATAATAATGAGTCTCTGATGATGGACAAGGTCTTGAGTGATTTGGTCGAAGTTTGTGTTTATACTGCAACATATATCACTTTCTACCCTTCTATATCGAGCCCCTCGTACCCTCCTGGTACGAGGGGCTCGAGCTAGTGGAATAGCGTAACTTTGATTCTGACCTTGGGCCTCATAAATCACTCTTCAGGCCGCCAACCACTACACTACTTGCCATGTAGTGTACTGGTTGGCGCCCGGAAGAGTCTCGTATTCACCATCCTGATACGAGTACTGCAAAGTCGCGTCAGCTTATCTTGATTCGGTGAGACCCCTACCCAGCGTTTTGCAACTCGTCGTTGCAATGGAGTAAAAAAGTTTTCAACTGGAAGAGCAACATTTTCAAATTTTAAATATGTTCCTGTAGGAATATAACGGATAGTAACATAGTAGGTACCACTAAAACTGTACAAATAGTATAGGCTAATACACCACTACTACGAATAAAGGGCACACTGTACTAGGCCATCCTAGCCATCATCCTCACGAAGCCGCAACTTAACCTTAAAGTATGTCAGTACACCACTACAGGTATTGGTGTGCACCGTGTCGGTTTACCGCGTAAAACCGATGTAGGGTCTAGAGGATGTTACGAGATAGGATATTATTCAAAATTGGCCTGTGTTGATTGCACAGGCCAATTTTGAGTATGCACGTTGAATGTACGTTGAATGTACGTTGAATGTCCATTTGGCATTATGGTGAGATGGTAGTAGTTGATCTGGTAGGGTTTGACTCTTTACTCTTCACACACTCTTTGTGCGTCCTAGGCAAGGACTGTAATTTCGTTAATAAAGTATTTGTTTAACTGCTACACGCTATTAGTCTCGTGTGTGGTGGTTGGCGGTTGGAAGAGTCTCGCACCTAATACGAATGCCACAAGAAAAAAATAGTTGTATGATATATATATTGCATGCCATTTCACCATACTCTCTACTACCTTCGCCGGAACCAGGTCTTAACTACAAGTATTTGCCCAACGGTCACCCCCAAAAAGAGACAAATCTCAAAAATATATATGAATGCAATTTCCATGTGAACGTAACTCAGCAATCGGCATCGGCTGTTAGCCTTTATTCCCAAAAGCACCTGCTTCTTCTCAAGGCCATAAAATACCCACTCAATCTTGTTCATTAACTCCCTTACAAGCTGAATATCATGTCGAGTTTCTTCATGAGAGCCTTTGATCAGTATGACATTGTCAGAGCCAGGTAAAACACGTAGAGCACTATCATGAGGATTGACATCAAACCATATGACTACTGCTCCAGATTTGGCATTCTTGTTCTGAAAGCACAGCGAATATATCCCAGGTAATGAAAAATACATCTCTAGAATTCGGCCTTCCTCATTTGGAAAAGCATCACTATCCAATGGTAGGACCTATTTTTTTCCCGTTCCAAATCACATGAGACCGGCCATTAGTACTACTTCAGTGGTAGGATTTCTTTGTATATATATATAAATATATATAAAGAAATGAAACAGACAAAGTGCTACTCATCCCTTTCCAATGCATCACATCATAAATAACTAAACACCGCAATGACACACAACCACCCCAGCCGTTCTTATTCCCACACACACACACACACACACACATTACATACTAATACTAACCCTAAGCCTCATCACTCCTCGTCGCATTTACCAGCAGAATCACAAACCCTCATCTCGTTTACCACTTCATACACAAACAAACCAAGAAAATCAGTAGTTTACAACCCCCTACCACCGAACCGTACCTTTGCTTTGAGGCCTTTACCGAACCTCTTCGTCGCCCCGTTAGGATGACCCCCAGTCTCCCAATCCCATTCATCTCGATAAGGTCCATTGACGATCAGAGTCACATCAGGGTTATTCGTAGATATATGGTAAGCTTCTATTTTCCACGTACCGGCCCAATAACTCGGAACTCTCTGGTAGAAACACAACTCGCGCCCATTCAGCCCAGATGGTAGGACTACACTCCTCTCGTTCAGCTCTGCTACGTAGTCCAGAATCAACGTATCGTTGTCCTGGGATAAACATAGCCCCAGCCCAATGGTAAGAAGTAGGGTAATCAGAACAAGTCCCATTGGGGCATTGGCTCGCTGACCCCAAGCCTGAGAGAGTGTAGTGCTGTCACCGTGAGAGCTTTCCAACGCGCCGTCGACATGTTGACTCGTTCATTGGCTGGGCACCACACGGGCAAGGTGTTTCCATCGTGCAGAGAGTGTTATTATTCAATTTTAATTTTTAATCTACACGTTGTAGAGGACGGTGACTCGATTTGTCCAAGTAGTCTCTCTCTCCCTCACACACACGCACACTCTCTGTAACATCCAATAAAAGTGGACGATGGTAGATTCAAAGCAGCAGCCAAACTGCTACGACAGGATACCTGTGCGGTGGGGTGAACCACCACCACCTTGTGTGCGGTTGACAGTAGAGGGAGTAGTAGTAGTAGTAGTCCAAAGAAATTTGACATAGTCCGTTTAGTTGAATGTCTGCCTGTTGCATTAGTCTTGTAGTGCCTGAACCAACAAGTATGTGATCCATTGTTATGGACAAAGCGGCAGCTCGTATACCGCCCCACATTTCTTATCTTATATGTGGTTGTGTTGTAATGCGGGTATGACCAAGTGCATGTACGCCACGTGGCATACACTCAGCGGGACACGTACCACCTCAAACGTGGAACTAAAAAGACTGTTAGTTGGCTGTATCAAACCACAACAATAGTGCAGCAAATGGTTGGGTTGCATCTGAAAAACAAACACCTTATGTGGGGCATCGCTTATGACTCGCTGGTACAAGAGAATGAGTCACATATGAAATGGGTGGTTTGTATTGGTTGGTTGGTTGGTTGAGCTGTGGTTGAGAAAAAGACGAAATTTGGGAATTTTTCACCGTCGCCAATAATGAGAGAGAAATATTTGGGGATTTTGGAAAAAGAAAGTAAGATATATCTATTCGTTTGGAGTGGGTAGGGCAGCCAGCAGCTTGTTAGTGAACAGCAGCATCACTACACCGCAGCTTTCTGGCGTAGAATGGCATTTTCTAGCTGCAGTTCCTCACATTCAAACTGATAAGCCTCCATCCTCTTCATCGTTTTACTGTACATGTTCATCTGAGTGCTGCTCACCTGCTTCATATCCTTTATATCGTCCTCGAGATTTCTGAGCTCTGCACGGAGCACATTGATCTCTACCTCTTTGTTGTTTCCGTCATTGGCAGCTTCCATCATCTGAAGCAGAATCTGCTGACACTTTTTGCATTCTTCGGCAAGCTCTGACTCGAGTTGCGATATTCTCTCACTAAAGGGGTTGGACTGATCTGGTTCAAGCGTTACCTTGGAGGTCGATTCTTCTGCTGGATCATCATCAACTGTACGTACTCCAGATGCCCTTAAAGCGGTTTCCGTAAGGATGGTGCGAATGGCACTGAATAAGTCCCTGCAAGTCCTCTCTTCACTGCATCGCATGACTAAAGATCTCTCAGAGCCCCCTAAATTCTCTGACACACGAAACAAAGTAACACTTAGCTCATCATCTGGATCAAGTCCCCCTCCACACTCTCTTCGTGCACCCATCTGGATTTGCGTTTTGCAGTCAAGGTCAAATGGCTTGCAAGGCTGCCGCCACACAAGGTACGACCTAGAACTAGTAAACTGCAGTTGCGGGGCCTCTTTAGGTATTCCTAGTTCATTAATGAGCTTCACAATCAGTTCCTGTTTGCATGGCACAGATTTATCCCACACTGTGACTGGTACTCCTTTGTATAACAAATCCCTAGCAGTGTCAAACCGCTCTGAAAACTCGTGCATCGCTTGCTTTACTGATATTTCACCACACCATGGTGATTGGGGACCAGTAGAACCCACCGATGACCCATTCTGTTGGGAATGAGGATGATAAACGGGGGGTCTCTTCAGATTTGATTCAATCGAAAGTGAAGAACCCAAGCTATCAAGACTACCAATGCTAGCCTTGTGCAGCGGATGATGTTTGTGCCGAACACCAGCAAGATATGCACGAGTCCCCAAAGTCTGCTGTTCGGAGGACCTTGGAGACCTTGGAGATTTGGCGAGGTGCATAATAGCCGAATGACGCGGACAAGTTTCTATTTGACTATTCTGCATGGGGTTTTGATGACTAGTTTCTACACACAGAGGTGATGAAATAGATCGTTCCCGTTCCTGTAGGTTTCCCTCAAGCATTTCAACCTAAGTGCAAAGCAGTTAAGTTAAAAAAAAGTGCTTGAAATCGTGTGTGCCCATGGAAAGAGACAACATCAACTACTTTCCCCACCACACTTTCTCACCTGACCACGCAGTTTGGTATTCTCAACTTCCATACGGCGGCAGCTTTCCTTCTCCGCTTCTAGTGAGTCCAGTAGTTTTACAACAAGTGTTTTAGCTGAAATATCTTCTTCTTCATCTTTGAAGTGCTCCTGCAGAAGGAGCATACCTTTAAGGTTGCACGTAAGCTCTTCAGCAGAAGCACGGTCCATTTCTGCCTTCTTCACAGCCTTTTGAAGATCACTGAGCTCTCGGTCTCTATCCTGAAGGCGTAGCGACAATTCTCTCAGCTCGTTTTGGGCATCGAATGCCATGGGTGGGGCCATTGGATCTTCATATGAAAACGTGACGTGCTGCACACCAATCACCATGGCAGAGCCGTCATCATCACTCACAGGACTTTCACTTCCCTGTGATGGCACAACTGTCTCACTATTATCACCCTTCACTGTCTCATCCGAATTGACGAAGGCTTCTGTAAGTTGTGGTTCTTCAAGATGGATGACTTTTTCAGGAACAATATCATTTTGTCTTGTCTTCTCGATCGCTGCAAGCAGCTCGGACTTAAGGTCTGCCACACGTGATCGGAGCTGTACTATCTCTTTCCGAAGAGCTGAGTTTTCTGATTCAAGAGCCCCCATAGCTATTTGGTGCTCCGTGGCCAGTTTGGCCTGGGAAACCTTACGAGCCATCTCTCGGAGGCCGGAAGCCTTACGAGCCATCTCTCGGAGGCCAGCAATCTCAGCATTAAGTTTCGCTTTGTCACGTTGCAAATTGCTATCATGATTTAACGGTGCGTGGGGGTAAGAAGAAAAGAAATTCATGTGCTACTCATGCTAAGTTGCAAAATGTGCTTTGGTTGCACATATAGAAAAAGAAATAATAATTATTGCACTCACCCAAGATCTCTAGCTTCCAATTTCAATTCACGTAGGGCCCTTCGAGCTACTGTAACACGATATTTGCACTGAAGGGCTATGGTGGCTCGTCTCAGACCACGGTACGCAAGATTCAATCTCATCATTCTCCACCAGGCCTGCAAGGAAACAGAACAAGCATTTCGTTTCATAACCACAAATAAATTGCGGGCCCTGCGCCCTCTCTCCAGCCTTTGAGCAGTTAAAGCACCATAACGCAATAGGTTGTAGGCTTTCATGGCAACAAAACGGCGGAATGCAGTTTGAAGTTTCAGAGAAGCCTTTTCATGGCGAATTCTCATTGCACGTAATCTTCCAAATTTTCCTCTAATCAGGCATTGAATTTGGATGGCAGAATGGCGCTGCAGTCTATATACCTGTCGATACACATAGCCCTTCAAATGAAAAATGAAGAGTTTGTTAATTAAATTAAACTAACAACTTCAATCTCATAAATATACACGTACTCGAGCTGAAGCCTGGATTATTATGCTTGCTTCGACAAAACAGCGGGAACGTAGCATTTCGAGAACATCGTATGCATTTTTTCTGAGAAAAACTTTGGTCTTGCCAAACTGAATTGTGTCTGGATTTAATCCTTTAACTTCAGCAATTAGGGGTGTAAGCACCAGCCTTACAAGCTGTTCGCATTTTGATTTCGCTACCGCACACGTCACATTGTGGACATGGAGCGGAAAATTCTTTGGGTTTGATTTCGCCTTTTTCCGAAGTAGAAGGCGATAGTGACCGTAAAAATCCTGTGAATAACGAGAGCCATGGTGAATGATGATCCATGTGTTGCGGCGGAGTAATGAGAGAGGTATCACATCATGATATGGTTTAAATTTTAAATTTTAAATGGACATGACACACGCCGCACTCAAGCAGGGAAACACGCTCCTACTGAACAAACCTTGTGAAGGAGCCTCACAGGGTAGCCACTGCGAGCAACACGTACAGCCTCCAACACTCCGCCGTATCTAAGCTGCTCCATAACACGCGTACGATCTGTGAAATCAGGTTTTGCTTCATCATTAGGCTTGATACATCTGATGTAGTGTGGAGTAGTTCCCCGAATCATTTCAATAAGTTTGTGAAGCTGTTCCTTGAACTATAAAGATGAGAAATGGAGGGGAGATTGGAGATGATTAGCCAACAATGGACGGACGGACGGATGCATCCGATCACCTTCCCTCTCTCCCCACCTGTGCGCTGACTGTTGATGCCGATGCTGCTGCCTTTTGCTGAGCAATCTTACTCCTCCGCCTTTGCGCCCCCTCCCTTCCTTGTGTGTTACCTTCACATTCAAATAGACCACGCACGAAAGAATTGGAGCTCGAACGGAAGAGTTCATCCGTTTCCTTCGGCAATTCATCCTGCAAGTGATGAAAGCAAGATAGCAGCCGTCTAAATGGATGATTTCAAAGTCGCAGCTCTCAATGAGAGAGAGAGATATTATTTCATTTCATCCAATCCCGGTGCACTTACCTTGTTTTTGTCCAAAAATGTATCCACAGAGTACTCCACCTCACCAGCATAATGAAAAAGACTAAATGTCAATGCGGTCTGTTGGCGAGTACTTGCTACAAAGCGTGAGGTGTCCTGATGTGTCTTGTAGAGGCGATTAGCAAAATTTGCATCTGTTCCTCGTATGCCCATGCGACACTCGTCATCTAACATGTTGAGTATTCCACTTGGTCGGCTCTCGATGAGGTCTAGACAGTCCTGGTTATCAGGGAACTCCACAAAATCCCAATCAATTCCTTCTTTTGTGTACTCCTGTTGCTCCATTTTAAATACAAATTGATTGAACTGCTGTTGCAGCGTCTCGTTTGTATAGTTGATACATAACTGTTCGAAGGAGTTTAGCTGGAAGCACTCAAAACCGAAGATGTCCAGGACACCTACAGACGACCGCACATTATTTTCTGGGCAGCTAATGCTTTTATTAATCATTTTAACCACATAATCAAATAATTTTCCATAGAGAGCCTTAGACAAAGCGTCACGTGCATCATAAGCTTGCTGCTCTTTCAGCTGTATTGTGTGGACCTCCAGCATAGATCCAATCTCTAGGGTCTTCTCCGTCAGTGCCCGTACCAGCTTGTCCCTGGGTAAACAGGCAAGTCGACACACGTGGTGTACAGAATCTCCGTCTACAACACCTGCTCTATCACCATCCGAAAGGGATTCAAATTCAAACTGCCCAAGGTGAAGTAACGATGCAATTAGATTTAAAATCGTCTGCTTTTCGGCTGGTAGAAACCCCATGAGTGTCATGGCCCGCTGAGTCTGTTCGAAACTCTCTCCATCCGAAATGTTGCGCAAATCGTAACAGCCCCCCTGGTTAATAAAGTGGTACTCATCGCAGTCACCCAAAGACCACGCATTTTGCTCCTCTTCGTCATCTTGATTTTCTGCAGCCCATTTTGCCATCTGATAAAAGATGTGAAAATTTCTCTCACCTAAGCTCTGGTTCGGGATACGGACCTTTTCCAGGAGATACGTTTCAATTCTAGCACCCGTAAGGTTACCACGCTTGTCAAACATCATTTCAATGAACTTCCCAAATCGAGACGAGTTGTCATTGCGGATGGTACGTGCATTTCCTAAAGCTTCCAAAATCGGGTTGCTCTGCAGCACACGGTCCATCACACTGCCCTCTTCAAGATCCTGGATACCTTCAGCATTCCCAACTGAAGTCAAGTACTTCATCACGAACTTAGTGCTTTCAGTCTTCCCAGCACCACTTTCACCACTAATTAGGATGCTCTGATTAGCACACGCCAAGTTACCCCAAATACTTTTGCCTTCGTGAATTTTACTCATCATCTGGCGGTAAGCACCATCGGCAATGGCAAATACGTGGGGTGATAGGGTTTCTCCTGCAATACCCTGGCTTGACATGTATCCCACACTATAATACTGTTGTAGTAGCTCTCGAGAGTAGAGAGGCAACTCTTTGAAAGGGTTCAAGGCAATAAGAATGGAACTTGCTGTAAACGTGTATATGGAACCCATCTCAAACCGCTGTGTTAGAGAATGCAGAATGGATGCCTCATGAAGATGAGGCAATAGGATTAGGTTATCTACCCCGGCCTCATCGTCCTCATTCATGAGCTTCAAGTCATGGTGCTCTGCTGCGTCCTCTTCATCTATTCTATACACCAGTGGTTCATTAGAAATATCATGATCCACCTGAAGGCAGAGCATTGGAAAGAGTAGTGGATGAGAAGGGAAGTGATTATTCGATGTTTCTCTATAAATATTCATCTTACATTACTCCGCACTGATTCTCACCTCTACTTGCAATTGCACACTCGTTCTGCCCAGGATAACTCCTAAGGTAACGACCCAGTGCATGCATTAGTTTCCTCCTTCCTTCAAATTAAAATCACTTGCCCTAAACACTTAGTTGTTCCTCCCACCGTTTTCTTTTCCTACCTGGTGTCCACGCCACGTCAGCATTCCTGACCCAGACCCTAACCCCTTGATCCATCCTCTAGTATGAGATGACCTGTTCACAACCCAACACTCCGTCTCACACGCATATCCACGAAATTTGGCGCTTAAGTAAGGAATTTGTTGCTATTCAGCAGCTGCTGCACGGCCTACAAACCGCTGTCAACGACGTAGGAAGATGGCGCAGTGACTAAGAGTGGTTGCCGAATTCATTCACCGCCTTCAGCGAGGGCTAGGGTTTTAGGGTCAGGATTTTAGGGTAAGCGTTAGGGCTTTAGAGTTAGGATTTTAGAGTTCATGTTAGGGTTAGGGGGTTAGGGTTTTAGGGTTAAGGTTAGGGTTACGGCTATTATTACCTCACTCTTCAGCACCTGTGCAACCTACAGTCCACCGTCGACAGCGCATAGGAATACGATTCAGTGCTTAAACGTGGTTTTTGAGTTGAAGTCGCTACCCTCAGCCACTGAACCCGAAGCCGAACCAACCCGGGGGTAACACCTTATGTCTGGAATAAGGGTGAACCAACTCCTGCGCTGCCTTGGTTGCGCCTTCTGCTGTGGCAATTACAACTTAGTTCCATTCTCATTCTGCGACGTTCTTGGCGACCTTTCATTGGTTTGTTCCTGTTCAGTTCTGAAATCAGAGGAAGTAATTGAAAAATGGAAAATATCCGAACAAATTAGGGCGAAAGATCCATCCATCCGTTTTGCTATTTGGAGGGTTAGGTTTAGGTAATGGGGCTAGGGATAGGGTTAGGGTTATGGAGTTGGGGTTACGGTTATGGGGTTAAAGGTTTATGTGGGGTTAGGGATTTAGGGATTTAGGGATTTAGGTGGTTACGGGGTTACGGGGTTAGGGTTCGGGAGGTACTTCTGGTTAGGGAGAGTAGAATGTTATTACATCAATTAAGGTGTACATACGATATTAGGGTTATGGGGTTATGGTTAGGGTAAAGTTAAATTACACCTCTATTAATGTAATTACACTCAACCCTAATCCTAACCCTAACTCTAACTCCACGACCCTAACCCCATAACCCTAACTCCATAACCCTAACTCCATAACCCCATTGCCCCCTAATATCCTAACAACCATAATAGATACCCGACCATAAACAACGACAAAAGAAGCAGGAAAGATCCAAACAAATCAAATATTCGCCACCAAACTCAACACCATTCTACTTCTCCGTCGTTGGGTTACCAGTTGGGTTACCAGTTGGGTTACCAGTTGGGTTACGTTAGAGAGACCTGACCCTAATCTCCTAACCATAAGACCCTAAACCCTAAACTCTAACCCTAAAACGCGAAACCCTAAAACCCTAAACCCTAACCCTAACCCTATCAAACACCCTACCACGATGGTGCTGGCTCGCATTGGGTCCATGGAACCGGCTAAAGAGAATTATCCCATCGAGGCTGGCTTATACCTTCGAAGTGAGGAACTGAGGAAGGAAGAAATGACCCATCTGAGTGCATCAGTGAGGATAGCCAAGTGCATGAGTTACTCAGACGAAGAGAATAGGGGAATCATCGGTTTGTGCCTTGATAACGGCTCGCTTCTGGTGGTGGCGATAGGGAAGAAGGAGAAGTATAGAAGTATTCAACAAATAGGGCTTTATGGTAAGCAATGGCGCAACCATAGTATTAACCATAATCCTTTTGATGTCGGGTGGTGATGGTGTTGTGAGTATCCAACAGCAAACAGGGCTGCTTTATGGTAAGGAACCATAATTGTAACCGTAACCATAACCGCGACCCTTTTGGTATCGTTGGGAGTTGTATAGTGCGATGTGAGCGAGCTCTGTAGTCGTCGTCAGTGTTTGCTTAGCTAGAAATCCCAAATAAGCTCTCTCGACCGTCGTTGCAATTTGCTCCACCAACATTTTTGCTGATAATTTATTTCGTTCCTCACCTTGGAAAGCGGGCACAATCCCAGTTCCCAGTGATTCCAATATAACATGTAGGAGGTTGAATGAAGCATGGATGGCTTTGGAATTCATAAGGGGAACGGACTCACTAGTGTTTGTCCCAGAGCGTAGTATGCGCGTTTTGGTGTCGTCAAAGCTGCCAGACTTGAGGTCGAGCTGCTATGCTAGCTCCAGCGTGGTGACATTGGAGGACCATGGGGCACTGGTTACATGTTTGAGTGTGGATCGAGATGGGCATCTCATTATTTCAGGGGATGAAAATGGTGTGGTCTGTGTGAGGTGGTCGAAAGGGGAGGACCTGTTTTTGTCCGTTGTTTTGAAGGCTCATACAGGACCACTAACGGCCATGAAGCTTTCCAACACAGCAAATCATTTCATTACCGGAGGTATAGATGGCTCAGCCAGAGTGTGGCAGTTATTACAAAATGAAGAACGGGTTATATCATCTCTTTGTGAACGGGTTATATCTCTTTATGAACTCCATGTGGGGTCTGGTCTTATCAGCAGCGTGGCACTTTCTGAGCTGAATTACGTTGTTGGATCATCAGATGGTACTGTATATATTTTTGGGGGTAAAGATGGAGGGGAAGAAGTCCATACTCCTGCGCTCATGGCAAAATTTCAACATACTCGATGGCCGGTCACTATTATTTCGTCATTTACAGGGCTAGAGCCAGCTGCTGTGTGGGCTACTGCAGATGATAAAGGCACTATAATGATATATAATGTAGTAAATAGTGAAGGGGGGAAGGGGGAATGGATCCCCATTGCTGAACACAACGTAGGTGCGCCACCAACTGCATTGGACTTCCTGGAACGCAGTAATATTGCATGCCCCCTGCTGCTCACGTGTACACAAGATGGGTCCACCTTGCGCTTGTGGAAGACTAATGAACTCCCACTTGGTGGTCCTCTCCCTCTATCATCCCCCCCTCAACCGGTTGTACAGAGGACAGCAGCTGCTTATTCTTCTGTACAGGCTGCTCATCCAGATCATGGCCATGGGCTGCGCACAGAGGATGTAGAGTCAGATAATATACCCAGTCCCATGAGCTCAAGGCCCTCCTTGCAGAATAATGCTGCACTAGATGAAGACCTTCTCCCTCTGTCACCCCCCCCTCAACCGGTTGTACGGACAGCAATTGATTTTTCTGTACAGGTGGCTCCTTCAGATCATGGAGAGTATGGCAAGCTTGCCCGCCATGGGCTGCGTACTGAGGGTGCGGAGTCATCATGTAATGTATCGAGCCCCCCCCCGACCTCAAGGCACGACTCCTTGGAGAACAATGCAGCAGCATTTCATGTTGAAGGGACAGTACGCAATGGACGCAGTCCATCAAAAAATTCAGCTCAGGTTGTTGCACCCCTGTCCTCGTCCCTGTGTAACCCTATGATCCATAGCTCTGCTAGGTTGACTCAGGCGCATAGGATGTACTGCAGCCAGTCTGACGCAGTATTTACGGAAGAGAACTACAAGAATATTGCTACAGCTTCTGTGAACGTTGATCGCGATGACTTACTCTACCCTAATTTGACACCTGTAGAAAAACCTGCAGTCGTTGAGCGTCACGCGAAGAAAAGCACACGACCACATTCGTCATCTAAGGTGGTTGTTGAAAAATGGCCAGTGGTGCATTTGGAGCCCACAGACCGCACCTTCACGAATGTACAATCGCCGGCAATTGCAGAGTCCTTCACAAAACTTGCCAAATTTGCGGACCCTCCTTTCAGAGATGAGTACAACTCATGTGGACAGGATTATTATATCGAGCAATAATGGTGGATCGCAGCAAAGATGAGGAATTAAAACCCCTCCCGTTAATGCCTTTAAATATGTAATTACATCAGTGTATGCGTTCATGTACTATCTCTGCCACAGTGACTTAAGTGGATGCTGCTGATATTTGTGTTTACATCGATTATTATCTATCTACCTGTCACAGCGACATACACCAGCATATAAGCCTCAGCATTGCTCACCTCTTCCTCGTCTACCCATTGCACCACCATATCATCACACTTACACCATCCTCCCACCTCACGAATATATGTAATATAGTGCCCAGAACCATCATTCCCCTTGTGACAAATGACACCTAACAAGTCGTACAAAATAGTGGGGGGGGTGAAATCCGCCGTTTCCCCATCATTACAGTAGCATGAACTACTCATGAAGCCACTCATGTTCAAGCCATAAAGAGGGAATTGCACATGGTCATTCAATTTCTGCCTTCCGTTAGCATGGAAGCGCTTCAGCTGAAGCGTTAATACTGCGGGTAGGTAGCAAAATGACAGTTCCCTAGTCTTTGGCACGTTCTTTTCACCACATCCATCGCATGTCATAGAAGAGCCAAGTTGCTCCACAGCTGTGAAGTGCTGGAAGCACGAACTCAGCTCCTCTCGTTTAGCTTCCTGCTGACCATTCGGGCATTTGCTGTTGCTGCTTCTACTCCTCTCCTTTTTTCCATTTGGACTGCTGCCCCGTGGGATATTCTCATCATCGTGATTACAAATGCTTAAGCTAACCTCGAGGAACCTTTCGTATGTGCAAGACGTCGTGCCACACTTACAGCATACCACCGCAGACTTGGTTACCCCTGCGAATATCTCGCTTACAATACCATTGAGGCTCAGATCTTTAAATCGGCAGCTACTACTGGTGGCTGCTGTAGAAGTGGAGGTCTGTGCCCACCCTTCATGAATTCCACCACGTTGAAGTCGCAGCACCTCGCCTTGGAGTTTGGGAGAAGTGGGAAGACAAAAAATGTCCTCATTACTCAACCAGAGCGGGGATAGACGACAGGGGGTCGAGATCTGGCCAGATGATAACTGATGCGTTGAGTCACACACCCCTTCCTGCGGTGCGGCGGCACCACCCACCGCACGATCCCCTTCTCCTCCTGCATTACAGTGTGGTTCGACGACCACCTCAGTTCCTACTTCAGGTTGCTGCTGATGATGGGTGTTCCCTAATTGCGAAAAATCGATTGATCCCTTTCCGCAACTTCCAAATTTACTATTCTTACGTTGGGACTTACTAACTTTTTGAATTAGCTTTTTCTGCTCAGCCTCATGCTCAGTTAGAACTAATGTCAATTCTTTAACTCGTTTTCTCATTTGCTCATGGCGCTCCAGGTGTACATGAAGGTTGTCCAGTACCGCAATGAAAAATTCATGTGCATCCTGTTGTTTATAACCAGCGAGTGTTTCAGATACCTTCCATAAAGTGGATAAGAAGTTGTACGGAGCACGTGGCACAATATCATTCTGTTGCCCGAAACATACGGAGAAAGAGAGAGGGGGGGAGGGTGAGGAGCAAGCAAGTGCAGCACAGCACAGACACGAGCATTTCGGGCAAAGTGCAAAGGGCAGAGAGAGGACACCACTGAAAAGACCAATCACCTTCACACTCACTACTACTATTTAACAACCATCTCACCTCAGTAAGATCCCATGGCTCCTTTCCATACCAGTCCATAAAAAGTTCATCGAACTCGCACGCAATGCAACTAATTTCCCTACCTTGCAAGGCGGAAATTTCATCAGCATCCTTCTCATTACCTGATACAATGAGGATAGTCCGGTTGAGCTTCAGTAGCTCATTCTCAACTGACTTGCAGAATGGCCGAATGTGGCCACCTCCAACGAAAAATGCCCGCAGCAAAGGTGTATGCAGCAGAACCTGCAAAATGCAGCTCATAAAACACGTGCTTCCCATGTTATAAATACCGAATAATCCCTGAGCCACAAGAGCCCTACGACGAGGGTCCAATCGAACCCCCTTTGCATTTTTAGATCCCTTATTTACAGCTGGCGAAGGGGGTGGAAGATTTAGTTCCATGCCCCTTAAATGCCGGCGTTTTCTCAGTGCTGTGCATTCTAAAGTATTTGCTTCCAACTGTCGTAGCACATCATCATCTCCATAAGAGAAATCTCCGCAGGCAAAGCAGTAAATTTCTCCCAGTGCTATACTAAGGGCAAAGGTGTGGTCCTCCATTAGCAGGTGCTCTTGGGCGTGCTTATGCTTCATACAAAACGTCCGTTGGCATTGAAGACAGGTAACGCAGGTCTCTTCCTCTGCTAACCACCTATAGGCGGGAAGGATGAACGTCAGATGTGCACAGCAATTGAAGCCCAGTTATTTCCGTTCTATATATAGACTCGAGTCAAGCACTCTTGTGCAGCTACAGGGCCCCCAATAACCACCACCACATGTTACCGATAGAAACAACAAGATCCGACACGTAATACTCTGCTCTGCTTCTACATAATACGGGTGGTGGTATTGTACCAGCGCATACCAACCACTGATTAGAATATTGGTAACCCAGTCGATGCTACGCATATGCATTCTATGTACCCAAACACACAATTACAAATTTCACCCGAATGATATGACAGTAGCAGCATATCGTGACAACTGGGAACATTCATCTACTTGATAATATACTACTACCTACCTGATTTATTCCTAATATTCGTGATAGAACGCTCTACGTATACTGCTGTAACACCAATTCTTTCCAGAATTCCAACAACAACAAAAAACATGACTGACATAAGCATAAGCTCACCTGCTAGTACACGTCTCGCAATGCAAACGCCCCCTATTCATACAGTTTTCTCTTACTGAATGCAAATAGGATAGGTCCTTTCCATCTTCTCCTCCGCTCCATTGCAGGTAATGAGTGCAGGAAGGCATCGCCTAGCGACGAGCAAACGACTTGGATATATTAAGTTTTAAGTTGGTATTAAGGCGATCGATAACCAGGGGTGATAACCCTGGGCAAGAAATACACCCGAGCCTGTGATCCAAAAGAGAGAAGGAACGCGGGTTTGAGAATGCGCGAAGGGGATTACCACATGTACACCACGTAAGGTGTAAATACGACTGGTGTTGGGGGTTACCAGCACGTAACTAGAGGTGTTAACAGTCACAGCCAACATGGGCTAAAAGCCACAGGTGAGTTGACTATCATTAAACAGGTACAGACAGCCTATTGTTAAATTGAGCTCATGTACGTCGAGGAATGCAGCAAAAAGAACGGAAGAAGAAGAAATGATTATGATGAGATGTATTTGGTACCACCACCTGGACTCTCTAACA
>PJEL010002255.1_pt1 | contig 18064 bp, 11 predicted proteins | sample 1853271 | NCBI WGS metagenome assembly PJEL01 (sample SAMN08108733, study PRJNA415343) | Invertebrate metagenome, whole genome shotgun sequencing project. | host: Globobulimina | place: Sweden: Gullmar Fjord | collected 2015-08
ACCTCAAGTAAGTATTTTTTTAATCTTTTAAAATCAACACACTCAAATTTGACAGCGCTGTCAGCGCCGTGGTAATAATATGTAAATTGATTTTACATTTATCATGCTGTGATTAATCAATAACTAGGTTTTTTAAAATAATCTCACTCAAAATACGAGCCCTAAAATGATCAAAAAAATCTTAGCCCTTACCATTGCTGCGAGTTTGTTTTTAATCGGCTGTGAGCAAATGAGTCAGCCAAAAGTGGCGGCAGTATTACAACAAGAATCGACTGTCATGCATTCCGCTAATCAAGAAGATATTGATAGCATTGCTGAAAATTTACAGATTAAATATCACGTTGTCACCAATATGCCGAGTGATAAGTGTGATCAAAACATTGCCGCTGGCAGGTGTTTTGAAGTTGAACTTAAGTTGACTGCTAAAACAAAAATTAGCGCAAAAGCTTGGCATATTCACTTTAGCCAGACCGTGCCGATACAATCTTTTGAAAGTGACCATTTCATTGTCGAACATTTAAATGGTGACTTGCACCGTATTAGTTTAAAAGATAGTTTTTCTGGCTTTAAAGCCGGTGAGAGCAAAACCTTATTATTTCGTGCTAAGTATTGGGCTGTTGGGGAGTCAGATGCTATGCCAAACTACATTGTCAGTGCCGAGGGTGTTAGTGATATAAAAGCCAGAGTCATTGATAGTACTCGTCCATATATCGACCTAGACTCGGGTCTAGAAATGTTATCTCACGTGGTAAGTTTTACCGACTCTGACAAACAATTTAAACGGTCACCTGAAGATAAAACACAATGGTTAACCAGCGAGGCGTTATTTCAACGAAACCTTAGTGTTAACGCAGAAAATCATGATGGCAGATTGCGAGTAACACAAGCTATTATACCAACCCCTAAGTCGGTAGTATTTGACAAAAACAATGGTTTTGTCGAAATACCACAAGGAATTTTTGTCGACTTCGGTAATGTAAAGCCGGCGCAAGTTAACGCGGCATTGTCACGTTTAACCAGTTTAGGTATTACGCAAAATAAAACCGGCTTTCCCCTTCGTTTAAGCATTATTAAAAATGAAAAAAGCTTAATTGGTAGCTATCAGTTAACCGTCACAGGTACGGCTATTACGCTTATCGGTGTAGATGAAAATGGTCTATTTAATGGTTTGCAATCATTGGCAAGCTTAGTCACTGTTGGCGTTACACGTTTACCAAAATTGATTGTTAACGATGAACCACATTATGCCTTTCGTGGTATGTTGGTCGATGTTGCCCGAAACTTTCATTCCAAAGAGTTTATTTTAGCTTTGCTTGAGCAAATGGCGGCATATAAATTAAATAAATTACATTTACATTTAGGTGACGATGAAGGTTGGCGTTTAGAAATACCAAGTTTACCCGAGTTAACCGACATTGGGTCAAAGCGCTGCTTTGATAGCAGTGAAGAAAATTGTTTAATTTCACAATTAGGTGCGGGGGTTGACACGACTACATCAGTTAACGGTTACTACAGTGTTAGTGAGTATAGTGAAATTCTTCAAGCAGCAACGGCACGTCATATTCAAGTGATCCCATCACTTGATATGCCTGGGCACTCTCGTGCAGCGATGAAAGCAATGACAGCACGATATAAAAAATATCAAGCAAGTGAAGATGAAGAAAAAGCAAAACAATTTCTACTTGATGACTTTCAGGACAAAACAAGTTATTCATCGGTACAATTTTATAATGATAATACTATTAACGTATGTTTAGAGTCCTCTTATGATTTTGTCACTGAAGTGATGACACAAGTGAAAAAAATTCATGCGGATGCAGGACAACCATTGACCCGTTATCATATTGGTGCTGATGAGACCGCAGGTGCTTGGGTAAAGTCTCCCGCTTGTCAGTCATTTGTTGCCAACAACGATAAAGGTGTTAAAGATATGAAAGAGCTTGGTGCTTATTTCATTGAACGAGTCGCTGGAATTTTATCTGCGCTTGATATTGAGACAGCGGGTTGGAGTGATGGCATGGAGCATACGCGTAAAGTGAATATGCCTATTATTGTACAAGCCAACGCTTGGGACACATTAGTTTCAGGCGGACACGATAAAGTGCATGGATTAGTAAACAGAGATTGGCAAGTTGTACTTTCTACTCCTGAGGTGCTCTATTTTGACTTTCCTTATGAAGCTGATCCGAAAGAGCATGGCAATGCTTGGGCATCACGTCATACTAATACGGAGAAAGTATTTCAATTTATGCCTGGCAATTTACCAGTACACGCTGAATTCTGGTTAGACCGTCAAGACCATGCTTACACTGCCGATGATACCAAAATCCCCATGGCGGTCGGTAAAAAATTCTTAGGCATTCAAGGGCAATTATGGAGTGAAGGTGTTCGTACTGATAATATGGTTGAGCATAAAGTTTTTCCTCGCTTACTCGCTTTGGCAGAACGTGCTTGGCATTTGCCTGATTGGGCTGTCCCGTATAACTACCAAGGCGCGATATACTCACAAAGCAGTAATAATTTTACTGATGAAATGGTCGCAAAGCGAGATAATCAATGGCATATATTTGCTAAAACTTTAGGGCAAAAAGAATTTACTAAGTTAGAATTAGCAGGTATTGATTATCGATTACCCACCGTTGGTGCCAAAATTAAAGCTGGTAAACTCTATGCCAACACCGCATTTCCTGGGCTAGCGATTGAATACCGAAACCACACGGGTCAATGGCATACATATCAACAGCCGGTCGCGGTCAAAACAAATATTGAGCTGCGCAGTCGAAGTAAAAATGCTTTAAGAACAAGTCGAATCACACAAATATTTTTAAACAAATAGATTTATTAATGAATTGACTGGCTGGTAATTACCTCAACTTATCAGCCAGCACTTTATTTTTTGACCGTACTATCAAAAAACTATTTAACCTGATGAACTCTGGATAATGAGTGTTTAATATTTAAGTGAATCAACAGCTAAAAAATTGTTATCGGGATAAACGACATTTACCAAGGGCACCATTATCGAGGGAGCAGTTTCGTTCTTTATAACATTTATTCTCACTGGCGGATCTTCTTCGTGCGCAATCTAAATGAAAAATACTTGAACTAGACAGCGACTAAGTGCTCAAAAAAAGCAATATAAACTTCATCTCCCTATAACATTCTTAGGGTGATAGTGCCTTAGCAGCAATGTTTTAATTGTTCTGAAATTTTTAAAAAGATCAATGACACTTTGCTGACTTTTATGACTATCAGGTATGATAAAAACCTCTTTACCAAAAGCCTCAATTCAGATTTACGCTAATACAGATGAATAAACCAGAAAATATTCTTCCCTAACATCTGATAAAAAGGTGCTATTAAGCACCTTTTTATTGACAATATACCAGCTTAATTTAGCTTACTGAACTTACTTTAAAGTACGCTATTTGTTGCTTTAAATTATTCGCTAAGGTACCAAGCGTCAGCGCTACATCATTATTCTTTTCTAATGAACTAGTAGAAGAGTCGGCCATATCAGCAACACTTTTCATGCCTTCATATAACTCATCAATGGCAACAATTTGCTCTTTCGAGGCGTCAACCACTTGCCTAACATTTAATAATGAGTCATTCGCTTGGTTTTCAATAGCTTTCAACAGTTCGGCAGAATCAACACCTAAAGCTAATCCTTTTTCAATCTTAGGTAGTGTTGATTCCATAGCAACCACTGAGTCAGCAGTTTCCTTCGTTATTTCCGTTAACATGGCTTCAATTTCTGAAGTTGCGGAACCTGTACTTTGCGCTAAAGTTCTCACTTCATCTGCAACTACCGCAAAACCTCGACCTGATTCACCTGCCCTTGCCGCCTCAATCGCTGCATTTAAGGCTAATAAATTGGTTTGGTCTGATATGCCACTGATCACAGAAATGATACCGCCGATATCTTTCGTACGTTGTTCAAGTTTTTGTAATTTATCTAGCGCACTACTTACCGTGCTTAGTACTTTTTCAATTTCCTCCGCCGTCGCATTAACCGATTCACTGCCAGCAGTACATGAGTCTAATGTTTGTGAGGAGTTTTGTTCAGTTTGTACCAATAACTCTGACACTGTGTAGGTTTTATCGCGCATATCATTTAGGTTTGTTGTTGCTAGTGCTGTGTATTCACGTTGCTGTTGCACCAATGCCAGTACGTCAGACGAACCTGTTGAGACAATATCAATTTGACCATTAATTTCTTTTGATGATCCAGCAATATTAGCCACGGTTGAACTTAATTGATTTTGAGTTTTCTTTAACGAGAACAACACACTGTTTTCATAACGTACTTCAATGTTTTGCGTTAAGTCTCCTTCTGCAACTTTTGATAACAAGTTCGCAACTTCACGGGGCTCACCATCAAGCGAAACTCTTAAGCCCTTAGCGATGCGATAAACAATAAAACCACTGATAAAGAAGGCAATAGCCGTTAACGCTAGCATAACGCCTTCGAAGCTTGCCGCGGTTTCTCGCACCATTTTAGTAGCTTTTTGATTTTCAACTTCTTGGTAGTCAATAAACTGATTAATCGCTGCTAACCATTCGACAAATGCAGGTCTAACTGATGTTAACAGCAACTGCTCTGCCTGTTGTTTATTACCTTGTTGAACGTCACTAATAACCCGCTTGACCAAAGGCATAGTTTTAGTTTCGATACGTTTAATTAAGCCAATAATATTGTTTTCATTTGAGGTTGAGCCCTTCATCATTAATTGATCAAGTGGCACACGTGATTCGTTATAAAAAGCATCTAAGCGGGTAATGTTTTTTAAAGTACTTTGTAGTTCATGATTTTCTTGCACTAAAACCACATCACGTATTGCAATGGCTCTATCATGTACACTACCGCGAAAATTTATCGCGTGGCGCTGCTTAACCGAGTTCATGTCGGTGATCACTGTCATTGCTTTATCAATAGCATTAACGCTATTAATACCAACAACAGTGATGACTATCATCATTAATATCACGGCTCCAAAGCCAATTAAAAGTCTGGTTTGTACCGTCGCGCGAGTATATAAGTTGAACATAAGAGCATTAGCCTTTAAAAAATCAGTAAGGTATTATTTTTTATAAATTTTAGCATATAAAAACAGCTTAATAATAACATTGCCACTAATATACCCAAGCCACTTGAAGATGCCGCTTCAGAGTTAAGCTAGGAAACCAGAGCAAGTGCTGCAACACTGGACTGTTTTTCTAGCTTAGCTCTCGTAGGGTAAGGCGATAAAGGGTCATCTCTAGCGTTATTGATTTTTACAATGGAACAACCATTTCCCTCAATCAATACCTTGGTATTCACCCTTTCTCGACTTGCTGAATCCTGCTCCTTCAAATATCTTGGGTATAGACCTTTACTAACGACATTGAATTTCACCCTGTTTAAATCAACACGAAATATATCCCCTTTTTAAGAAAAAGCAGTAAGTAATTAAATCGTTGTATTATCGACTGTAACAGCTGTTAGCTGATATAAATAAGGATATGATCACAGTTTATTAATGACAGATCTAAAAATAACTTTTTTAAAATTTTTCTTTCCTGTTTGCCTCTACTAACATGATCCAAGGCGAAAAGGCGACATTGAAGCTGTCACCGCCAATCAAGTGCACATTTATTTTTAAATAAAAATGTCAAATAGGTAAGTTTATCGCTTAGCCAGCAATAGTATTTTCGCTGCTATTAACTTTACTGGCCTAATTTTTCATTCTCTCAGAGGGATATGCTTACTTCTAAAGCGTTAAAAAGTTCGGCACTTATGAACAAGTAAGAGCTTGAATGACTAAGTAATAATATTTAGCCATTCAAAATTTACGACTTGCGACACCAAGTCATAAACGCTTTGTTATCCTAAACGATGTAGCGCACAAATTTTGTTATCTGATGGATCACGAAGATAAGCAAGGTAAAGCTTACCTATCGCGCCTTCTCGAACACCTGGTGCGTCTTCACAAGCAACACCACCATTGGCAACACCTGCGGCATGCCAAGCATCAGCTTGCTCTGGAGACGTAGCAGCAAAACCAATAGTACTGCCATTGCCATTACAAGCTTTTTCACCGTTAATCGGTTTAGTTAAGGCTAAAATTCCAGTATCAGTGAAATAAAAACAACGTCCTTTTTCATCCATAACACCTGGCTTATGACCTAATTCACCTAAAATTGCATCATAAAATACTTTCGACGCCTGTACGTCGTTCGCGCCAATCATAATGTGACTAAACATTTAACTTTCCTTTTATTGAAGAACTGAACAAAAAACTAACTAACCAACTGAATAAATTGGTTGCCATTTCCTGTGAAAAAATATTGTTATCAGCATGCCCGACAAACAGCTAATAACGCAATAATAATTTGCTATAAATTAAGCTTTTTAGTTACAACCAAACCACAGCAATATTCAGTTCAATCAAATAAACAAGCTATTTTACTGCTCATCTCGTGACCGATCTCATCAAAAACTTACTCTAATCGACTTTTTACTCTAATTATTGAAAATATATATTGCAAACGATAATCACTATCATTACCATTCTTTTTGTTTTTAATGCTCGCTGCATTTTACCTTACAACAATAGTTGATAATTTGGAGATTAACATGAAGTACTCACCGCTGTTTTTAGCACTTTCCCTGGCCATGCCACTAGCCCATGCTGACAGCAATTCGATAGAAGTTATCGAAGTTACCGGAAGTTATTTTAATGATTATAAAGTGGATGAAGCTAAGGGCGCTATGCGCATTGATGTTTCATTACTTGAGACTGCACAGTCAGTTACCGTCATTCCAAGCACGATTGTTGAAGAACAATTGGCAACGACTTTAGGTGAAGTACTGACCAACGACGCTAGTCTTTCAGCCGGCTCTAAACAGCGTAACCGTGAAGTATTTAATCTTAGAGGCTTTGAATTAAGTTCATCAAATGGCTACTTACGCGATGGTCATCAGCACTGGTCACATTACCAACAGCCGATAGAAACACTAGAAAGCGTTGAAGTTATTAAAGGTCCTTCTAGTATTTTATATGGTCAATCAGGTCCTGGTGGCTTAGTTAATATGGTGACTAAAAAGCCAACATCAAAAAATTTATTTACCTTAGGCGCTGATACCGACCAAGAAGGTTCAAGTCGTTTCATGCTAGATGCGGGTGGTGCACTAAACGATGAAGAGTCGCTTAGGTATCGTGCCAACTTAGTTAAGCAAGATGTAACATATCAACGTGAGTATCAAAATGGTGACCAACGAGAACGTGATCGTTTCTTAGGCGCTTTAGTGGTTGATTACGATGTCTCAGATGACTTATTGGTACGCGTACATTACGACTACACCAATGATAAAGCGGGTTTAGATACTGGTGGCTGGTTAAACGCTGATGGTGATTTAATTGGCGACCGCAAAACTATTCGTGATATGTCATGGGCATTCACCGATATTGACGTAGAAAATTATGGCGCCGATATTAACTACAGTATTAATGATAATTGGCAAGTTGCCGTTGGCTACAACAAGCAAACATTTGAACGTGAACGTTTTGAATCTGCCGCTAAAAAACCAGCTAATTTCAACGAAGGTGATGAGTACACCTCAAAGCCATATGATCGTTTTGATGACTGGCAGTTCACCACTAAATTTATCGACTTTACTGGTGAATTCGAATTTGCAGGTGTTAATCACCAATTATTAATCGGTGCAAACGCACTCGACTATTATTATGGTCAACTTAAAGTTAAAGCGTCATCAGTGACTTATTCTGCCGGTCAAAACGAGCCCGCTAAGCCTGATATTGATTACAGAGACGACGACACTTTATATAGTAGTAAATATGACTATTATGGTGTTTACCTACAAGACTTAGTGACTTTCAATGATAACTGGCAAGTGTCTTTCGGTGGTCGTTACGATAAGCAAAATAAAGAAACAGCCGACAGCGAATCGTTTTTACCTAAATTTGGCGTGCTTTATCACCCATCTGAACAAGCGACCATTTACTACAGCTACACCGAAGGCTTCGAACCTCAAAGAAGCGAAACCTTAAATAATGATACCGATATTAACCATGGCATGAAGTTAGATGCGATGGAATCGAAGCAAAGTGAAATTGGTGTAAAGTGGCAGCTAGTTGATGACAGATTACTACTGAGCGGTGCCATTTTTGATATCAGCAAAAAAGGTAAGTTGATCAGTGAAGATATCGACCACCCTGAATTTGAAACACGTACAACGCAAGCAGGTGAACAACGCCATAAAGGTTTTGAACTTGGCGCTCAAGGCGCAATAAATGATAAATTATTTATTATGTCTTCATTGATCAATATCGACGCTAAGTATGAGCAAGACGAAAACTATCAAGGCAAAACACCAACAGATGTACCGGAATGGTCAGCTGCCTTATGGTCTCGTTACGAATTTACTGAAAAACTTGCTTTCAATGCGGGTGCATTCTATGAAGGTGCTCGTTTTGCTGATAGCGCAAATACCATCAAAAAAGATAGCTATACGCGTATTGATATAGGGGCAACATACCAAATGGATATCAGTGATCACGAACTTAACCTACGTTTCAACATCAATAACTTACTAGACAAAAGATACCTAATTGGTGGTGGTACAAGTAGTGTAACGGCAGCTGATGGCATTGGCTTTCGTTTAGCAGCTCAATTAGCGTTTTAATCCCCTGTTAACGGGCATTTAATTAGCTTTTTATAATGCTAGGTGGCGTGTTGGAATAAAGCACGTCACCTTTAATCATATCTAATATCGCTACTTTTATACTCACATACCGTTAAGCCAATACTTTTAAGTAAATACCTTAAAACTAAGGTAAACCTGAATTTATATAGATATGACTTATGACAATTCACTGTAATGAAACCTTCTAAAAAAACCTTAAACTTAGCTCGAGTCCTCCATGTTTATGTTTCTATGGCATTACTGACACTACTGCTGTTTTTTTCCGTAACCGGCATAACACTGAATCACCCAGAATGGTTTAGAAGTCACCAACCGCAAGTCATAGAAAAAGAAACAAACATTGAAAGTGTACAAAAGCTAGTGTTAGAGAACGATGCTATTAATCCTGAGCAACAACAATTAGTGACCAATGAATTAGAACAGCTTTTAGCTATTTCATTAATCGGCGCTAAAGCTGAATTAATGTCTGGGGAATTGTTTTATAGCCTCAAACAAGCGGGTAAAAGTACCAGTGTTGCTGTTGATCTAGCGTCAGGAGATGTTTTTTATGAACAAACCCATTACGGCTGGTGGGCGGTACTAAACGACTTACACAAAGGGCGAAATACCAGCGCTTTTTGGAGTTGGATAATCGACCTATCAAGTGCCCTTTTTATTATTTTTGCCATTACGGGCTTTATATTAGCGATGCCGCAAAAACGCTTTCGTCGTACCTTAATATTGAGCTTATCTTCAACTGTGCTGGCTATTCTCAGCATGCTTTATTTTGCCTAATAAACACTAAAGTTAAGGAAAAAAATGTTTAGAGAAAAAACGATATTTTTGATATCTAGCTTGTCTTGGAGCTATTCGAAAAACTTACTCATACTAGCTTTTATTAGCCTGCTTTCATTGGTGTCTCTAACCACAAACGCCGCTGATGGAACAACAAATGCTAATGCTGAGAACCCTAGCAGGCTTGCCTTCACGCTTAACCTCAAACAACAGCAAGGGGAATATCATCCGCCTTACGTTGCTGCGTGGATTGAAAATAGTCAAAAAAAATCAGTTAGAACACTACTGCTTTGGCGCAAAGAGCCTAAGTGGCTAAAAGACATTCGACGTTGGTGGCGAAATGTTGGCAGAAAAGATGCTGAACTTGTTGATGCAATCACCTCAGCCACCCATGCCGCTGGCAAGTTCCCATTATCATTCTTTGCCACCGATGATGAGAAAAAGTCACTTTCCGCTGGTGATTACACCCTATACATCGAAGTTGTTCGTGAAAAAGGTGGTCGAGCGCTACTGAAACAAAAATTTACCTTAAACAATCAAACTCAACAATTCACCTTAAAAGCAACCGCTGAAACTGGCGCTATTACTTTTACTGTCAATCCTTAGGAGCAAAAAATGAATTTTAAAAAAGCGACATTAATAATGCTTGCACTAGCCGTTAGTAGCCAAGTTAGCGCACACTCTCGCTGGCTATTACCAAGTCATTTCACCCTTTCTTCAGAGCGCGGCGAATGGGTAACGTTAGATGCCACAGCATCAAATGAAGTATTCAATGTTGATAAAGCGCTCAGCATCGATCCGCTACGTATTTTAACGCCGTCAGGTAAAAACACTCACCCTTCTTCTACCTACAAAGCCCACAGAAAATCAGTTGCTGATTACTTTGTTGAAGAAAGTGGTACCTATAAAATCACTAATAATGCTAATCCAAGTTACTTTTCAACTTACAAAGTAGCGGATAAGCGTCATCGTGCTCGCGTAAGTAAAATGGAATTAAAAGCATTAGTGCCAGCAAATGCTACTAGCCTGCAAACAGCATACGGTCTTACGCGAATTGAAAGCTACGTCACCATGAACAACCCTACTGAGAATTATGCTATTGATGGCAAATTTTTAGAGTTATTACCTAAAACACATCCATCAGAAGTGGTAGAAAATGAACCAGCGACTTTCGCATTTACCTATCATGGCAAGCTGCAATCGGGTGTCGAAGTAGAAATCACTCGTGATAGTGCTCGTTACCGCAATAACCCAGAAACGTTAACCATAAAAAGTAACGATAAAGGCGAAATCACTTTCACACCTACACATGCTGGCCGTTATTTATTAGTAGCTGAATATGAACAAGATGCAGTAAATAAGTCACTTGCCGACAAAGAGCACGGTGGCGTATTCCTTACGTTTGAAGTACAACTGCAATAAAATATTCCTTATAAGCAGTAATTAACTAGAGATAGGCTACGATAAAACGTAGCCTTTTTTGTTTAATACGCCACTGATTAATTGCTATGATATCAGCCTCAACCTTAATTGAGGTTCAATCAAATCATGAAGATTATTAACGAAGACCTTTCCATTGGCGAAGTATCAAAGCGCAGCGGTGTTGCTATTTCTTCCATTCATTTCTATGAAAACAAAGGCCTAATTTGTTCTCATCGAAATAGCAGTAATCATCGCCGTTTCACTCGTGATGTTTTACGAAAAATATCGGTGATAAAAATTGCGCAAAAATCTGGCGTCCAGCTAAAAGAAATCAAAGAAGCCTTAGCCACCATTCCTGATAATAAAACAGTAACCTTAGATGATTGGACTCGTCTTTCAAAGCAGTGGCACAATCAACTAGAGGAACGTATTAATCAGCTAATTGCCTTACGTGATAACCTTGATAGTTGTATTGGTTGTGGCTGTTTATCAATTGACCGTTGTCGATTGGCCAACCCTGACGACACTTTAGCCGATTTAGGTCCTGGTCCTCATCTCAAGCCAAGTGACGTTGAATATGAAACAACATAATTGGAAGATAAAAAGGAAGTTAACTGAAAACAGATAATTTAGTTTCAGTTAGCACGGCTGTTTTTTAACAAGTACGTGAACTAAGAAGTTAACTTATTACTAATAAAAAAGCATTACAATTTAGTTATATAGCATAGTTGCAACTGCTGGTTGACAAATTAACAACCTGACTTGCTAGTTTGCAACTAGCTGATTTTCTATGCTTGCAGCTCAAACAAAAACATAGGAATACCCCTGATGATATTAGCAGAAAAAATTATCAAATTAAGGAAACGGTTAGGCTGGTCGCAGGAAGAACTAGCTGAAAAAATGAATATTTCACGGCAGTCTGTATCAAAATGGGAAAGTACTAATAGCATACCTGATCTAAATAGAATAATTAGATTAGCGGAAATTTTCGACGTTTCAACTGACTTTTTATTGAAGGATGAAAACGAGGAATTTAACAACCGTGATGAGGTCAAAGAGCCTAACGTGCTTCAAATTAGTTTAGAGCAAGCAACAAAATACGTTGAAAACAAAATGGAGGTTTCGAGCATAGTCACCAAAGGCATTGTACTTTGTATATGTTCCGTAGTGCCACTATTTTTCTTTTTGGCAATGGCTGAAACCAGCAAGTTAGGCCTGACTGACGATATCGCCACAGCGATAGGTGTTGTTAGCATTTTAGTGATGCTGTCTATCGCAGTAAGCTTTTTTATAAAAACCAACCAATATGAAAGTGATGTCGCAGTGATAGATCATGAAGAATTCGAGTTAGCCTATGGTGTACACAGCGTTTTTAAAGAAAAATTACAAAGATTTAGAGCCAGCTACAACCGCAGGTTATCACTAGGCATATTCATGTTTATTATTAGTTTTGTACCTCTGATGGTTGTTAGTATGTTTTCCAACGGCACAGATGTGATTTTAATGATGCTAATTGTGCTTATTCTCATGATAGCCGCAGGAATTTATATTATCGCTCCTGTGTCTGCCCAGTACGATGCATATAACAGTATTCTAAAAGATACGGGCATAGAAACAGAAAAAAGTAAGCGCACAAAACGAGCTGAGAAGCTGGCCGCATTTTACTGGCCTTTACTCGTCGCTATATTTCTAGGCTGGAGCTTGTGGACGATGAACTGGGCAGTAACTTGGATTATCTGGCCTGTAGGGGCTGTTCTTTTCGCTGCACTGGTTGGGTTAATGGAATTATTAGAAAAAGAAGGTACTTGATAACGAGGTATGCATGCCCTTACTCATCCATGCACCCGCGAAATTCCGTTCACCTTGAACATAAAAACCGAAAAGCATCACTACTTTTCGGTTTTTATTCATCATTTAGAACATGATAATTTAAAGCATCATTATCATCTTATGAAGCATTCTTCAAAGGCTGTTTAATTTCACTGTCGATAGATTCTTTTGCTAAATCATGTGTAGTACAAGCACTGCGATTTTCTGCTATCCATAAGTAGAACACAGGTAAAACAAACAAGGTAAAGAATGTACCAATTGCCATACCCGCCACTAAAATAATACCAATACTGTTTCGAGCTTCTGCGCCAGCACCTGTTACTAATACCAATGGAAAATGGCCAAGTATCGTCGCCGCTGTGGTCATTAATATTGGTCGTAAACGTGTTGTTGCAGATTCAATAACTGCGTCAAACTTACACTTACCTTCTTCTTGCAAATGATTAGCAAATTCAACAATCAAAATACCATTTTTAGCGATTAAGCCAACCAATGTTACCAAACCAATTTGCGAATAAATATTGATGGTTGTTAATTCTAAAAATGGCAGTAATAACGCACCAGATAAGGCTAAAGGCACACAACCAAGTAATATAACTAACGGATCTCGATAGCTATTAAATTGAATCGCTAAAACTAAGAACACGATCATTAACGAAATACCCATCACGGTAATTAGGCTATTGCCTTCGGTTCTTATTTGCCGCGATTCACCGGCATAGTCTAAGTTATAGTTAGCGGGTAAAATATTAGCCGCTGCCGTCTCGAGAGTTTGTAGTGCTTGTTCTTTGGTTACCCCTGGTAAAATACCGCCATAAATTCTAAATGAATTTTGTTGGCCGAATGAACCTAACGTTCTAGGTACGGTACGATATTTAATTTCAGTAAATGCCGACACAGGAATTAATGCACCAGATGGCGTTTTCACGGTTAAATCTAATATTTTCTCTGGTTGTGAAGTAATATTGTCAGCCACCATAGGAATAACACGATATGCCTTACCGTTAGCATCAAAGCGATTAACATAATTGCTTGAAAGGTAAGTTGATAACTGACTACTCACCGTTGAAACATTCATGCCTAAATCAGCAACTTTTTCACGATCTAGCTTTAATTCAATTTGCGGTAAATCGATTTTTAAATCGGTATCAGCGTAAAGGAATTTGCCACTTTGAAATGCAGAGCCGACAAGTTGATCAGCGTATAACTTCATTTCGCTGTAAGGTGCAGAAGACTTAACCACTAGTTCTACATCAAACTGGCCTGCCGTTGGCAAAGGTGAAGGCAAAATAGGTAACAGATCTAAGCCTTCAGAATTCGTTAAACGACCATAAACTTCAGGTAACATTTCTTGAATGCTTTTTTCACGTTTATCATTACCTTCAAATTCAAGGCCGCCGAAACCACCGCTACTTAAAACAATTTGCCAGAGCTCTTTACTACCTTCAGTATCAAGCAATGCATCAGCAACACTTTCAACATTGTCTTCGTTATATTTTAACGAAGCATCGGGTGGTGATTGCACAACAATAAAAACACTACTTTGATCTTCAATCGGTGCAAGCTCCTTTGCCGACATCAAATAGAAAGGCACAATCAGTAATGCAACGATTAGTGCAAGAAAGAATAACTGGCCTTGCCAATGAAAAGTCTTTTGCAATAATCGTCCGTAGAAGTTTTGTAGGTGTTCAAAAGCATGGTTAACCTTAACGGTTAGCTTACCTTCTTTGCCCCCTTCACTTGAGACATAAGCACTCATAATAGGTGACAAAGTGACAGCAACAACACCGGAAATAATCACCGCAATAGCCAAAGTAAAAGCAAACTCTTTAAACAACACACCAGTTAAACCAGATAAAAATCCTATCGGTACATAAACAACTGCCAACGTTAAGGTCATGGCGATAATGGGTACTAATAACTGTCGAGAACTCATTAATGCGGCTTGCAAGCGAGGAACACCTGCCCGCATATGTCGAGCAACATTCTCCACCACAACAATGGCATCATCTACCACCAAACCCACCGACAATACTATTGCTAATACCGTTAATAGATTCAAACTAAAGCCCATCAACCAAATAGCAGCAATTGCCCCCAAAATAGAAATAGGGATAGTGATTAGTGGGACTAATGCCGCTCTAAATGAGCCCATCAACAACACAACCACAATACCGACTAATACAATGGTTTCCATCAAGGTCGTAACAATTTCTTGCAAAGCATCACGCATATAAAGCGTACCGTCATAGGCAATATCAATTTTCAACTCTGGCGATGTAGCATTAATTTCATCAAGTACTTTATAAAGCTTGTCACCAATAGCAATTTCATTAGCTCCGGGTAATGGCCACACCGATATATATACTGTGTCTTTACCATTGAACCTTGCTGTGGCACTGGCTTCTTCAGCGCTATACTCAACACGAGCAACATCTTTTAAATAAACTAATGTTTCGTCACTTTGTTTGATGATCAACTGCTCAAATTCACCAACAGACGACATTTGAGTATTAGCAATAATATCTATTTTTTGACGAGCGTTTTCGGCATAGCCTAGTGTCGAAATACGGTTATTGTTAGCCAGTGCTTGGTAAACTTCATCAGCACTAACATTGAATATATTTAAACGGTCAGCATCAAGCCACACTCGCATAGCTGGCGTTCTTGCCCCTTCAATACCAACTTTTTGTACACCTTCGATATTATTAATAATCGGGTTGATTTCACGAGTTAGGTAATCAGTAATTTGCGCTAAGGTAGAGCCTTCAGCAACCACGTTAAGATAAAACACAGCAAACGGTCTATCGGTTCTTACCACGGTAACAAATGGATCTTCAGCGCCAGTTGGCAATTCAAACTTTATTTGGTTTAAACGGGTATTTAATTCAGCTAATGCATTAGTACTATTTTGATTAAGCTGCAGCCAAGCCGTTACTTTACTTTGCCCTGAGCCAGTGCTCGATTCAACAAAATCAACACCCGGCACAGTTGACGCAACACGTTCAATTGGGTCGGTAACAAAACCTTTAACCACATCCGCAGAAGCGCCAGTATAGTTAGTGGTTATTTCTAGCGAAGCACCTTCAATTTTAGGAAACTGTAATACCGAAATAGCATTAACAGCCCATAAACCAACTAAACAAATAAATATCGATAATACCGTCGAAACCACAGGCTTACGGACAAAGATGTCCATCAGACGGCTTTGAGAGGATAATTCTTTAATCATGACTATTCCTATCCGCCCATTTTTTCGTTATCAAAACGAATTTTTAAGCCCGAACGTAATTTGAATGAACCCTTAGCCGCCACTAATTCATCTAAGGCTAATCCTTGACTTACAATGACTTGCTCGTCAACTCTGTCACCTAAAACAACCTTTTCACGCTTGGCACGGTAATCACCATTGTCATCTTTAACTAGCTTAAAAACATACTCACCGAGTTGATCACGTACGATCGCTAAACTAGGTACCATAATCACTGTTTGCTCAGCCATCACTGGCACTGCAACTTTAACCAGTTGATTAGGCTTTACATTTAGTTCTGACTTAAGTACTTTCGCGCGATACTTCAATTGACGAGAATCTTGTGTTAACAAAGGTTCCACTGAACTAATCACCGCATAACTACTCACGCCAACTAAAGAAGATGCGCCACTGATCGTCACTTCAACTGTACTATTTAAGGCTAATTGAGGGTAAGTTTGTGGTACTTTAAAATCAACCCAAATAAAGTCATCAATACCAATCAAGTCAGTAATTTCAGTATTGCTATCAAGAAACTGTCCAACGCTAATATTGTGAATGCCAATGCTGGCATCAAACGGCGCAACTATTATTTTTTTCGCGATAACCGCTTCTAAACGCGCAATATCAGCAATAGCTATACGGTATTCCGCTTGTGCAACATCAACATTTTCTTTACTAATGCGCTTTTCTTTCGCCAATTTTTGGTAACGCGCTAATGTTTGTTGCTTTAGTGTTTTCGTGGCTCGGGCTGATGCCAATGAAGCCAACTCTTCAGTATGCTCTAATTCAAGTAACACTTGGCCTTTTTTGACCACATCACCAGAAGCGACATTAAGCTCACTAACTTGACCAGCTAGCTCATTTTTCAAAACAATATATTTTACTGCATGCCCTTCACCAATAACCGATAATTGTTTTTGGTAATTGGCATTATTAGCTCGAAAGGCTTCGACTTTTGCACTAGGCTCAGGGCCAGACTGCATCTGTTGGTCGCTCGACAATGACTCTTTATAATAAAATAGTCCGCTAACAGAAGCCGACACAATAACAACAACACTAAGCCAAGGGATTAATTTCATAAATACTTCCTAATTTAAAATATCGTCGCGATTCCATGCCCACGACATTCCTGCGTTAAATTTTGTCACAGGATAAGACCTAAACCATAGTTGAGGTCAACACAAAGTTTCATTAATTTAACTAATTTAAAAATATAGCATTAAATGATGAGATTTCCGTTCTAACTAGCCCGTAATCTTACGTAATCAAACACCATAATCTTGTAAATTAATTCAATACGATTAAGACGTTCGCACTTGATAACTTACCGCTTTGCTACAGCGAATAACGCTGGTAAGCCATAAAGTTTGCTTCGCTAAATTGTAACACCGTTCAGTACATTGTTTACTTGTTATTTTTTAGTTATTTACTGGTAATATCCTACACTTAAATTGAGTCCAAAAATCAATGAGCAACGGTAAAGCTATATGAAGATAAAAATCACACTATTCAGCAATAAATTCTAGTTACGATATCCGCACTTAATCGCCATTTTTTGTCTTACCCTTTCAAGCTTTGCTAATGGCATTGAAATCTATCAAGACGAGAAAAACTCACTAGCATTAAGGGGATATATTTCAGGTGTCTATTATAAAGACGAAAAAATCGATGAAATTAATGAAGCGGCATCACGCTGGGGTTTCGACTTTACTCGCAAGCTCCCTAACGACTGGCAAGCAGCTATTACCTTAGAATGGGGACTTGTTTTTGACACCAATAACAACTTAACCATTGGCGGTAATGGCCAAACACCAAATAATACCGGTGACGACAATATGTTTACTCGCTTAGGCTACATTCAATTTTCACACCCTTCATGGGGCGACATAGCCGTAGGTAAGCAGTGGGCTGCTTATTATGATGTTACGTACGGTACCGATATTTTAAATTACTGGGGCGGCTCAACTAGTGGCTCCTTCAACTTAAATTCTGACGGTGGTATTTCTGGTACTGGCCGTGCAGAACAAGCAATAACATGGCGAAAAAGTTATCAGAACTTCCACTTTGCCGTACAA
>PJEL010002256.1_pt1 | contig 18052 bp, 13 predicted proteins | sample 1853271 | NCBI WGS metagenome assembly PJEL01 (sample SAMN08108733, study PRJNA415343) | Invertebrate metagenome, whole genome shotgun sequencing project. | host: Globobulimina | place: Sweden: Gullmar Fjord | collected 2015-08
AAGGTCAAGGTGGATAACGGCGCGTCTTTCTCCACCCCGTAGCGCACTTTCTCAATCAAGGCGTTCGCGGCGGCACGTGCCTCACTCACTGACATATCAGCAGCATCACCAAGACGGTGTAACTGACGTAGCCCCTGATGCTGAAAACGGACGTTAAACACCCGCTTGCCTGATGGGTAGACCCGCAGGAAAAAAGCAGGGAATTTTTTATCGTAATACGCCACCATTTTTGTCGATGGGGGCATTTTATCGACCCTTTCTTGCTGTAATGTGACCTTGGGCATTATCGACTCTCACGTAATATCGTGGCATTCCACGCGATATCGGTACGGCTCTCACGCGCACAGAAAAGCAGAATCCCACAGAAAAACACCGTGATAACAAACGAACAAAACACCTTACTTTCAGCCACTTAACCCACTAACAACAACCATCTCGACGTGTCGAGATAACGTGGTGTGTAGTCTTATTTTATTGCAATATCCAACCCATCCGAATCGATCATCCTTTTTCTTTCTTTTTAGGGGATCATTGCTCAATAGACACATTCAGGCAGACTGATTGCCAACTGAAATCAGAACAGGAAAGGTAAGAGAAAACAAAGTAACAAAGGAGAAATAGCGGTGCAGAATGCACCAGGACAACAGAGGAAAAGGTATAGAGCATCCCACAACAATCAAAGCGTGACCATGTCACATTCTTATTCTGAGTGTTTCGTTTAAATAACACTGCACCGCATTAACAGAGCATAAGTAATACACCACACATCACTCAACATAAACAACTCAATGCCGCTCGCGGCATATAAGCCAACCCGTCAATCATTAATAAGCCTTCACTATTCAATTGGCGAAACCTTAACAAGGCCAAATAAGAAAAGAAAACCATCATCTTGCTAGGCAGCTCTTTAATACGGCGGCAATCATTTCACAAAAAATAGGGCTTCCTGTCGAAGACAAAAAAGAGGCATAGCGCATGCTTTCATGCTTTCATGCTTTCATGCTTTTTATGACGACAAATAAAAAAGGCCGCACAAGTGCGACCTTAACAATATAACCATGAATAATTTAATAATAACGGTCCATCATTACGCGATTATCACCTCGGTTAATATTTAGCGAAAAAAGAGACAGCTTATATTTACCCGATGAGGTGATATGAAAAACCAATGCGGGCACCAATCGCTTGAATTTTGTATTTATCCAAGCGCCACCATTAAACAACGTGATTGACCACGGCAATTCTGTCGCGGTATTTAATGACTCTTCCAGCAATTGTAAGTCACTATAATGATAGAAACGTTGGTCGCCAACCCTATCACATACCCGTTGACTAATGCCCATGGCCCGCAATTGCACTTTATCGCGTTCACACAATGCCGTGTATTGACGGCTCATGGTGAGCTGTTTATTAATTTTCTTTTTTGCCAACAATAAACCGTTAACCTGACGATGTGAACAACGAAGGGTATGCATAGCATTAATAAGGGAGACAGTATTCATGACGACCTCGCAGCGACTTATCATTTAAATAATGACGAGAAAGAATAAAATGAAGATATTTATTAGCGTTGACGGTGGCAGCATTAAAAAACCAATACGGACGGACAAATAAATATCTTTCAGCTTTTATTTACTTATATTGAGTGACAGAGGAAAACAGGATTGACGTTATGATAAATAACACCAATATTGCCTCACACCTTCTTTATCGACATCACTGCTCATCACCAAGGTATGATTAATCCAAATTGAAAATTCAATCCCATATTCCCGATTACGTTGTTTCAATTGCCCAGGTTGTGTTTTCATGGCCACGCAATCAAATTGCGCTTCTGTTATTGGCGAACGATTGTTATTAGTCATGATAGTCACCACCAACAACCCGCTGTAATTCTGCGCAGAACAGTTGAAAATCTAACCAGGACCGAGCGTTACAATGCACAGGCATTAATAACGTTGAAGTGAGAATGATTTTTTTCTTGCTGTTAATTCGTGTTTGTTTATAATTTTGAATGGCATTCATAAGATGCGTCCTTGTTGACTGTGATTGCTCGCCCCTTCTAGTTCGTGCTAGAAAGGGGCACCTCATTACTTATTTAATAAGAACGCATGGGCTTTACTGGCAAGGCTGGCCGCTTTGAAAATAAACCGTTTGTCGTCATTCAGTTTCTTGAGCCACCCTGCAATATAATCTTCATGCTGTACCTCACCAAACACACCCAAATCAGCACAGCAGAACGCAGCACCTAACTCGGCGACCAATTCTTCGAACGCATAATCCTTTGAACCAAAGCTATTTTTTAAATCACGATCTAAACGGCTTTTATGACCAGACCAGTGAGTCAGCTCATGCATGGCCGTTGCGTAATAATCATTAGATGATGCAAAACGATCTTTCGTCGGCAATGTAATCGCATCATGGCTCGGCGAATAGAATGCCCTCACGCCTAAATGGCTAATCGTCGCACCTGTCTCCACCATCGCAGCTTCAACGTGGTCAAGTGTGACAAAGTCACCTTGAACTGTACGCGCCTCATTGACCGTCACTAAGGGCTTATCAATGTTCTCTATTTGATCGAGATTGAAGACTGTAAAAGATTTCAACATCGGGATAGTTTCTTTCTCGCCCTTGTCGTTATCCTTCTCTAGCATCTTATAAAAGATGATTGCCGTGCCCTTTTGCCCTTTGAGCACATTCCCGCCTAACTCGGCGGCTTGCTTGTAGGTTAACCAGTAAGGACTTGAATACCCTTTTTCGACAATTTCAGACCATAACAACAGAATATTCACGCCAGAATACTGGTGCTTTGTTTTAAAATTCATTGGCAACAGGGTGCATTCCTGCGTTCTGTCCCACGGGCACACCCACGGCTTAACCCCTTTTTCGAGAGATTGAATAATACGGTCAGTGACAACCTGGTACATGTCTTTCGCCACTTTAGCCACTCGGCGGGATTTGCGCTTCGAAGAGATATTTTTGTTAGAGCCTGACTGCTCCAGCGGGGATACGCTGGTCGCCTGTTGCTGCTTAGTGATTGTTGAGTTGATAGCGGTTGAATGTGTCATGGCTGTGCTTCCTGTTTGAGTGTGTATTCATTTCCGTTCTTCGCCTGACTGTTCGATTTCTTACCCTCGTTCTGCTTTACAAGGGCGCGTAGCGTTTATATACCCTTGTGAATCAGGTTGTGGTGAGAAACGATTAACAGGCAGTAGCGGAAGGGGAAATGAATGGACACGCAGGAAGCACAATGGTCATGAGACCAGTAGCGACGATTACAAGCACTTAGCAGGAAAAGGTGAAAGCTCTTGATTTTGTGAGTTCGACGGCAGGAGAAGAAATGCTGTTGATAGCCCTGACCGTTACCTTTGGTGAAGACAACGTAGTTGGCTGAGTTTCACAAGCGATATGAGAATGGAACATACGAAAGGGAGCGTGTGAAATAGGGCATGGTTGCCCCGAAGGGGTGCTAAATAAGATTCATCGTTGACAGCTACACCTCCAAGAGACAAAGAGCACCGACCTTGATAGCCTAAAGTATTATTAGCAGGAATAGACAGCTAGTTAACTGATTAATTTAAGGGGGTAATTAAAAACAACCCCCATTGTCCCCAGAAAAACCATTTTCTAAAAGCTGGGCATTACAGCTCTTAATCGCTGATTTTTGTCTTTAAGAAATCCACTAAATCCACATATAACTCAGGGGAAAGACGACTCAATTCAATTTTCAAACAACGATTATCGCTACTTCTAGATACCTTGGCATACTTATTTTTTTCATCAAACTCAGCCAAAGATTCCGTTGCCCATACTAACTTCTTAGTATCCCCATCATCCAAGGTGCTTGCAAGCGTGCTCATTAAGTCACATATCGCTTTCTGTTTTCCCTCTATAGAAGCCAAACCATCCACAGTCCGTAAATCTAATCGATGAACAAAATCAGAAACTGAGTAATTCATTTTTTTAAGTACTTTCTCTACCTTCGCAATTTTCACATAAAAACTATTAGGTATACCTTCACAATCAGGGAAGATCTTAATCAACTCATCAGCAATAACAGCAGCTACATACCGTTTACGACACGTCTCACGACCAAGACCAAGATACTCAGCAAGCTCATTAATATTATTGAGCCCTTTTTCACTCATTATCGCAGGGTAACTCGCACCTAGTTCACGATAAGACAACCCTTTAACGGCCTGAGTCGTATTAATAAACGCAACTAAATCGCCTTCAATAACACCACTATCGATAACCCAAAGAGGAAGCGATTTCTTTGCCACAAGACAACTAAAGCGGCGACGAGAGCTATCAAGTAATTCATAAACCCCTTGCGAGTTAATGATCGCCACACCTTCCGTATGCACCCCTTCATCTTTAATGCTAGGTAAAATGTCGCGAACAGAATCTAATGTTAGAGAGGATTGACGACGGGGGTTTAACGCATGGATAACCGTTTTACTCTCGATAGCATCGGCATCAATCACCACTCGGGTCGCATTCACAGATGCACCACTGGCAAACGTGAGCACCTTTGTAATTATTTCTTTTTTTGCTAACTTACCTAATTGGTTACCTTGCTTAAACCCCGTACGTTTTTCTTGTGGTCTCAACATATTATAACCCCTTCGTCGCTAGCTGCTTCATCTCGGTGATGAATTGATGATAAACAGCATTGACCGATGTCAGAGCCAAGTCCAATTGCTTACCAGAGCAAAGTTGTTCTGATTTGCGAATATCCCACACAGTTCTGTTACTTTCCGCCGCAGACACAAATGCCTCAGAATGACGAATAGCCGTCGACAATAAATGACCTTGAGTTGCGCGTAATAACTTATTAAAAACCTTTACCTCATGCGAACTTTTTTCATCAAAATTCACTGGTAATAACTTTGCCCACTTCAAATTTTCACCTTTAGAGGGTAACTCTCTAAAGGTACTTGGCATCGTTGCCATATAATTCGTAGTTGATGAAAAGTCGAATTCTCGTGGTGTTACCGGAATTAACACCGCATCAGCCGCTTCATTCACAGCCCAGAGAATCGGAGAATTTTGTGGAGGGGTATCGATAAATATCAAATCATACTCCTCACGCAGGGAAGGAATAATTTTTTCTCTTAACGCACATAACAACTCATTTTGACCAGCTTCATCTTGTCCCCAATAAACATCAACAAAACGCTCATCAGAAGGAAAGGCAGGTATGACGTCCAGATTGGGTAAATGCGTTTTAAAGGGAATAGCCTTAATTAGCTCACTCTTTTCATAACCTTGTTCAAGGTATTGAGCAAAATCCCCTTCAGGCTCCAACTCAGATAACGCAACATCGACAGCCGTCATATATACCGCTTCTTCACTGTCCTGATGAATCAAGTTTTGCCCTGTGGAGCCTTGCGGATCGAGATCGATGATCAAACAACGAGCGTTAAGATTTAAATCTAGCGCACACGCCGTAGCCAAAGTAACTGTCGTTGTAGATTTTCCTGTGCCGCCTTTATGGTTTTCAACTGCGACGACAATCGAATTAAAACGATCTGCATAACGAGGTAACGCCATATGATCCATGAAGTTCTTCACATCAAATCGATTATATAAATGCGTTCTCCCCTGAATGATCGGTTGACCAATCACACCACTTTCTATTGCCTCGTCAATACGCGTATTAAATGTCACTCGCGACAGACCAAACAATTCTTGTAATTCTTTCTTCTTTAAACAGTGATTATAAATCAGGCGGTCGACTTTATCGTTTAGCTCTGCATCCGTGACCTTAATCTGCATTTTTTCTTTAATAAGAGCTTTCAGGTTGGCTTGCTCTTGTTGCATCCGTTCAGAAACGAGATCCAGAGAATCGAGAATAGTGCTCATAGTTACCCCTCATCATTAGCATGGACATAAGATACAACAACCAAATGGGAAGTTAAACCCTTTAAGAGCTTAAACCTAGTAAATAGGTTTAATTGATAATTATTATGGAATATTTAGCACAGTTTGCATACAAAAGGAAAGGTAACTCTGGGGACAATGGGGGTTGTTTTGTAAATCCTCATTCTCTCACTAGGGATGTCATTACTGAGGGAACATGACGGGATAAATACCAACCGATTCTGTCATGCTCTTATATTCTAGTTCTCATGTTGCTTACTCGCCTCACACTTCGATATTCATTGATTGAGAACGCTTGATTCTGAGCTCTCTGGTATTGAGTTTCTCTCTCTTCCAGATATTTTGGATAGTACTAATGCTCACCGTGATATTTTGTTGTTTGAGCACCTTCATCAGTTGTATTGATGTCCCATGAGGGTTCAACAACGTCAGATCGATAATCTTATCCTCAGTGTGTTCCGATATACGGTTTTTACTGCGTTTCAGAGGCTTATTGATCCTTTTCAGGCCTATTGGCCCTTGCTCTTCCATAATTTGTTGGTAGGTATAAAGCGTTTGACGGGAACATCCGAGGATACGGGCTGCTTTAGATACGCTGCCGAGCTGCTCAACAAGCTCTAACGCTTCTATTTTCCGTTGAACCTCTTTACCATATTCATGACATTTTCTGGGCTCTACTAACTCTGTGATATCAAGCCGACGGTGACCAAAATAGGCGGAGAATGTGCCGTCAAACTGGCATCGGATCTCTATTTTCTGATTTTCGATTGAATAGCGGATGGGCGAGTCAATGACGTACATTTTACTATCAAAGCTAAACGTATGATCGCGTCTTATCGTGCGATACTCTTTCTGCACACAGATGGTGTTGAGATCTAAATCAGGTGGCAAGCTCTTAAAGGCAGAGCGTGCACTTTTAGCCTGAACCATGATGTTTTTCACCCAGTAGTTGGGGATGAACTCTTCGTGTAAATAGCGGTTCGCACTCTTCATATCCGTAACGTTGTGTAATCGCAACTCTGGTACTAGACGGTCTTGGAAGGTATCGAAAGAACGCTCAATACGTCCCTTGCCTTGAGGTGAGTTGGCAAAGATAATTTCAATACCTAGCTCGTCACAGGCTCGCTGCATCTGAGAGAAGTTACAGCGTTTGGGGCCACCAAAAATACCAGCTCTATCGACATATAGCGTCCTAAAAACCCCTCGTTTCTCGATATATGTCCGCATTACTTTCATGCAGCCCTCGGTCGTTTCTGAGGGAAAAAACTGAGCATGAATATCGCTGGTAGCGTCATCAATGATGGCAATCAAGCAAGACTTTTCATCACCAAACCAGCGATGAGGACTGCCATCCATTTGGAGCATTAACCCTGGCGATTCCATACGCTCTCGATACTTTCTTACTCGACTTCTACGTCGCTTAGCGCGTTTAACATGATGGATATCGTGCGCCCAAGATCGCAAGGTTTCGCGCTTAATGGCGATCCCCTCATTCTTTTCTAGAAGCTCAGAGAGATGTTGCAGATTAAAATCGAAGTACTTAGTTTGTATGAGGCTTTGCACCTCTTTCTTGAGCGACTCTGGGATTTTATTAACTGGAGAGCGGCCTCTATTGCCATGAACCACGAACCGAATACCTTCTTTACGGTATCGGCTTAGGTAACGCTCAACGGTTCTCCGAGACTTGTTGAGCAAGGTTGTGGCACTATTGATGCTGATCCTGCCGTCGATAACTTTACTGATGATATCGACAGTGAACTGGGATTTAGAATCCATATAGAACATCCTTAGCACCTTCTAAAGCTCAATTAATTACTTTAAAAGGTAAGCTAATTTAGTCCCGTCAAATTCCCTCGGTAGTTAGTACAATGACAAAATCGGTTGGTAGTTAAGATACGACAGAATCGCTTGGTGATCACAACATAAGGGGGAAGCATGCAAACGCGTTGTTGTCGGATAGACGACACTTGTTACCAAGTGCCGCCCTCCTAAGAACCGTACGTGCAACTTTCACTGCATACGGCTCAAGCCTCCGCTAAGGCGTGTTACGTTACCCAGCAATCACAGTGCAGCTAAGACGGGATCAAACCACGAATTTCTTCCCTGTTTCTTCGGCTTACGCTCTTTGAGGTAAGTTTCATAAAAGGGATCGTAAGGCGTAGCCTTACTCATGATTTTTACATGTCTTTTTATTGGGGTTTGAGCTATCTGAACCAGATTAAAGTAACAGTCCATGTTAGCGATTTTCTGCCAGCCATGAAATTGCCATCCACCTGTGCGGTTCATATAGTATTTTCGACGTACCCAGTCTTTGCTTTTCGTTGGGTGACGTCTTACGGCCCATCGCCACAATAACCAGAAAAGTTGATGACTTATATAATCAAAAGTTCGCTTAGCAACACAGTGACGATAATAATTCGCCCATCCTCTCAGCTTCGGATTCAATATCTTAATGAGATCGTTAACTGGAATGGTTGCGTACTTTTTGATGAGTTCACGTAAGTTACCCAAAAATGAAAGTACATTGCTCTTACTTGGTTTAATAAGTAGTTTGCCTTTGTATTTTCTGAGGTTAAAACCCAGAAAATCAAAACCATCATCGATATGGGTAACATGCGTTTTCTCTTCAGAGAGCGTTAAGCCTCTTTCTTTTAGAAAGCCAATGAGCTGCGGTTTAATTTCGTTAACTAAGACTTCCTGTGAAGTCCCTGTTATTACAAAATCATCTGCGTATCCAATGAAGTTAACTCTATCGCCTGTTTTACACGCTATCGACTTAACCAGTTTTTCTAAACCTGCTAACGTCAGTAACATGAGCGTCGGGGAGATGATGCCACCTTGCGGCGTTCCCTCTGCCGTGTTGTAAAACATTCCTTTATCGATAAAGCCACATTCGAGCCACTGTTTCAGCATTCGTTTATCTGTTTGAATGTTATCGATAAGCCATTGGTGACCAATCTTGTCGAAACAGGCTTTGATGTCTCCCTCAAGGATCCAACGGCTAGAGTTTTTCTGACACAAACATTTGAAGCATTGCGCGATAGCATCGGCTGTACTTCGGTTGGGTCGAAAACCATAGCTGTTTAGATCAACAATAGTCTCAGATATAGGCTCTAGAGCAAGGAGGTGAAGCGCTTGTTGCGCTCTGTCTATCATGCACGGAATGCCTAATGGTCTGAGTTTGCCGTTTTTCTTGGGGATATAGATGCGCCTGAGCGGTTTAGCCTTGTAGCCTTTTCTGCTCAGTTGATTAACCGCCGTCATACATCGAGCATCAGTGTTCCAAATGATGCCGTCAATTCCTGGCGTTTTGCTGCCTTTGTTTTGTGATACTCGTTTAACAGCAAGAAGTTTTGCTGCTTTTGAGTGAGTTAGTATCCACTGCAATGCTTTCGCCTTGCCGCGTTTACCTTCTCGGGTTGCTTTTGCAATGCGCATTTGAAGCTTTAATACGTGCTGCTCCATGGTTGTCCAGTTAATGGCTTTCCATTGAGCATCGATAGGAGGGGCACTAACTTTAATTGAAGCTACCATTTGCGTTCCTCCTTAAATAAAGTTCTTCAAATCATCTTGCAACGGGAGACCAGCTAGAAGTCAGCTCGCTTTCGCGCCAGATAACCACCTGTATCCGCATCATTACAACACGGCTTTCGCTTTTTCTAGCTTCCTTTACCTGCACAACTATCGGCTGTCTTCACAAACGGCTTTCCCGTAGGGAGAAATACAGGCTTACCCTGTTCCGTATGTCACGCAACGTCGGGTTAGATGCCCACTATAGTGCGGAGAGCGTATTGATCACGAAAGAGTACTGTCCAATCTCTTTCCTACTCTCGTGCCTTTTGGCCACAGCGTGTTAACCACTTCCGCTGATCCTCGTATAACGCACCTTGCATGGATTCACTTACGTTCATCATACCGACACCCTAGCACTTACCCGATTTGTGGTTACCAGGAGGAACGTCCTCTCACGATTCCATTCCCGCTCAGCAAACTGCTGAACTTCGTTACATTGTCGGGTTCGCTTCTTTATTCAGAACCCTAGGGTCATCTGGTGATACAGATGGTTCACGCTTATCGCGGTGAACAGCGCTTCATACGACTTCAGGTCGCACGGACATAAACGTGTTAGATCTTATGCTCTAACTCAGGTTCCTAGGATAAGGAAAAGTATCTCAAACCGCGAAATTTCTTCCCGAGCATCTTAACTATCTGAAACACGTTAAGATGCTCGGGAAGAATGTAAACGTGGGGATTTTGAGGATGGTCAAACTGAACTCGATTATGGCACTCGGCTTGTCTAAAACTGAGTATTACAGAAGCCATTATCTGAACTGCTTAGGGACAAAATTTTGTTACTGTGGCCGCACTAATCGATGATGATTGGTGCCGTTTTATATTGAGGATTCTGAGGCGTATAGAGCACAAAACGAGTTAAATATTTAACTCTCCCCCTCATTTCTTGTGCTACCTTTTATCATACTGAAAAGAATTTTCTTGACGGTTAATATGATTAACCTATTGATAATAAAGCAATTAAACCCAATCCTTAACAGTTACCAGCCATGTAGGTAGTAGCAGTAGTTTATTAATCACAGGCTTTTAAACTTAAACCGAGAGACTGCTGCGTCTATTTATCCTATGACATTTCAGTTTTGACAGATGTGAAAGAAAAACTAACTTTTTACATAAACGTTTGGCTAAAAAATAGATACATAAAACAGCCAGCATTTGGAGGTATATGTGAATATTTTTATACGCCTTATCATTAGTTTCATCTTCATTGTGAATTATTTTCATCAAAATGCCATTGCTGCTGAAGGCGGTTATAGCAACTACATTCCCGGAAGCTATGGTGACTTTGGTATGGCACTTACGCCGACTGAAACGTGGACCTTGCGTAACGATACATACTATTATGACGCCAGCACCAGCAAAACTGTACAGGGCGGTAATCTCGCAACAGATTTAGATTTACAGTTTATTATGAATTTCACCACGTTGCTGTATAAACCTGAGTTCACAATTTTTGATGCACAGTATGCCACTGGTATCTTTATCCCTTTCGTGAATCTGAATACTGAAGCAGGTTTAAAGCTAAAGGGGGGAAGTCAGGAATTAAATACCAGCGATAGTGCTACGGGGTTGGGTGATGTATCTCTGATCCCCTTTGCGCTTTTTTGGAATGAAGGCAACATCCACAGTTCATTCGCTCACTACATTATCATTCCAAGTGGTGATTACGACGTTAATAATTCTATTAACAACAGTTTGAACTACTGGAGTTTCGATACCAATTTCGCGATAACTTATCTGAATCCAGAAACAGGTCACGATTTATCCTTCAATCTTGGCCATATTTACAATACAGAAAATGAAGATACCAACTATAAAACTGGCCAAGAAATACATCTTGATGTAGCCCTAAACCAGTTTTTCTCCGATAGTTTTGCTATCGGTATCCATGGTTTTTACCTCAATCAAATTACTGGCGACAGCGGCTCTGGTGCACTCTTGGGGGATTTTAAAGCAGAGGCCGCTGGCGTTGGTCCAGCCTTATTATGGAATACAAAAGTAGCTAATCAGTATGTTTCTTTTATCGCTAAATGGCTACATGAAGTGAAAGCTGAAAACAGACTAGAAGGTGACCATTTATTCCTAAGCTTTGCACTTGATTGGTAAAATATATGGCAACTTAATTTATTCTCAGTTCGCTTTAAGGCGTTTAGTACCATTGTACTTTTAGACTTTCTTATTAGAAATAATGTATGGAAAACCAACTCTCATACCATAACGATTTTTTTAACACGCAACGCTCGCAAATGGGAGTTAGCGAGCGATGCTGACAATCTGAAAAACCGACCATCACCACATTATATAAAGTATCGAATATCGATACAAACAGGGTATGAATGAGCTTTTGCTCTATACACTTTGTGGGGCAAAGACGTGTTTCGTCATTTGCCCTAGGTTTCACAGGTCGAATTTGAAAGAGCAACTCACGGGGAAGTTAGCATTTTTTGCGACTTATTAGCCAAATTACTAACGCTATCAGTAGTATAAAACCTCCTGAAACTCCAAAAGATACGATAGGACTTTGAATACTGCTTAATGTTGGCCATCGATCTTTAACAAAAGGATGAATAGCGAAATCTGCAAGGCTTGTTGTCCCAACTAAACCAAAAACGAAAGTTAGCCAACTATCGCTCCGACTTCTCGCTCTATCCGAGTTGTACTTTAGCTCATCAAGATGGTATCTAGCTGCTTCTTTGCTGGGGTCTACTAGTGAAGCTGTACCAAAAACATTAATTAGGTATGACAGCGCTTCTGTTACCTCTCCTGAGTTACTACTGTGGTGTATCAGAGAGTTTGAACTAGCAAGAGTTTCATAAGCGTTGAGTAAATAGTTACTATTGATTGGCCTCTGTGCCCATGAGCAGGCTCTAGCTATCTTCAAATTGTGATATTCAATCTGCTCTGTTCTTGCTTGATTTTCAAAGACTTTCGAACGAGTCTCTGGATCATCCCAAGCATTTTCAGGAGCGTGCTTAGATTTTAACCATGTCCATAATAAAACAGCTCTATTAGCATGTAGGGAAAAGTCATCAAAAAGCCTTAAATCAGGCGGTAATTCAGGCAAATTAACGATGCTCTCAGACCTTAGTAGAATTTTAGATATCGAAGGAGAGAAATCATTGTACAGTTCAAGCTTGGTTTGGGGCTGGCTTTCATATCGAAGTAATGAAATTGATGGCCGTCCTTGCCACATAAAGCTAATTAATGGTTCCTTTCCTACTTTATCAGGGCTAACTAGAAGGCTACTGATACTATTGCTGTATATAGATCGACACTGTTCAATAGTTGATTCCCATGAATCACTATCCGCTGTACCAGCAATTTGATGCAACTCCCAATCACAACCTCCGAGATGAAAAGAATGCCCTTTTACCTTTAGAGCTTCATCTAACACTGCTTGACTGTCGCACTTCATTTTCCTTATGAGCCGCCTAATTTTCAGTCCAGTTAACAACTCTCCACCAATTGAGAATTTGTCTTCGAATGCATTATCTAATGCTACCTTTGCATCAAGATATTGCAGCTTAGAATCAACCCATATTGATTTAAAGTAACACCTGAAAATATTAACCACATTAGATATGAAAAAGCTTTCTTCTAGTGCTTCCCAAGTAGCATCTAGTTGAAAGCTTAGTATTGCAACCCCATCCGAAAAAATCTTCACGGATATGAAGAAAGGAAGTTGGTAATCTTCATGAGCAAGAACAATTGGTGGTAAACTTGCACGCAAGTAAGGTCTACATTCATTTTGAAAATGACTTTCATGAAACGCGATTTCGCAAGAGTTCGTTAGTTCAACAGCAATATGTTTGGGAACATTCTCACTAAATTCTATTTTCCAATTAGAATCCCAATTACGCCCCTCAGGCCTGAGCACTTCAACCTGTGTTTTACCTGAATTATCGAGATATATACACTTAAAATCTGAATAAAAGATTGACGTTGCTACTCCTGATTTTAGCAGTTTTGCTCCCGTTTTTAGCAAATCAACTTTTGAGCAATCAAAGCCAATAGCGTAGTTGTAAAACACATTAGCCTGATTTACCTGTAATGACTTGATTGGTTGTTCATTATTTCTAGAGCTTGACATCACTTACGCCTATCAGAAGGTAGCCTGAACCACGGTTTCCTATTCATGGAGAGTTCAGAACATTAATCAACTAAACACATAATGTGACATTAGATAAATCAGATCAATTTTTGATAACTAAGAATGTTACGAGTTACTACTCTAAGAAGGTTTGGGGCAAATTATTGTTAGCACACCGGCTAAAAGTGTGTGGCTAAAAGTGACGGTGCAATGTCACAGCTGGCAGTATTCCGATAGTTTCCAACCCGCCAATATTATCAGGCATGCACTTAATGAAAATTTCACATGCGAAATTCGATCGATGAAACAAAATATTCTGTATAAGTTGTTTTCATACTTAAAATCATTTCTGGCTGTGTATTGAATGCAACTCGATATGCGCTTGCTTGGTCTTTTGATTACATTCTTTCAACTCTGCGAAAAATAATTTTGTACCATTGATGAGCTCAATCAGTAAAGAAACCGACCCATGCTCAATCAACATCGATACCGGTGCAATCTGCTTTCCGTTCGCCTCAAAACAATTATCTAGATGCTCCTTCAAAATATAAATAACATCAGGCTCAGTCTTAACTGACTCATCAAATATCTTCGAATCAAACCCGTGCTCATGTAACAATATGTTGAGTAAATCATACAAACTCTGTGCATCATTTGCTTTCGCCTGGTAATCCAAAGACAGGGTATAGAGTTCATTCAGCTTTGCTTCCAAATCTCCCCCTTTGCGCTGGCCCGCCAAAACCATTCGCTTAATGTCACCCTTGATAACTTTGTATTCGGATTGCTTTAGTTTCGGTTTGAGGTATTTACACAAAAGCGTGTTGCGCTTAGCCAAAGGCACAAAATGATCATTACTTGCCACTTGGCCATACAGGTGCAACAAACTATTTTCGATCACATCAGAGAGGAGTTGGTGATAATTTTCTTTAGACAAAATGATGAGTACTCACAACAAATGGAATTCAACCTACAAGGAGAAATGGGGGCGATCTCCTCAAAAATCAATCGATATAAAACTAGCATCATAATGAAATAAGAAAAGTGATCGTTTTAGCGCTTTGGGGTTAAAAATGCGGTTAAACACAACTTGGTTTTTTGATCACAACTTAGTCACACAAAATGTGGATAGTTTTGGCGTAGTAAAGATGTGTTTTTGAAGGGTAGGGGGCATGATTTCAATTGGACAGTGTTCGTCGATGATGATTATGTACATTATGTAAAATACAGGCAATTTAGCGAAAATTTACTGTCACAACGGTAGCTTGATTGAATTTCAACCCAAAACAGCAAGTGAGTTGTCCTCGAATATCGAAACAGTAACTTAAAGAGAAAGAGTAGGGTAGAATAGCCGCGGGTGCTCTTGGCTGTCTGTCAGGAGCATAACGAAAGTTTTGTGAATGCCAGATAGATGAAAGCCCCGTTAATTTTTCAATCAACGAGGCCAACAGATGTTTCTAAGCAATTCTGATGTTAGCCTCTCTTATCGAAGAGGGCAAGCTATGCCGAAAAGAAATTTCCCAATAAGTTTATTGATAGTGTGTTTCACACTTTTAATAGCACTGGTGCTGGTCAGAGATGACCTCTGTTCCATCCAATACCAGGATGGAAAGAAACTCTTTAAGGCCGTCTTGTCCTACGAAGTAAGAGACTAGCCTAAATGGTGGGGTTCGCCCCACCATTTCAGGTTTTGTTTGGTAACATTGCCAATGAGCACCCAATCTTCATTCCCATTCCTATGTAATATACTGACCTTTTAAAATCCCCTCAACATAACGAATTTCTGGACAGAATGTACTTGAGTAACCAATCTAAAGACCGTGACTTAGATTAGTTTTCGTGAGGCACAATCGTGCAGTGAACAACAAATTCCTGATACAGTTTTAAGCCGGTTTTCGGCATTTAGCGGATACTGCCCCTCATTAGCTTGTTTAATCTCGTCAATTAAGAAGTACTTGCATCTACTTCTGTAGATGAAGAGTTTTATATGCAATATATTGACCTTTCTCCTGTGGTACTCCTGACTTTTTGGATAGTATTGGCAACATACTATTCTCAAAACTAAAAGTCATAGTTCATATGTACATAAGCAGTTTATCAATTGTCAATTACAAGAACTTTCGAAGCGGTACTTTCGCATTTGTTAAGGATTCCGTTAATACAATCATCGGAGAAAACGCAGCTGGTAAAACTAATGTGTTTCAAGCGATGAGATTGGTTTTAGACGAGTCATTACCTTCGAATGTGAAACATCTCCAGAGTGAAGATTTTCATAGAGGCCTTAGACAGCCATTTGGAAACTGGATTGTGATAGCGATAGAGTTCGATGACCTTTCCAATACTGAGGAAGAACAGGTTCTAGCTAACTACGTCATGAACAAAGATGGGAAGCTAGAACCAACGGGAAAAGGCACATATACATTCATATTTCGTCCTAAGTTTCATATTCGACATTCGCTTTTTGAATTAACCAAAGACTTAAAAACACAAGAAGAAAGAGAAGAGGCCTTTGATGGATTTGCCCTAGGACAAAGTATCAATAGAGACACTTATGAGGCTATCGCTTTTGTCAGGACGAACTTAGACTTTACTCAAGAAGATATCTACAAAAAACATATTGGAGATTTTGTCGAGTTTACCTTCCCTGATCCTAACGAAGAAAGCAAAGCTGAAATAGGTAACGATAAGCCTCCTTACTTCTCAATTGTAAGTGAGGTCGCATGTACATATGTCAAAGCATTGAGAAATGTTGTATCGGACTTGAAGTACTATAAGACTAACCCTTTGTATAAGCTGCTCACCCTTACGAGTAAAGAGATAGAAGACGACACAGACGTTGTCAGTGATATTGTTAATGTTAATGAGAAGATATCCGCCATCCCAGAAATAGACGCATTAAGTAAAAGTATCGCTCGTTCGCTGCTCAACACTGTAGGATCAACGTACTCTCCAAAGATTAATGTGTCTTCTCAACTTCCAGAGAATTTTACGGAACTAGTTCAATCGCTAGGTCTTGTCGTTGAAGACTCGCAATACTATACCGGAACCGGAAGAATTGAAGACCTTAGCTTAGGAGGAGCTAACCTTATATACCTAGCTCTAAAACTTTATGAATATGAGGCAATAAGGGACAGTGATGAGCATATAACGCACTTTTTACTTATTGAAGAGCCAGAAGCTCATATACACAATCATATTCAAAAGACCTTGTTTGATAACTTCAACTTCAACAACACACAAGTATTTGTTTCGACTCACTCTACACAGATAAGCTCTGCATCAAAGATATCTTCGATGAATATTTTGTCTAGGAAGACTACAAACACAGAGGTCTACTCGCCTGCAAAGGGACTTGAGCCTTCTGAAGTGAAGAGAATGGAACGATACTTAGACGCAATAAGAAGTGATGTGCTGTTCGCAAAAAGTACCATTTTAGTAGAAGGAGATGCTGAACTCATATTAATACCTGAAATGATAAAGCAAACACTCGGAGTTACACTTGATGAAATGGGGGTTAGTCTAGTAAAAGTAGATGGAACTGTCTTTAAGCATATATGTAACCTGTTTAGTGAAGATAGGTTAAAAAACTACTGTGCTATTTTGACAGATCTAGATAAAGCCTACATTACTGAAGAAAACGGCACATTCGCCAATGAAGCCTACATTAAAGCGCAAATGGCAGCACAAGAAAGTGGAGAATCGAGAAAGCAAGAGCTCGACAAGTACACAAAAGAAAACAAATATATAGAAGCATTTTATGCAGAAAATACATTCGAAACGGAAGTGATTGATCATGAAGATAATTTTGAGATCTTCGCTGATATTGTCGATTTAGAATATAAACGTACAGCTGATAAAGAGAGAGTTTGGGCCAATCTATCTAGTGAGGACAAAGCTTTACGTTATGATGCCGTTCTTAAGCTAGCAAAAAAGATAGGAAAAGGCTGGCTTGCAACTGAGCTGGCACAAAAAGCTGATAATGGCGTGCAAATACCGACATACGTCTTAGAAGCTTTAAAGTTCTCGTTAAATGAGAGAAATCTGGAAGATATTTTGGGGAAGATGCTCAACTACAATATCGAGGGCTTGAAAGACGCAGATAAAGCTGCTTTTGAACATGCTGTAGACCTAAGTGAAGCTTTAAATATCTACAGTGGAATGATGGATGATTCTTTTTCAAGGTTTATAAAACTATATGCCTTTTAAGAAGCTAACAAATGAACAAAGAGCAGCTGTAGAGTTTAGCGGTAACCTATTATTAACAGCGTGTCCTGGTTCCGGAAAAACGAAGACTTTGGTATCTAAACTTGCCTATATGGTAAAGAACAAAGATGCTCTAGGGATCAAGAAAAGGAAGATTATAGCGCTGACGTATACGAATATCGCGGCTGATACGATTACGGATCGATTACTATCCTTTGGGATTGCTGACAAATCACTTTGGGTTGGAACAATACACTCTTTTTGTCTTCAGTGGATTATTAAGCCAAACATTAACTTCATTCC
>PJEL010002257.1_pt1 | contig 18050 bp, 18 predicted proteins | sample 1853271 | NCBI WGS metagenome assembly PJEL01 (sample SAMN08108733, study PRJNA415343) | Invertebrate metagenome, whole genome shotgun sequencing project. | host: Globobulimina | place: Sweden: Gullmar Fjord | collected 2015-08
TGTCTACGATTAAAAAAATTATTGCGCGTGAGGTAATGGACTCTCGTGGCAACCCAACAGTTGAAGCTGACGTCTATTTAGAGTCCGGCGCATGGGGACGAGCCTGTGCTCCTTCTGGCGCATCTACTGGTTCGCGTGAAGCATTAGAATTACGTGATGGCGATAAAGCCCGTTACTTAGGTAAAGGCGTATTAAAGGCGGTCGCTGCGGTAAATGACAGCATTGCTTCTGCTCTAGTAGGTAAAGATGCTTTAGCTCAAGCAGAAATTGACCAAGTGATGATCGACTTGGATGGCACTGAAAATAAAGAAAAATTTGGCGCTAACGCGATTCTCGCGGTTTCTCTTGCAAACGCTAAAGCTGCGGCTATGGATAAAGGAGTTCAATTATTCGAACACATTGCCGACTTAAACGGTACTCCAGGTCAGTACTCATTACCGTTACCTATGATGAATATCATTAATGGTGGTGAGCACGCTGATAACAATGTAGATATTCAAGAGTTCATGATCCAGCCGGTTGGTGCACCAAACTTCCGTGAAGCATTGCGTATGGGCGCTGAAATCTTCCATGCCCTTAAAAAAGTACTTTCTGCTAAAGGGATGAACACAGCTGTTGGTGATGAAGGTGGTTTTGCGCCAAATTTAGAGTCTAATGCTGATGCGTTAGCCGTAATTAAGGAAGCAGTTGCGGCTGCAGGTTACGAATTAGGCAAAGATATTACGCTCGCGCTAGATTGTGCAGCATCAGAATTCTATGATACTGACAAAGGTATTTACGATCTTAAAGGTGAAGGTAAGCAATTTACCTCAAATGAATTTTCTGATTTCTTAGCAACGCTTTGCAATGAATATCCAATTATTTCAATTGAAGATGGCCTAGATGAGTCTGATTGGGATGGTTTTAAATACCAAACTGATTTATTGGGTGACAAAGTGCAAATCGTCGGTGATGATTTATTTGTTACCAATACTAAGATTTTAGCACGTGGCATTGAGCAAGGTATTGGTAACTCTATCTTAATCAAATTTAACCAAATTGGTTCATTAACGGAAACGTTAGCTGCAATCAAAATGGCTAAAGATGCTGGCTTTACAGCAGTTATCTCTCACCGCAGTGGTGAAACTGAAGATGCAACGATTGCTGATTTGGCAGTAGGTACAGCGGCAGGCCAAATTAAAACAGGCTCATTGTGTCGTTCTGATCGTGTATCTAAGTACAATCAATTATTACGTATTGAAGAATACTTAGGTGATAAGGCTATTTTTAATGGTCTATCAGAAGTTAAAAGTCAGTAATCACTTTTTAAGTGGAAAATGCTTAATCGGAAGCCAGCTTTTATCGCTGGCTTTTTTATGGGTTTTATATAACTGTCAAATCCAAGCATAAAAATATGCTCCACATACAAAGATTTATCTTTTTGCTGTTATCGAGTATGCTTAATTACTAAGCAGTAGTTAGTTATTAACTTCAAACCTCAATTTCACGCTATTAGTTCCAATGACTCAATCTTCATTATGGCACCAACAACAAAAATCGTCAGATTACGCAGAATTGTGTAATGCACTTTTTGAGCGTGAAATTATCAGGTTGTCGGCTGAGCCAGTTAAATCTGTTGAATTGTTCCAGCGTCGGCTGAAAAGTTTGCCTTATTATGTTCAGCGTACTGCGTATAATATGCTTGCTGTCGATTCTCCACTTGAGCTCGATATACAGAATGCGACTTGGTCGACTAAACAAAGTAAGTCTATGCCCACGACCACTCAAAATGTCGATGACGTGCAACAGTGGTATATGAAGTGGCAACCCGCCGTGGGGCTCGTCGTGCCCCTTAACGTTGATGGTAACTTTCTATTAGACAGTGTTGACCGAATTGATCGAGATAAGCAACGATTTCGGACTAATCAGCATGGTTGGTTTGCATTGGATAATTTGTCGCAACAGCCTACTCAATTATTAAAACCAAGCAAAAAAGTAATGATGGCGGCTTGTGCAGGTCATTGTTGGCGAAACTCTGCGCCAGTGACGCCCAAAATACCATCAATGAGAGAGCTACTGCTTTCTTGCTCCATCAATTGGCGTAATTTTAAGCGTCCATTGCAGATAAATGACTCCTAAGCACTGTTTTAGGCTGATAGTTATTTACTCTAGCTGATCGCTACTTATAATAGAGCCTAGTTAAGTAATTTTTTATGTGTGTGGTGTTTCGGCGCAGCAGACATACTTTCTGTAGGAATAGCTTCAGCTTTTATGCGTTTGATCACGGTGATCTTATTTATGTTTTTATTGCTCTTACAGCACCGACTTTGGTTCGGTAAAAACAGTGTGCCTGATTATCTTGCTCTTAAAAGTGAAGTCGCTCGCCAAGTTGAAAATAATGACAAGCTTAAGCAAAGAAATAAGTTGCTCTATGCGGATACTGACGATTTAAAATTAGGTGTTGAAGCTATCGAAGAAAGAGCTCGCAATGAATTAGGAATGATTAAAGAAGGAGAAACTTTTTTCCGGATCATTCCAAATGACAATAGCCGTAATTCAAAACAATGAGATGTTAATCTGTGAGTCTTTCTCGGTCACTTTCTTTAGTCGCTGTCGTACCGGCCGCAGGTGTTGGTAAACGCATGCTAAGCGACTGCCCAAAACAATATATGAAAATCAATCAGATTACCGTTTTAGAGCATACGGTTAATCGGTTATTGTCTTATTCCTCTATCGATAAAGTCATTATTGTCCTCAGTGCTGAAGATGAGTACTTTCCTGACTTAGCGCTTGCACAGCATCCCAAAGTGACTACGGTTATAGGTGGCAAGGAACGAGTCGATTCTGTTTTAGCTGGCTTAAATGCGATTGACGCAGTTGATGCTGCTGGTAAATCACAGTGGGTGCTAGTCCATGATGCCGCTCGACCCTGTGTAACTCTGGCCGATATTGACTCGTTAGTGGATTATTGCACGAGTAATAACCAAGGAGGGTTATTAGGCTTTCCCGTGCGCGACACTATGAAACGGACAAATAGTAAAAATCAGGTTAAATGCACTGTTGAGCGTGAACAAATGTGGCACGCGTTAACGCCGCAGATGTACCTCGTGACAGAATTAAAAAAAGCCATTGAACAAGGACTAAATAATGGCGAGACCATTACTGATGAATCTTCAGCAATGGAAGCCGCAGGTTTTGCTAGTACGATGGTGGAAGGAAAAAGCGACAATATTAAAATCACTCGCCCCGATGATTTGATTTTCGCTAACTTCATTTTGAATAATCAACAAGGTTTACTATGAGAATAGGTCACGGTTTTGACGTTCATAAATTTGGCGGTGAAGGTCCTCTTGTTATTGCTGGAGTGCGCATTCCATTTGAACAAGGGTTTATTGCTCACTCGGACGGCGATGTTGCCATTCATGCTCTTTGTGATGCAATTTTAGGCGCATTATGTTTGGGGGATATCGGCAATCACTTTCCAGACACTGATAATGCATATGAAAATATTTCCAGTCGTATTCTACTGAGACATGTTGTTGGTTTAATGACAGAACGGCAGTTCAAGTTAGGAAATGCGGATATTACTATTGTTGCGCAAGCGCCTAAAATAGCCCCTCATTTGCTCGATATGCGATCTTGTTTAGCCCATGATTTACTAGCGGATATTGAACAAGTTAACGTCAAAGCAACAACAACTGAAAAGCTCGGTTATGCGGGTCGAAAAGAAGGCATTGCCGTGCACGCGGTTGTGCTCCTAGAAAAAGAAGAGACTAATGGATAACCAACAATTGTCGTACTTATATGGCCAGCCTAAATCTGCAGGCAAACTAAGAAGTGAGTATTCAGACTTTAAAGTGTTTGAATTATTACCTTTTACCCCTTCAGGTGAAGGTGAACATTTACTTATTCATCTTCGTAAAACTGGAGCAAATACCGTTTATGTTGCCCGTCAATTAGCTAAATATTTTGGTGTGAAAGATGCTCTGGTTAGTTATGCTGGTTTGAAAGATAGATTTGCTGTTACCGAGCAGTGGTTTGGTGTCCATGTCCCTGGTAAGCAAGTTTACGACCTGTCAGATTGTCATATCGAAGGCGTCGAAATACTCAGTTATCAGCGACATCATAAGAAGCTAAAAACAGGGGCTTTGTTAGGTAATCGTTTTCAACTTATATTGCGCGAGATTAGTGATCTAGATGACATTGAACATCGTTGGAAAAAAGTGATTGAAGGTGGTGTGCCAAATTATTTTGGCGAACAGCGCTTTGGCTTCGAAGGTGGTAATATTGAACGTGCTAAAGAGTTGTTCAGTGGAACCAAAGTAAAAGATAAAAAGAAACGCAGTATTTATCTATCTGCCGCACGTTCTTTACTTTTTAATCACATCGTCGAACAACGCGTTGATAATTCGACTTTTAACAAACTTCAAATCGGAGATGTTTGCATGTTAGCTGGCACTCAATCGGTTTTTGGCGTCGAGCAAGTTGACGAAACATTGACTACACGCATTAAAGACAAAGATATTGATTTGACCGCTCCAATGTGGGGAGCCGGAGAGTTAATGACTCAAGGTGCTGTGCAAGCGTTAGAATTAACATTGAAAGAAGTCTATCCTGAAATTTGTGCAGGCTTAGCTAAGTTTGGCTTAAAACAAGAACGACGTCGAATGCGTTTGAATATTGAACAGCCCCAGCTAGAGAGAGTGCCAGAAGGCGTCGAAATTTCATTTGTACTTCCTGCAGGGGCATATGCCACGACAGTGTTAAGAGAAGTATTGAATTATCAGGATGTGAGTGAACGTCATCCGATTTAAAATAATAATAAGTGATAAATCATGAGAATTTTATTAAGTAATGATGATGGCGTGCACGCGGAAGGGATCAAAGTACTTTATCAAGAGTTGATCAAGTTTGCTGAAGTCACAGTGGCGGCACCGGATCGAAATTGCAGTGGAGCGAGTAATTCTTTAACTTTGTTAAATCCGCTTCGAGCCGAACAAATGGATACAGGCTTCTACTCAATAAATGGAACGCCAACAGACTCCGTACATTTAGGTATCAGTCAGTTGATGTCTCCACAGCCTGATTTAGTGGTGGCGGGCATTAACAATGGCGCTAATCTTGGCGATGATACGTTATATTCAGGTACTGTCGCTGCAGCTACCGAAGGGCGCCATATGGGCATGCCAGCAGTTGCCGTATCTTTAGTGGGAAAAGATGAACGTTATTATAGAACAGCTGCGGTTATTGCAGCTCAAATCATCAAACGTCTTGAAGCGCACCCATTAGCTGCCGATCAAATTATTAATCTCAATGTTCCTGATCTGCCTCTTGATCAAATAAAAGGGATAGAGGTAACTCGTTTGGGGCATCGCCATAAAGCTGAAATGATGAAGAAAATGACCGATCCTTGGGGACGAAATATTTATTGGTACGGCTCTTTGGGTAAAGAACTCGATGCAGGGCAAGGCACTGATTTTGACGCTATAAGCAGAGGCTGTGCGTCAGTGACACCTTTAACTGTTGATATGACCGCATATCAAAGTATGGCAAGTATGAAGAAATGGATGAGCGAAGTAACAATATGAATCTCAAAGTAGGTGGTCGCGTAGGCGGTAAGTCGGGGCGTAGTGGTGAAATACTCGCTCAAAAATTATACGCAGAAGGGATCAGGAATCAAGATGTATTAAAAGCAATCGCTATGTCTCCTCGACATATTTTTGTACCGGAAATCCTGGCTCATAAAGCATATGACAATACCGCGCTCCCTATCGGGCAAGGCCAAACTATTTCTCAGCCCTATATTGTTGCTAAAATGTCAGAGCTTCTCTTGGCTGATGGTCAACCACAGACTATTTTAGAAATTGGTACGGGCTCTGGTTATCAAACATCAATTTTAGCTCAGTTAGCGCCAAGAATATTTTCAGTAGAGCGTATTAAAGCCTTGCAGTGGCAAGCAAAAAGACGTTTGCAATCTATGGATTTACACAATGTTTCGATGAAACATGGCGACGGTTGGCAGGGGTGGGCTTCAAAAGCGCCTTTTGATGCGATTATAGTCACAGCCGCACCCAATACTGTTCCGCAAGCGCTTTTAGAGCAATTGGCTGACGGTGGCCGACTTGTTATACCTGTTGGTGAACAAGCCCAAATATTAAAGATTATCACACGTCAGGGTGATGATTATACAGAGCAGCAAATCGAGGCAGTTAAATTTGTGCCGCTAGTACCTGGCGCTATTATATGAAAATTTTTACCGTACTTTACAATAAAACTCTAGCTTGGGCTAAGCACCGGTTTGCGCCTCATATTTTAGCGGTGTTAACTTTCGCTGAATCAGTTTTTTTTCCTATTCCACCGGATGTGATGCTAGCACCAATGGTTTTAGCTAAACCGCATAGAGCTTGGCGTTATGCAACCATTACTACAATCGCTTCATTATTAGGCGGTATTGCAGGTTACGCCCTTGGTTACTATATGTTTGAGCCTTGGATACAGCCTTTAATTACTGAATTTGGTTACCAAGCAAGATTTGATCGCGCAGTAAGTTGGTTTAAAGAGTGGGGTGTTTGGGTTGTCTTTATCGCTGGTTTCTCGCCTGTACCTTATAAACTCTTTACTGTCAGTGCTGGTTTTTTGCATATGCTTTTTATTCCGTTTGTCATTGCGTCAGTGGTAGGAAGAGGCATGCGATTTTTCTTAGTTGCCGGTCTGATACACTTTGGTGGTGAGGCGATGGAGAAAAAGATTAGACAATCGGTCGACGTTATCGGTTGGGGTCTGGTCGTATTGGTTATTATTTTGTATTTTATATTACGTTAATCTATGAATAATTATTTGGTTTATAGGATGTGACTTGACGATATGTATTTGAGCCAATTCTGGGTGCTTGTTCTATTTGCGTTACTGATTTCTGGTTGTTCGTCACGGAATACACCTGCGCCAGTTGTCGAGTCTAAATCAGCAATCTCACTGAATAAAGCATCTAAAGCAAGCATAAATGGTTCGATATATAGAGTTAAAAAAGGCGAAACACTATATTCAATAGCGTTTCGTGCAAACACTGAAATCAAAACATTGGCAAAACTGAATAACCTTTCACCTCCTTATAAAATATTCCCTGATCAAAAATTAATATTAACTAGAAATTCAACGCAAGCTAGTATTAATAAGCACTCTGCTAAAAAACAGACTAAAAGCTCTGGTTCAACCAGTATTAAAGTGGCTAAAAAACCAGTTGCATCAAATAAAAAGCCGGCGTATGGTAGGGTTGTAAGTGGGGAAAAAACAAGCAAAAAACCCACTGCAGAGGCTAGCACTTTTTCTCAAAAAATTAGAGAGTGGCGTTGGCCAGCAAGGGGGAGAGTTGTTGCAACTTTCTCCACTGCACTTCAAGGTAATAAAGGTATAGACATCGCTGGACGGCGTGGCGACAAAATTCGAGTAGCTGCAGATGGCAAAGTGGTTTATGCAGGTAATGCGTTAAGAGGTTATGGTAATTTAATCATAGTCAAACATAACGATGATTACTTAAGCGCATATGCTCACAATGACCAAATACTAGTAAAAGAAGATCAAGTTGTTAACGTTGGTGATGTAATAGGTAGGATGGGTGATACAGACGCGAAAAGAGTCATGCTTCATTTTGAAGTTCGCTTTCGCGGTAAATCAGTTAATCCGCAGAAGTACTTACCTAAAAAATAATTATAACAATAAGTTTTTATGGAGTTAATGTGAATATATAGTCAGATAGTGGCCGTTGCTAGTTTATGGGAGATGTAGCATGAGCATAGAAAAAGAAAAAACCGTTGAATTAGACCGTAAAGCAACCAAAGTCAATAGTAAGAAGGAAGCCAAGGTTAAGCCTCAGGATGAGCCTTCATCTAGTTTAGATGCAACCCAGATTTACTTAAGTGAGATTGGATTTTCTCCACTCCTAAGCGCTGAAGAAGAAGTTTATTTTTCTCGTTTATCTTTAAAAGGAGATGAACCTGCAAGAAAACGTATGATTGAATCCAATCTGCGTCTAGTCGTAAAAATTGCCCGTCGTTATAACAATAGAGGTTTACCATTACTTGACCTCATCGAAGAAGGTAACCTAGGTTTAATACGTGCTGTTGAGAAGTTTGACCCTGAACGAGGCTTTAGGTTTTCAACTTATGCCACATGGTGGATCCGTCAGACTATTGAACGAGCCATAATGAATCAAACTCGAACCATCAGATTACCTATACATGTGGTGAAAGAGCTCAATATATATTTACGAGCATCTCGAGAGTTAGTTCAAAAGCTAGACCATGAACCTACCGCAGAAGACATTGCTTTAGCATTAGATAAACCTGTTGCTGATGTGAGTAAAATGCTTAGATTAAATGAGCGAATCACTTCTGTAGATACCCCTTTTGGTGGGGATTCAGATAAAGCATTATTGGATGTCATTGCTGATGAAAAAGGGCAAGGTCCAGAAACATGCCTTCAAAATCAAGATATGAATAATAATATTATTCATTGGTTGAACGAACTTAACAGCAAACAAAGAGAAGTGCTGGCTCGTCGTTTTGGTTTGATGGGGTATGAAGCAGCGACGCTTGAAGATGTAGGCACCGAGATCGGTCTAACCCGTGAACGAGTTCGTCAGATTCAAGTCGAAGCATTAAAACGTTTGCGTGATATTTTAACCCAGCAAAACCTTTCAATAGAATCTATCTTTCAAAGCTAAACTAGCCTTTCATTGTAGGTTAACTTTTCGTCCTGAGCAGAAAGTATCGTTCAGGACGAAGTGAGTGTCTTTACCTACAGATATTAATCAGCTATCACTCGATTATTTACCACAAGCGACTTTTCATTTTTGTTAGGCGTTTTTGGCTTATCAGCAAGGAAGATTTCAGTTTTCACTGATAACCCATCTAATGGGAAGTTGCGAATATGTTCTGCAATATAGACTTGTGCGTCTCTTTGCATATCAGATAAATTAATTTCATTAGCTTTCATTGGCTCTGCAGATTGAGCAAAGCCTGTTGCGAAGAGCACGCTAACTAACACAGTTTTTGTTAAAAATTTCATCGTAGTACCTTAATTTCATGTTTAATATCCTGATAGATGTTAAAGGACTAACCTCTTGGGTCTTACAAGTGGGTTGGGACACTCATACCAGACCAGTTCTGTGTTTCAGTGCAAAGAGATGATGTCCTTCATCTACGAAGCGCATGATACGGAATAACCGTTCATAAATACACTGACATAAAGTAATGTTATCCATTAAAAAAACTAATGAATAAGGTTGGTGTTTTTTCACGAATTTGTCATAATGTTGAGTTATGAATGAACTGTTATCTCATCGACGTAAAGGTGTCTTTTGTCTACTAGACTTCCCCCACTAAATGCGCTTAAAGCGTTTGAAGCATCGGCTCGCCACTTAAGCTTTACAAAGGCTGCCGAAGAGTTGTTTGTTACTCAAGCAGCTATTAGTCATCAAATTAAATCCTTGGAAGAGTATTTGGGGTTGAAGCTGTTTCTGCGAAAAAATCGCTCTTTGTTGTTGACTGAAGAAGGGCAGTCATACTTTCTAGATATCAAAGATATTTTTAATGCACTTCATGATGCCACTGACAAGTTATTAGCGAGGGGGGCAAAAGGTGCAATTACGGTGAGTTTACAGCCAAGCTTTGCCATTCAATGGTTGGTTCCTCGCCTCAATGCTTTTAATATTTTACATCCTGATATTGATGTTCGTATAAAAGCGGTCGATAAAGCAGAGAACTCTCTTACCGAAGATGTGGATGTCGCAATTTATTACGGCCGAGGGCGCTGGGCTAATGTTCATGCTGAAAAGTTACATACAGAATATCTTATCCCGGTTTGTTCACCGTTACTTTTAAATGGCAAAAAGCCGCTGAATACTGTCAATGACCTTGCTCAACATACACTACTTCATGACACCTCAAGAAGAGATTGGAAAAGATGGTTTAAAGAGGTTGGTGTAAAAGGGATGAATGTTAACCATGGCCCTATTTTTAGTCATTCGTCCATGGTGTTGCAGGCTGCAATACACGGGCAAGGCGTTGCATTAGCGCACAGTGTGTTAGCAAAACCAGATATTACCTCAGGGAGGCTTGTCTGCCCGTTTAATCATGTGTTGATCAGTAAAAATGCGTACTATATTGTTTGTCGAGATAAGCAGGTTGATCTAGGTAAAATAGCCTCTTTTCGTGATTGGGTTTTAGATACTGTAGAAGATGAGCAAGAAAATATCACAGGCGGACAATTACAATAATGAAAACCTTTATTTACGATAGAGCTAAAGCGAGCAAGGCTGTTTTTGTTTTTGCTCATGGTGCTGGGGCTGATATGAGCTCTAATTTTATAATCAATATGACCGAACTGTTATTAACTAAAGGAATTAGTGTTGTTCGTTTTAACTTCCCTTATATGGAAAAAAGGTTACTTGATGGCAAGCGTCGTCCGCCGGACCGAATGCCTAAACTTGTCGAAGATATGACAGCGCTATTAGATGAACTTGATCTTCAAGAATCACTGTTTATTGGTGGTAAGTCTATGGGGTCAAGGGTCGCAGCGACACTCCTTGCAAACGACCCAAAAAATCCAAGGACTATTCGAGGGTTAATCGCGATAGGGTACCCATTTCACCCTATCGGCAAGCCAGATAATTTGAGATTAGCGCCAATACAAGCTTCTTCTCATCCGATGTTAATTATTCAAGGTGAACGAGATAAGTTAGGTAATAGGGCTGAAATTGAAGGCTATGAATTACCGCAGCAATGCCAAGTTAAATTTATGCAAGATGGCGATCACGATATTAAGCCAAGGGTTAAATCGGGCTATACTCTTCAAGAGCATATTGAAAGGGCAGCAAACTATATTGAACAGTTTATTCATGAGTGCCGCTAGCATGAAACTATTTAGTCGTGCTTTTATCGCGTTGAGTGGCGCATTCTGTGTTTTATTTGGGGCGTGGTTATCCCATGGGGCTGAGACATTGTCTAGCAATCAACAATCTAGCCTAGCAATAGCATTAAACATTCAATTTATTCATACCATCGCGTTACTTTCTTTGTATGTCTGGTATAATCTCGCGCCACAAAAGTCGCTTATGTTAACGTTGTGCTTATTTATCATCGGTATGACGTTATTTTGCGGCAGTATTTATTTTAAAACGCTAACAGAATTCTCGATGCTAGGTAAATTAGCCCCTATGGGCGGTATTATTCTAACGCTTGCGTGGTTATCGTTAATCTTTCAGAGAAACAAATCATGAAAACTTCAATTGTTCTGTATTGCCGACCTGGCTTTGAGAAAGAGTGCGGAGCTGAAATCCAAGAGAAAGCTGCGTGGAAAGAAGTCTATGGTTATATCGAAGTTCTAAAGAAGCAAGGCGTGGTTCTATTTCATCTTCATAATAAAGAAGATGCAGAGCAATTGATGGAAAACTTACCCTTATTTAGGCTGATATTCACTAGACAGTGGTTTATTACCTTGGGGGAAAAAATAGAGTTGCCTGAATATAACCGTGTTGAGGCGATTATTGAGAAATTAGGTACGGATTGGCAATATGCTGATTTAAGAATGGAAACGCCCGATACCAATGATGGTAAGACGTTATCTAAATTTTGTCGCAAACTTGCCGTACCTTTGCGTCAAGCTTTGCGTAAGCAAAAGCTGCTAACCGAAAAGGGAGATCAAGACGGTGCTATATTGCATGCCTTGTTTTTTTCTGGTCAAGAAGTGCAGCTGGGATATTCAATGCCTGGCAATAGTTCTCCTCATGTCATGGGTATACAGCGTCTCAAATACCCTAATGAATCACCGAGTCGTTCGACATTAAAATTAGACGAAGCCTTTCTTACCTTTATTCCTAAAGACGAGTGGGATGAACGATTAACTTCTGGTATGAGAGCGGTTGACTTAGGTGCCGCGCCAGGTGGCTGGACATATCAATTGGTTCGTCGAGGAATGATGGTTACCGCTATTGATAATGGCCCTATGGCTGAATCTTTGATGGACACAGGCCAAGTAAAGCATTTAACGGTTGATGGCTTCAAATATATCCCGCAAAAGCAGAATGTTTACTGGTTGGTTTGTGACATGATTGAAAAACCACACCGAGTCGCTTATCTTATGGCTCAGTGGTTACTTCATGGCTACTGTAAGGAAGCCATTTTTAATTTGAAACTGCCGATGAAGGGCCGCTATCAGCAAGTAACGCAGGATATTCAGACAATTAAAGATTTATTTTCTGAACATCAAGTGAGATATATACTGCAAGCGAAGCATTTGTATTATGATCGTGAAGAGATCACCGTTCATGCCAGACTATTGTCACCGCCACCGTTAGCGCAAAGCAGTTAAAGTTAAAATTTAGACATAAAAAAACCGGCAAATGCCGGTTTTTTTAGTTTTAGTGAGACTAAGCTTTTATAAACGCTCTAATAACGCATCTGTAAAGTCCGTAGTACCATGTGTACCACCTAAATCGCGAGTGGTACGGTCGCCACTTTCAATAACGTCTGTGATTGCGCGGCGGATATTGTCAGCTTTGTCACCCATTTCTAAGTATTCTAGCATTTGAATGGCGGCAAGAATCACCGATGTAGGGTTGGCTAGATTTTTACCTGCAATATCAGGAGCGCTGCCGTGAACAGCTTCAAAAATAGCACAGTCTTTACCGATATTAGCGCCTGGAGCCATACCTAAACCACCGACAAGGCCAGCACATAAGTCAGATAAAATATCACCGAACAGGTTAGTTGTTACAATAACGTCAAATTGCTCAGGGTTCATAACAAGTTGCATACAACAGTTATCAACAATCATTTCTGTTGATTCAATATCAGGGTATTGCTTAGCGACTTCTCGAGCGACTTTCAAGAACAAGCCTGAAGTGGATTTTAAAATATTGGCTTTATGAACCGCGGTGACTTTTTTACGGCCTTCTTTACGTGCAGTTTCATAAGCAAATTCTACAATGCGCCTTGCACCTTCACGGGTGACTTGGCTGGTTGCTTCGGCAGTTTCGCCACAATCAGATACGGTTTGTCCTAATCCTGAATACATACCTTCGGTATTTTCACGAATAGTAATAATATCAATATTTTCGTATCGTGCCTTAGTACCTTTAAATGAAAGTACTGGGCGAACGTTGGCATACAATTGAAATTGTTTACGTAAAGTAACATTGATTGAAGTAAAACCTTCGCCTACAGGTGTGGTTAGTGGGCCTTTTAAGGTGATTTTATTTTTCTTGATTAGTTCAATGGTATCTTCTGGAACTAATTCTCCGTGTTTTTCTAAAGCAGTTAAACCTGCATCAGCAAATTCGTATTCGAAATCACAACCAGCTTTGTCTAATACTTTCAGTGTTGCGTCGATAATATCGGGACCGATTCCGTCGCCTGGAATTACGGTGATAGTTTGCTTGGCCATGTAATTTTTCCCTTCCAATAAAATAATGTGGTTGATGCTGGTGGTGAGGCAGTTTTAAAGCATAGAACCAACTGCTGAAACCACTTAGTTCAGTTGGGGCGCTTTATATCATGACTAGCCTTGGTAAGCTAGTATGAAAGTTTTCAGCAATCCTGTTATTGAGTTCAATGCAAGTATAGATAAAGTTTTAATAAAAGTTATAAGCTTTTGTACTGCTCGTATGCGGTGCTGCCAATTGCGGTGAGCAAGCCATTTTTAAATAGTAAAGGCGTACATTCATCTTGTGTTGTTATCCCATCTGACTTGACGTGCTGGGTACGATAAAATAATACCTGTAAGTTAGCGCGTTCAGTGCGCTTTGCCTCGGTAATATCAGGACTGCCTAACTCTGCAAGCGCTTGCTCAAAAGTAAAGGTATCTAATTTTATTGCGGCTATATATTGACGATTAAACGCTTCTCTATCTTCCCATTTCATGTTTGAAGGGCTGTCATCGTAAAACTTAACAACGAGTAAGACAAAAATTCCATAGGCAGCAAGAGCCAATAGGATACGAGAAATGACTTTCTTATTCATGATAATTGATTCGGTAGCATTATATTGAGCTTAATTAGGTTAAGGATAACGGCAAACTCTGCTTATTTAAATAGTTCGATAACTTTCTTTTCAATATTCTGATATTTCTGGGGCTAATTGGGGGCTGGGTAGGCGTATATCTTTAAGGTTAAAGCCTAATGGAATATTGTGTTTTAACGTTAAAAGTTGGTGGGCGAGTTTAATATTATCTTTGCTGTCTGCTAATTTCTGTTTTATTGATGATTTTAAGTCCTCTCTGGCCAATATAGATTGAATAGAACCATATTGACTGATCAGCTCTGTAGCAGTGACTTGACCAATACCCTGAGCGCCTGGAATTTTATTCGTGGTATCGCCCATTAATGACCATAAATCAACCAACTGAGTTGCCGTGACATTAAATTTTGCTTGGACATAGGCATTATCTAAATACCTTCGATTGAAGTAGTCATAGACATGGATTTGGTCATTAAGTAATGATAAGAAACACTTATCTGTAGAAATTATCGTTACTTGCTGATTTCTCAGTGCCACCTTGATGGCTAGGGTGGCAATGACGTCGTCGGCTTCGTCTTCGTCAGGCTCAAGAGAGTCAACGCCTAAGTTCAAAAATTCATCTTGAATACCTGATAGCTTATTGAACAAGTGTTCCGGCATCTTCTTACGACCTTTCTTATAGTCCGGATAAAGATTATATCGCCAACAGGGTTTAACACTATCGAAAACCGCGAGAGCATGAGTAGGCTCAAGAGTATTAATAATATTAGCTAAAGCAGCGCAACAGGCTTTTTGAGTATTAAAAAGAACCTGTTGCTTGGTACTTTCTGACAATTCATTGTTGAGTAAAAATGGACGTTCTTGCACGGCATAAATCCGACGTATCAAGTTTAAAGCGTCTATTAGTACAATGTGTGGAGTCATCCAATACTAGCCTTTTGCAATTTTATAGCAGGGTACATAAGTGCTGCCCGGTAACTTCATTCTTTGTTGCTCAACAAATGAAGCAAGTAACTTATCCATCAGTTCCATTATGCGAGATTCTCCTGAAATGGTAAATGGTCCATGTTTTCTGATCGCTTTTATACCACTTGCTTTGACATTGCCAGCAACTATTCCTGAAAAAACTCGTCTTAAATTTGCGGCTAAATCTGCGGTATTAAGGTCGCTTGCAATACTTAGGGCTGACATATTTTCATGAGTCGGCTCAAATGGATTTTGAAAGTCGCTTTCAATATGTAAGGACCAGTTGAAATGGTAGGCATCACCAATATCTTTTCTTTTTAGAATGACCTCAGACAACGCTTTTTTCATTGCTTGTGCGACTTCGATTGGATCGTCTACGATAATTTGATAAAGGTTTTGTGCTTTCTTACCTAACGTTGCACCGATAAATGTATCAAGCTCTTTAAAATAATCTTTGCTCGATTCAGGACCTGTTAAAATTATCGGAAGCTTCTGATCACAGTTTGTTTCGTGAAGCATAATGCCCAGGATATAGAGCAGTTCTTCAGCTGTACCTGCTCCGCCGGGAAATATTATAATGCCGTGTGATAAACGAACAAACGCTTCTAAGCGCTTTTCAATGTCAGGCATAATTACTAACTCGTTGACAATGGGGTTCGGTGGCTCAGCGGCAATAATACTTGGCTCAGTTAAACCTATATATCGACCAAAGTTATTACGTTGTTTGGAATGACCAATTGTGGCTCCTTTCATCGGGCCTTTCATTGCTCCTGGTCCACAGCCGGTACATATGTTAAAACCTCTGAGCCCTAGTTGATAACCCACTTTTTTAGTATATTTATATTCATGATTATTAATAGAATGACCACCCCAACAGGTAATTAAATTAGGCTCTGTTTCAGGCATGATTACTTGCGCATTTCGCAGAATATCAAATACTACGTGTGTCATTTGAGCGTTAGTTTTCAAACGTTGACTGGTTAAGTCTTTATATCTTTCGTGAGTAAATAAGATATCTCTTAACACTGCGGATAAGTGCTCTTTGATGCCTCGAATAATTACACCGTCGACAAAAGCTTCCTGTGGTGGGTTGGTTAGCTTTAGTTTAACGCCGCGCTCTGTGCGCAATACTTCTATTTGGAAGTCTTTATATTTGTCATATATTTGTTCAGCATCATCGGTATGGCTGCCAACATTTAGTACCGCCAAAGAGCAATTACGATATAAATTATGTACTTTACTTTCAGCAGAGGCTTCTAATTGATCTATCTCTATTTGCGACAATAGGTTCATATTGCCGACTGGATTTAAAGTGGTTTGCATTTAATCTCCTTACCTGACGTATTATTGAATCGTCGGGTAGAGTTTTATAAGTAAATAACTTGGTTCTTTCCTTTAGCTTTTGCTTGATATAGCCCCGTATCGGCTCGTTCAAAGGCTGTATGGATGTTATCTGAAGGGGAAATGTGGCTAGCGCCAAAAGACGCGCTTATATTGACGCTAGTATTTTTAAATTTGAATGGTAATTTATTTATATTTTTACGCAAAGTGTCTAGCTCTTTTAGTAGTTTTTCTTTGTTTCGTCCTGAATAAATCATGACAAATTCTTCGCCACCATAGCGCGCAATAAAAGTTGAGTCATTGATCGACTTCTTCAATATATTTGCTAAAACTTGTAGCGTTTTATCACCTGCAGTATGACCATAGGTGTCATTGATTTGTTTAAAGTCATCTAAATCAAGCACGACAATCGCTAACTCAAACGGTGACTTTTGATACTTAACCATACAGTGGGTGAAGTATTCGTCAAAGGCAGCGCGATTATTTAAATCAGTCAGAGCGTCGCGGAAGCTTTTTTGTCTTTGCTCTGCTAATCGTTTATCAAATGATAAGCTTTGCGCTTCTAAAATTTCTATTTGCGACTGCATCTGACCAAGCTGTTGGTTAAGTAGCGTAAAATGATTAACCTCTAATTGCGACTTTTCCTGAATGGTATTGGCAATGCTGAGCAGTTTTTCATGAATGTCATCTTTAACTTCTGAAAGCGAAGGCGACTTTTCCACCTTGGTGGTTAAGTCGTTGAGTTGATTTGATAAGTCATCATTAATCTGTTCTTGTTTTTCTTGGTAGTTTGATGTGCTTGATACCGTTTTTTTCACTGATAACTGAACGGTTGCCAAAGCTTTACTTAATGATGAAAGAAAAGATTTTGCGACTTTACGTTCGACACGCATATCTTCAATAATAATATTGAAGATAGTTAACAACGTGTCTAATAATTCATCAGAAGTCAGTTCTTTTTTTAGAGCGACTTTAAGCTTGTTTAATTTGATCAACTGCTTTTCAGACAGCTGAATGTCATTAAGTATACGAATGATTTCTTGTAAAACGTAACTATTCGATAACGCCTGCTTAATGCTCTCAACAGGCGGCATAGTAGAACCTAAGGAGCTTTTATTATTCGAGTCGGTTTCCAGTGCCAATTTGTTGGTGATGGCTTTGCCGTAAAGGTCAATTAACTCGTTCAATTTAGGAATGTACTGTATTAAGGCTTCTTTATGATCTGGATTACTGTTTAATAAGCTGCGCAGATTCCTGCGTACGTCGTTTGGCAGACCATTAACTTGTTGCAAGGTTTTTCCTGCAACGTGCAATTGGTCATGCATTTCTCTGATATGCTTTTCATTTTTACTCGCATGCTGATTGAGTATTTGAGAAATGATAGAAATTTCTTTCTCAATATCAGAATAAGGAGCAGATTTAGTCAATAAAATTCTCAATTTTGCTAGTCGATTATCAAGCTCTAAATCAATACCTTTACAAACTTTAGATAACTTACTAATAAATTGGGTCAATAATGTAGATTGGGCATTAAAATCTTCTTCTAATAACGCTCTCGCCTTTATCGCAGCATCAAGTTTACTTTGTGCTTTTTGTAATTGTTGGGCAACAACTGATTGTTCGCTCATAAATCTAAAAATCCATATTATGCAAAATATAACGCAGGTCATTGTGTAAATGCTTGATAAAAAACATAAACCGACAAGTTCGTTAATATAATTGGTCAACTTGTTGTAAGTATAGGTTATATAT
>PJEL010002258.1_pt1 | contig 18043 bp, 9 predicted proteins | sample 1853271 | NCBI WGS metagenome assembly PJEL01 (sample SAMN08108733, study PRJNA415343) | Invertebrate metagenome, whole genome shotgun sequencing project. | host: Globobulimina | place: Sweden: Gullmar Fjord | collected 2015-08
CGTTTCGGTTGCGGCTTTATCCGTGCCCTTCATCGCTTCCTCAACATCAGCAACGTCCTTTTCGCAGGCTTCTTTTTGTTCAGGCGTCGCTTTGTCGCCCGCTTCTTCTAATGTTTTCTTAGTTGCGTGAACAAGGCCATCAGCGGTATTACGAACCTGAATCATTTCTTCAAATTCTTTATCCGCTTCAGCATTTGCTTCAGCGTCTTGAACCATTTGCTCGATCTCTTCATCGCTTAAGCCAGAAGAAGACTTAATCACGATAGACTGTTCTTTGCCTGTCGCTTTATCTTTAGCAGAAACATTCAAGATACCGTTAGAGTCAATGTCGAACGTTACTTCAATTTGTGGCATACCACGTGGAGCCGGTGGAATGTCAGCTAAATCGAAACGACCTAGAGACTTGTTCTGTGCCGCTTGCTTACGCTCACCCTGTACGATGTGAATCGTTACAGCGCTCTGGTTGTCATCAGCCGTAGAGAATACCTGAGATTTCTTAGAAGGAATCGTTGTATTCTTCTCGATAACAGCCGTCGCAACGCCACCCATTGTTTCGATACCCAAAGTCAAAGGCGTAACGTCTAGCAATAGAACGTCTGTTACGTCACCTGACAAAACACCACCTTGAACAGCTGCGCCAATAGCAACGGCTTCATCAGGGTTAACATCTTTACGTGGCTCTTTACCGAAGAACTCAGCTACTTTAGCTTGTACTAAAGGCATACGAGTCTGACCACCAACAATGATGATTTCGTCGATTTCAGAAGCAGACAAATCTGCATCTTTAAGCGCAATGCGACAAGGTTCGATTGACTTAGCCACCAAATCTTCAACCAAGCTTTCTAGCTTCGAACGAGTCACTTTAACGTTCAAGTGCTTAGGACCTGTTGCATCAGCCGTGATGTAAGGCAGGTTAACGTCAGTTTGCTGAGATGAAGACAGCTCAACTTTCGCTTTTTCGCCCGCTTCTTTCAAACGCTGCATCGCCAGTGGGTCACCTTTAAGGTCCATACCACTTTCTTTCTTAAATTCTTCCGCAAGATAATCGATCATGCGCATATCGAAATCTTCACCACCAAGGAACGTATCACCGTTGGTTGCTAGAACTTCAAATTGAGTCTCGCCATCTACATCAGCAATTTCGATGATAGAGATATCAAATGTACCACCACCTAGATCGTATACTGCAATCGTCTTGTCACCTTTTGTGTGATCAAGGCCGTAGGCAAGAGCAGCTGCCGTTGGTTCGTTAATAATACGCTTAACTTCTAAACCAGCAATTTTACCCGCATCTTTAGTTGCTTGACGCTGTTGGTCGTTGAAGTAAGCAGGAACTGTAATTACAGCTTCTGTTACCGCTTCACCAAGATAATCTTCAGCAGTCTTCTTCATCTTCTTCAAGATTTCAGCAGAAACCTGAGGAGGAGCCATCTTCTTACCGTTCGCTTCAACCCATGCATCACCGTTATCGGCAGCAATGATTTTGTAAGGAACCATAGAGATGTCTTTTTGCACAACATCATCTTTAAACTTACGTCCGATAAGACGCTTAACAGCAAAGATTGTATTTGCTGGATTTGTTACCGCTTGACGCTTAGCTGGCTGACCAACTAAAATTTCTTCGCCAGTGTAGGCAACAACAGAAGGTGTTGTGCGATCGCCTTCTGCGTTTTCGATTACTTTAGGCTTGTCGCCGTCTAGTACAGAAATACAAGAGTTAGTTGTACCTAAATCGATACCAATGATTCTACCCATAATTTTAATCTCCGATTTTCTATTCGCCCGCTAATAGCCGGCTTTTAAATTCAATAAACGTTTTAACTTTTGATGTAACTTATATAAGTCTTAGCTTTCATTTTTCAAGGCTAAATCTGCATTATTTGCTGTATTTTTAACCTTTAACTTGCTTCAAGCCATGCTTTACGCATTCTCATCGATCGTTGGAGCACCTTTCGATACCATAACCATCGCTGGACGTAATAAACGACCGTGCAAGCTGTAACCTTTTTGCATAACAGCCATCACCGTATTGGGTGGGAAGTCTGCATTTTCTTGCATGGCCATCGCTTGATGCTGCTCAGGATTGAAAGCCTCACCTTGTGGATCAATCGCTTCAACATTGAACTTAGACAAGGTTGATACAAAACCCTGCAAAGTCATATCAACACCTTCACGCAATGCCATTGTCTCTTCACTTTCTGGTGTTGCTGCTAAAGCACGCTCCAGATTGTCTAGCACGGACAGTAGTTCACGAGAGAATTTCTCTTGGCCAAACTTATGTGCTTTCTCAACATCTTGCTCTGCACGGCGACGAACGTTCTGCGCGTCGGCCTGTACACGTAACATCTGATCTTTTAATTGAGCCACTTCTTCTTGCGCTGCAACCAATTCAGCCTGCAATGCTTCTTCAACAGACGCTTCAACAGCTTGTTCTTCTGCTGTTTCTACCTGCTCTTCCACATCAACAGTAGTGGTCTCTAAGTTTTCGTCATTCTGCTGTGACATGAATATTCCCTCTACTCTAAAAATGCGCTTAACTCGTATTTACTAACGAGTTTCTTTGTGTGATTTCTATATGGGGCTAGCAAATCGCCTTTCAAGGGTGAAAAACCAACAAAAATAGACTGAATTGCTTATTACTTACCCAGACACTTGCCCGAATAATAGTTTTACTGTACAAATAAACACTGTATAAATATACAATCAACTACACTAATAAAGACCGACGACTTAAGCTGCATTGCAGGAGCCTAATATGCTTGTTCATTTATCAATTTCACAATTCACCCTCGTGGAGCATTTGGAACTTGAGCTAAAAGCGGGAATGACCACCATCACGGGAGAAACCGGTGCCGGTAAATCCATTCTATTAGGCGCACTTGGCCTGGCTCTCGGAAATCGGATTGATGGTAATGTGGTTCGAAATGGCGCAGAAAAAGCCGACATTAGCGCGACCTTCATAATCGGTGAAAAAGTTGCGCAATGGCTTGAAAGCCACGACTATCCTATTGAAGACGATACCTGCATATTACGCCGAGTTATTACCCAAGAAGGTCGCAGCCGAGGCTATATTAATGGTCGTAACGCTTCAGCAACCGAACTAAAAGCTTTGGCCAATCAGTTAATCGATATTCATGGTCAGCATGCTCATCAATCGTTAATGCAAAAAGATGCGCCTCGCAAATTACTGGATAACTACGCTGGCACACGCGGCTTATGCCAAAAAACCAAGCACGCTTTCCAAGCTTGGCAAGAAAAACTAAAACAGAAAAATAATCTACAAGAGGATAGCGCCGAACAACAAGCGCAACGCCAACTGCTGACGTATCAAGTACAAGAGCTGGATAATCTTGAGCTCATTCAAGGCGAAGTAACCGAATTAGAAGCTGAACTAAAACGCCTCAGCAATGCCGATGCCATTATGTTTGCGGGTCAGCAAGCACTCACGCTCTGCGCCGATGGTCATAGTGATGATTCTTCCAGTGCTCGTTCAAGCGCTCAAAATAGCGCCTTGCAACAGGTGCAGCAAGCCATCCAACAACTTGACCAAATAGATGACGATAATACCTTATTAAAAGAAAGTCGTGAGTTTCTTAACCAAGCTCAAATTCAGCTTGAAGAAGCCAACGATGCTCTGCACAACTACATCAACAAAGTAGAAATTAATCCCCAGCGCTTAAACCAAATCGATCAACGTCTTGGGGCAATTTTCGATCTAGCTCGAAAACATCACGTCCGTGCCGATGCACTATACGATAAATGGCAAGAGCTCAGCGATAGCCTAAGCGCTTTGAATTTTAGCGATGACGATATGGATGCGTTAATTCAACAAGTCAGCGAACTTGAACAGAGCTATCTTAAGCTTGCACAACAGCTCAGCAAAAAGCGCCACAAAGCAGCCAGCAAGCTCGATAAAGAAGTGAATACTCATTTCGAAGCACTAGCACTAGGTAATGCCAAGCTACAAACCGACATCAATAGCAGTGACTCACACGCCAACGCGTATGGGATTGATCACATTGATTTGTTAGTACAAACCAACCCTGGTATGCCCATGGGCCAGTTATGCAAAGTCGCCTCGGGTGGCGAACTGTCGCGTATTAGCTTAGCCATTCAGGTGATTACCGCACAAACCAGTAACATTCCTAGCCTGATCTTTGATGAGGTTGATGTCGGTATTGGTGGAGGCACCGCTGAACGTGTTGGTCGTTTATTGAATCAACTTGGCCAACATAGCCAAGTTCTCTGCGTAACTCACCAGCCACAAGTAGCCGCGCAAGCGCAAAACCACTTACAAGTGAGTAAAATTGCAGGGGATGAGCAGACGTTCACCAACATTCGTCCATTAGACAATAAGCAACGTACTGAAGAAATTGCCCGCATGCTCGGTGGTGTAGAGATTACTCAACATACACTTGACCACGCCCAAGAAATGCTGGCGATGGGAAACGGCTAATTAACGGCTAAGGCTGATTTTTAGATAATAAAAAGCCCCTGTTTAAATCAATAAACAGAGGCTTTGACACGCAATTACTTCTTGGGGCGAACGTAAAGCACCAAGCTATGATCAACAAGCTCATAACCTAACTCTTCAGCAATTTCATGCTGTAAGCGTTCAATTTGCTCGTTAGTGAATTCAATCACTTCACCATTTTCCATATTCACCATATGGTCATGGTGGTCACCACGAGCCAATTCAAATACAGAATGGCCACTATCGAAGTTATGTCGAGTTACCAATTCAGCTGTTTCAAACTGAGTGAGTACACGATATACCGTCGCAAGGCCAACATCTTCCCCAGCTTCAATAAGAGCTTTATAAACATCTTCTGCACTCATGTGACGTGCATCAGAGTTCTCTAAAATTTGTAAAATTTTCACGCGGGGTAGCGTTACTTTTAATCCAACTTTACGCAGTTCGGCGTTTTGATCTGACATCTCTTCCTCGAATATTTCGCAGCGGCTTACAGCAAGTTACTTTATCAGGTATTATCAAGACTTCTCTAGACAAAGCAAATAGCAAATACCATGCAATTTAGAATTCTTACCATTTTACTGGGTTTTATATTTATTTCAGCCTGTAGTGTACCTGAAGTCTACAAACTTACGGTACAACAAGGAAATATAGTTACTCAAGACATGCTCGACGAGCTAAAAGAGGGCATGAACCAGCGTCAGGTGGCCTATATCATGGGAACACCGCTGATTAAGTCACCTTTTCAGCAAGACCGTTGGGATTATCTTTATACGTTAGAACGTCGTGATGAAGTCGTAAAATCGTATCAAGTGACCGTATTTTTCACCGATGAAATATACACACACTACGAAGGCGAAGTCCCTAACGACAAGATAGACGAAGGGCAGCAAGAAGTACTCGAAGAGAAAAAAGAGAATACTCTGTTAAAAATCCCTGAAGAATAAGTCGTTAATAAGGCATAAAAAAAGGCAGTAGGGTCACCTACTGCCTTTTTTATTGCGCCTTAACCTTCTAAAGCGCCTTAACACTTAAAGTGATTTAGCCTTTAAACGACTTAGCATCTATTTGGCGGCTTTCGCTGCACGATTGGCACGCGCCGCTTTAGGATCAATCAATAACGGGCGATATATTTCAATACGATCCCCTTCCTTTAGCAACTCGGCATCAGGGCTGCGAACCGCCTTACCAAAAATACCTAGTTTAGATTCAGCGATATTCAGCTCAGGAAATTCTTTATCCAACCCTGAAAGTTCAGCGCCTTGACGAACCGTCGTCCCTTGATCCACCTTCATACTAATAAGCTTTTGCTTATGCGCCAAGCCATAAACGACTTCGATTTCAATCTGTTCGCTCATATTTCTACTTCCTATCCGTATACTTGTGCAGCGCGCTGAACAAATGAGTCAACCATCGTCGTCGCCATTTGTTTAAAAACAGCCCCTAGCGCAATGCCCGCAAGCCGACTGCTCACCTCAAAATCCATATTGTATGTCACCTTACAAGCGTCATCAGATAAGCGCTGAAAATGCCAAATACCCACAAAATGCTTAAAGGGACCATCAACCAAAGACAGCTCCATACGGTCGGGGAATTGCAGCTTATTACGTGTCGTAAATGTCTGATTTACCCCAACCTTGCTGATGGTCAAACTTGCCACCAGCTCATCATCCGTCTTTGAAATCAACTCAGTTGCTGCACAGCCTGGTAAAAACTGCGGATAATTTTCCACGTCATTCACCAGGTTATACATCTGCTCTGCGCTGTGCATAACTAATGCACTGCGAGTAATCGAAGTCATTCTATTCTATTCCCTTTTGGCAACGGTTTAGAGTAAACCCAAGCCATTGATAAAGATTAACAAGATAGCCACAGGGGAAACGAAACGTAAAACAAAGCGCCAAACTGTAAACAATGCTTCATTCTTAGTATTCACTTCTTTCTTAACCATATCGCTAGACATAAACCAGCCAACAAAAATGGCGATACACAAACCACCTAATGGCAACATAATATTAGAGGTTAAGAAATCTAAAGAGTCGAAGAATGTCTTCCCAACAATATGATAAGAAACCGCAGCCGTATTCACATATTCTGCTTTTAAAACATCAACATTGGCAAATAAGTGGAAAGCCGTATGTATTTTATCTTCCGCACCACTGACCAAATCCATTTCGCTAACAAATACAAACGCTTGATAATTCGCCCAATCATTAAATGACAATACTGAGCCAAGACCAATAAACCAAGCTACACCAAAGATAACGATTGTCGATACTAGACGACTAATACCCTTCTCAACCGCCCAAGCAACCGCTGGCTCAGCAATAGAAAGCGCCGAACTTAAGGCCGCTATCGATACTAAGATGAAGAAAACGGTACCAAAAAAGATACCACCAGGCATGCTACCAAAAGCAATCGGTAAACTTACAAACATCAAACCAGGACCAGACGAAGGCTCAAGACCATTTGAAAATACAATCGCAAAAATAATCATACCAGCAACCAACGCCACTATCGTATCTAATGCACCAACCCAGATAATGGTTCTGCCTAAAGACTGCTTACCAGGCATATAAGCACCGTATGCCATGATCGCCCCCATACCCAAGCTTAAGGTGAAGAACGAGTGTCCTAGCGCTACAACAATACTTTCTGTGGTCAATTTAGAAAAATCAAAATCGAATAAGAAATGAAAGCCCTGCATAAAGCCCGGAGTCGTTAAGCTATAACCAAACAAGATCAGCATCAGAATAAACAATACTGGCATTAAAACTTTAAGCGATGCTTCCAATCCTTTATTAACCCCACGGGCAATGACCGCACCGGTTAAAAACATGAACAACGTATGCCAAATCGTCAGACCCACAGGATCCGCTAGCATGGCACCAAATGCAGCGCCCGATCCATCAGCATCAACACCGACCATCGCGCCTGACGCAATTTTACCAACGTAAAGTAGTGCCCAACCTGCAATCACACTGTAAAAAGATAAGATAAAGAAGCCCGATAAAGCCCCCATCCAACCAATTCCACGGAAAAAACCAGGTGCTCCGGTTTCATCTGTCATTGCCGCCATCGTATTAATTGGGCTCATACGCTTTTTACGGCCCAATAATACCTCCGCCAACATCACGGGCATACCGGCCAATAAAATACACGCCAAATAAACCAAAACAAACGCCCCACCGCCGTTTTCTCCGGTGATATAGGGGAATTTCCATAGATTACCTAGACCAACGGCGGAGCCTGTTGCGGCTAAAATAAAGGTCCAACGACCTGCCCAAATACCGTGCATACCGCGTTTCTGGTCTGACATACTATAATCTCATGCAAATTTATTATTAACTTTAAGCGCCTATTGTCTAAAATTTCGGCCAAAGCCACAAGAGCCGTGCTTTTTATTCTTTCATACAGTTATAATAGACACATGGCTAAAAAGAAAAAATCTGGAAACAGTGGCAATACAATTGCCCTAAACAAAAAAGCACGTCACGACTTCCACCTTTCAGACAAACTTGAATGTGGTGTCGCTCTTACTGGCTGGGAAGTAAAAGCCCTTCGAGCAGGACGATGTCAACTCGTTGACTCCTACGTATTTATACGCGAAGGCGAAGCATGGTTATATGGCTGTTTAATAACAGCCTTACCAACAGCGGCGGCTTATGTAGTAACCGAACCAAAGCGTGAACGTAAATTACTTTTACATAAGCGTGAAATTGAAAAGCTAGAACAGCATATCAATGCGAAAGGTTATACGTGTGTTTGTACAGCGCTTTATTGGAAAGGACACATCGTGAAAGTTGAGATTGCTCTCGCAAAAGGTAAGCAAGATCACGACAAGCGAAATGCCGACAAAGATAAAGACTGGGCGAAGCAAAAAGAACGCACGATGAAGCATTCTGTTAGATAGAATCTATTTTTGATTTCAATTGATTGAATAATTCACTTGATTTTCGAAGTATAAAACGTAAAAAGCCCTTTGCTATTGCTAGCAAAGGGCTTTTTTGATTCGCTTACGTTAGTTCATATCCCTCACACAGCGATAATTATGGCTAGTTTCATTGGGGAAGGTATCTCCCGTCCCACCAAACTCAATAGCCGCATGCCAACTATCATCACCCCCTTCTGTGCTAGTCCAATAATAGTATGTTGCGTCAGGATCAACTTGATAATCTGGCTCATTTAAACCAAAAGGATCTATTCGATCAAACACACTGCCGGCAACAGGAATATACCCAGTTCGCTCGACTTCTAGATCCGTTGGTAACCTCCAACCACCTTCCCCAAGCCTATCGGTATAGCCAGTACAAGCGCTATTTGCATTTGCCCAATAAGCCGTGGAGCTATTTGCGTCATAATTATCATTCCACTGCAAATTATGCTCATGATCTGTCACTATTTCGGTATAAGCATTACGGCTTAAACCTAAAGGTTCAGCCGGCACAATTGAAGCATTCGCAGGCAACTGAGTTTTAAGCACATAACTTTCAATGCTATTTGCATTCACATAAGTCGTTTGATTAAAGTTCAACTTAATCCAGCCCGTGAAGAACAAAGAGCTGTTCGGACCCATACTCATATTTTTAACCAGATTTAATAACGCATTATTTTCCTCAGGATTAAAGTTAGGATCCGTAATCCAACTCTTATGAGATAACTCACTGCCATTACCAGCATGAAGAGCCACTAGGTTTACGGTTGCAGCTGGGGTTGTTAGCAAGGCGTCATTATAATACAACTCACCTGACGTACTTACTCCGACATAAAGAACATTTCCGGCTAACTCTAGTCCTGCCGAGACACTATTTTGACCATACTGATCAGTACTCTGCACTAATCGCGTCCATTTAATGGAAAGATCATCACCTCGTAACGCAGCCACTCTAACCGCTTTATCACCCGCATCATTCAGTACTTCATCATCAAAACCATTACCAGTAATCGCAACAGATGTTGTCATCGATATGTAAGCAATAGAATCAGTTACTACCAAATTAACCGAGCCAGATTCTTTTGGAAACAAAATACTTTGCGCAACTAATACGCCAGTAGAGTCAAATTTATGCACTCGATGATAATCGCTACCGTCTCCAAGTCGACGGTTAGTTACCATATAGTAGCTGCCAGAAGCATCTCTTTGCAGCTGAGAATACTCAATAGAGTTAGATCCAGAAAAAGCATCCGCTGCAACTTTCTCTATTGGATTCTCTCCCGTCAAATCGCACTGAATTAGCGAGTTTCCGGTAGTCGCGTTATGAAGAATATAATGCAACTTGCCATCCGCTAGGGTCATAGAAGTGATCGAATCCTCATCGTCCACAGCGACCCGCTTCAGCCAAGTTTGATTACCCTCAGCACCCACATGCAATATATAAGCGCCACCAGCACTGGTGAACTCATCTAGACCATCGCCATCGAAATCACCATAAGTCTTACCTGATAAATAAATACCAGCATCATCAACCACCATATTATTTACATAATCAGATGCAGAACTACCTAACTGCTTGAGCCATAATGTTTCGCCATTGCGATCTTGCTTCAGAAGATAAATATCTTGGCCACCTAAAGACGAAAATCCATCATCAATTGCAACACTTGTTTCAAACACTGAATACACATTGCCAGCAGAATCTACCTCACTGAACTTAACACCATACTTGTAACGCTTGGTCCACTCAGAATCGACACAATCACCATCGGAGTTAGTATAAATAATATCTGAGCTATTACCTACTTTCAGAGTAAAGCCGTCATGGGCATCAATACAGCCAGGCATTTTTACTTCAAAACTAATATTGCCATTTTCATCACCCCACAGAGTATTTTGGCTCATTTCACCATTAAACTCTTTCCAAACAAAGCCACTACCACCGCCACTGTAGCGATACACTTCATTAAGAGTATTATCAGAGTTAGATGTCACCAAACCGGTATTAAGTGACTGATAAGCTACACCAAAGCCAAAACGATTGATTAACTGCGTTGATACCGTTGTGATTTTTCCTGCTTTGAAGGTTGGAGAAAAATTAACAGGTCCGACAGAAACAGCGCCTGCATCAATATGGATATTTGTCTGAGAGTCGTAATAATTTAATGACTTAACAACAACTTCCCAATCCCCACTTTTTTTCACCATATTATTCGTAGCGTTAATCAATAACTGAATTTTACCAGCACTAATAATGTAATCAGTTGGTGACGTTAATACCTGTACTGCACCCGCCCCATACTGCTCTTGAATACTTACCTGAGTAATAGCACTTCTCCATGCACTGTTATCAGTAAATGTATAATCACACTGATCATCATCAATGGAACAACTTGATGAATAGCCATTAATATACGGTGAGCTAAGTCCATTCACTCTCACATCACTTGTAAAAGTATCTGAACCGGATGCATTCGTTGCCGTAATATTAATAGTGAATTCATCGGTACTATCAACAACACCTGACAACTCACCGGTTAACTCATTAAATGTTGCCCACTCAGGTTTAGCCACGATACTCCAGCTTGTTGCAGTACCTCCTGAGTTGGTCGGTATGAAACTAAAGCTTTGATTAACCGTCGCATCAATATAACCGCCACCCGCTGATAACATCGGAGCAGGAACTGCCATTGTCGTCGAGGCAAAACTAGCACTCACACCGCCGACCGTTAAGGTTGTGATCACTTGAGAATCATAATCCGCAGCCGTTGTATGCTGAACCCATACAGACTGCCCACTTTCAACCGTCGTTGTCGCGGTTAACCAATCCTGATTATTCAAAGAGTACGCACCATTAGATACACTCATTGAAACAGGCTGATTAAAGCCCGATAAAATTACCTGGCCACTTTGTACTAACGAGCTTCTGGCTTGATCTGGTGCCGCGGCAAAATTGAATGTATCAGGAATTGAATCCGGCGCATCAGGATCAGCTTCCGTACTCACGGTAAAGGTTGCAGTAACGCCAGCAAGTGTGATTTCAAAATGCCTACTCGAGTCGTATTCGTCAGAAGACATTAAGCGTAATTTGATTTGCTCACCATTAATAACATCGGTCGCAGGTTGATTACTCCAAGCATCGGTACTAGAACGCCAATACTCAGCCCCCACTGCCGTCCTATTAATAGCTAGATTTGAATAACCATTAATACCTGTAACAGTAATAACATTGGATTCGACTAACGTATTTTTAGCAATATCACCTCGGCTAATAAAGCTAAAGTTATCCGCTATCGTATCAGGCTCTTCAACAATAATGGTCACCGTCATAGGCGTACGAACCTCACCCGCTTTAGTATTCTGAATAGCAAATACTTGTAGCTCGTAATTCCCTGCAGCACCCATTGGTGGCGTACCAACAATATTTAATGCTTGGTGCCCATAGGCTTTTTCAACATTGCTATATGTTAGCCATACAGGTTTATTGGTAACGACCCAATTGTCTATATAACCATTGTGTAGCAGGTGACAATAGCTAGTACCGGTATTAGTACAAGTTGGCACATTAAAAGAAGCAGACTCACTATCGATATTCAAACCTACTGAAAAATAGTTATCTTGATTTTGTACTATTACGGTTTTAGATACATCCGTTAATACAGGCGCTTCTCGGTCAACGTTTAGAGTAAAGCTCTTAGTCGTCGTATAAACCCCATCACTCACAACGACATCAATTCGTTGCATTAAATCGGCATTATAAAAATTAGCTAAAATAGTTCCTGAGCAGTTTCCTACATGAGACCCCGTGTTGGCACTTGCAGCTTCATCCACAGTACAATTAGCTTCATAAATATGACCACCTATTCTAGCAGGCTCTTTTGTTGTCGATGTTGTCGTTGCGATCACCTCAACAGAGAGTTGATCAATTCGAGTATCTCTATCCATTACCGAGAAAGTAAAAGGCAATCCTGGAACATTATTAGCGCCATTAGACACGACTTCTGTTTCAAAAATATCTGATTCTATGTGAGGTCCTTTGTAAGCAGTACCATTATATAAGCTCAACAATGATAACTTAGGCTGAGCAGGCGTTTGCTCAAAATCGTAAGTAATACCCGCTAATAAATCACGATTCATATCAGCAAATTCAAAATCATAAATATTGATTTCACTCGTATAAGAACCGGTATCATTTCGATTAGGCTTAACTGTTTGTCGTAAATATCCTGAGCATACAATACCCTCAGTACAGTAATATTGTCCTATTGGGTTAAAACGAACATCTTTCGCACCACCAAAAATAGACTTACCAGTGTAAGTATAAGAAGAAATGCGATCATCATAATGCAGCTGAAAGAAAGCACCACTTGAACGTAATAGTGCCTGACGATTTGTAGCTGCAACGGTTTCCAATTTAATGATGCTTCTACTGAATAAATGTTGTGCGAGGGTTGAATAGTTTCGATATTCTAAATCAGGATCACCATTAGGGTACGTAGTCGCATAATAAGGAAGATCAATGCTTTCAGTTAATAATAACGCATGTGCGCTAGGCTGATTTTGTACAATATTATAAATAGAAATTGTGCTGCCATAATATCCGTAATAACAAATCAAGCGCTCACTCGAACAATTACGCTGAAATTCTTTCTCATAATCGGTTAACCAAGAATTCCAAATATGCGTATCTTCGCTCACATAGCGAATATCTATGCTCTTAACTGCAACGGCGCCATTACCTATAAAATCAACCTCTTGAACTGTTTCAGCAGGTTCTAGTAAAGTACTGTGATAATGAATATTATAAATGCCATCAATAACAGATATCGTATAGTAAGCAACTCGAGGATGTACCACCTCCGTTCTATCGCTGCCTTTATAGCTTTCAGGCACATAAGGTACTAAAAGCCCTTTACGATCAGGAGACAGTTTTGTATTTAATAATGTATAAATATCTGTGCCGTCTATTTGTTGTATATTATGAGTCTTAACTAAGGTCATTTGACCTTGATCGGTATAAGAAACCACCATAATCTTAGCGCCATCATCCGTCGATATAACAAATAATAAATGATTATTCGGCAACATTTTAAATAAAGGTAAGTATTTTTTACGAGGGTAATCTACTTTAGGAACAATCGATTCCATGGCATACAATGTATTTTTTATTGGTAATAGATCGCCAGAAAAATCATCCAAGTTATAACTAAATAGCTCAGCCATCGCCATAGTATTAACATCATAACTATAAAAAGTACCTTCTATACCATGACTATCACCTTTCGTAACAATAACCTGACCATCAAGAACATCAAATACTTTAGGATCATCTAGGTTCAAAATATTCATACTATTCACGACACTCATTTCCATAGAATAAGTATCTTTACCTTCATCAGCAGGAGAAGGATTTAAACCAGTATCAATCTCGGGATAGCTAATATTGGATTCATTCAAAGTAACATCAACGGTCATTGTCACTAAAGCACTTGGAGACCGACGACGATTGTGATGTTTTTGTTGCTCGTAATTAGCACTTAGCGGATTTTCTAAAACGCGTTGGTTTTTATCATTGTATACAGGGTATTCGTTAATCACTAACTGATAGTCATTTCCTCCTTGATGAGTCCATTCAAATTGGCCGCTATTAAAAATTTCTTCAAGCTTTAGGGTTTGACTAAATACTCCGACCATATCGTCATCTTCTACACTATTACCATCATCTTCAAGTATAGATAGTTCTATATAAATCGCCGCTGAATTACGGACAGAGCGATTATTATAAATAACTGTTTCTGGTGATAACGTATCGCCATCCTTTACATTATCATACGCTAAATTTGCAATCCCATTATCAGAAATCCAACCTGTCATCACCCCATGCGGTTGATGCGGAAGTCTTTCAAAACCACTATCACTAACTTCCCCAACACTAGGTTCAAATCTTATTTCAGCATCATCAGAATTATCGTCATCTTCTTTATTTGAAATAATTTTTACGTAATTTAGCGTCACCTTAATCTGCTGAGCAGGAATAGAAGATACACGTTCAAAATGCAATTTTGCTCTAGTTTTCTTCTCTCCACCCACAAGATATTGAACGCTGGATTTAACGACATTATTTCCATTAGCGGCAGAACCACCACTAATATAGGTCGCTAATAATTGATCTGTACTGGAATACATATCCTGATCTTTTATTAAGCTGTCTACATTATTAGATAATTTCAATAATGATTTAGCAGCATTAAAATTGCCATTTCTAATATGCTCAGCAATTAATTCGGCATTACTTGCCATCGACTCACTTTGCTCAAGAATCGCCATTGCACGAACAGCAACAGTCATCTCTTCTAAAGTAGACAAGCTCCCATAATCTAAATTTAATAACGCATCAGCATTCGCAGAAAAAGTTGAACCCGTGGTTGCCAAGCCAGCAATACCACAAGCAAACTGAGCATATTTTATTCTCTGTCCATGGGTATCCATCTGAGTATTTTCTTCTGCCAACCCAGACATATAAAACTCTAAATCTCTCGTATTATGTAAACCATAAAAAGGATCTCTGGTTGAATATCGATTAATAGAAGCTCTTGCACTTCCTAATGGGTCAGCCTCTGCATCCAATTCAATCTCATGCAAATCATCCACAAGACCAACAGAATCACAAATCATCCCAACGAAGTTGCCATTAAATAAATTAAACGTCTGCACCGCAACAAATTCTAATACCGCAAATAAAGCAGCATCATCATTATATTCATCCTCATCGCTTGCCGTATAATCAAATGTAATAGGGGCAGTACTTTCGACAAGTCGCTCTACAGGTGCACCAAAAATAGGCTTATTTGGCTCTAAAAGTGCTGCGCTATGATAAACAGGAGCTACCCCAGAATCAGGATCACAAGGAATAGTAGGATTACAATATGAGTATTCATAAGTTTTATAATTAACATGCTTTTTAGGAAATGTCGTAGTGCTGACCTGAACCGCTCTAGAAACCCAATTAGCATATAAATCATAATGTCTAGATAAAGTGTATAAAAAAGCTTCATCAGAATAACGACTACGCATGGTCTTTGCGTAATCGTTTAAAACATAACGGACTTTTCTATCTTGAGGTGCATAATCTTCTGGCAAATAATCATAAGGGTCGCCAATACCTTTATCACAATAACCTTGGCTATCTGCATGCTCTTCCCATTCACGAGGGCACTGAGTTCTTAATCGAAATACCCTATCACCTAACTTTTCATAATTACCATGAGTTTTAACCTGCTCATAAAGTGACTCAAGTCTTTCGTATGGCCCATTAAAAGCTTCACACGCATTTCCAGGTTCTAATTCAAAACCTGTTTTTTCAGATTTATCCCAACATTGCCACAGTGCAACTTCATCACTTAACTTGCCACTATCTTCATCTACCATACTTTCTAATAGTGTTGGAATATCTAATGGTGGGGCCATCACTGTATTCAATGTGATATTTACTTCACCAGGATTCCGCGTCCCATCTTCACCTTCGGTATTAAAAGAGACGGTTTTTAGTGTGCCTAAAACAAATTCTTTATGCTTTGTTTTATTATCAGTAGTAACTAAAGTAACAACATTTAAATATTCACGATCACTGTCTGCTGCAATAGACACAGGCTTTAATTCTTGCAATGTTTGATTATTTACCACAATAGATCCAGCAGGTAATAAATCAATTCGCCAAATGCCTGGCTCACGAGTAATAGGCTCAACCACTAACCCAGACAATTCTTCATATCTTGAGGAAACGGAATTATTGCTAGACGAATACACTTTCCCACTGGGTGAATAAATCAATATATCAAATTGGGCGGTGCTACTAGAATTAGAGCCATTCGAAAATAATAAGTTAAACTCGCGCAGAGCAGAGTCAAATGAAGCGAAACTGTAAGAAATAGGATTGAAAAAATTATTGTGGTTTATTAATTCAGCTTCTCTATCGCTCGTTAAATACTCCTGAGCATTGATAAATGTATGAGTCGACATTCGTTCTGGGCTAACCATAGCCAATAATGAAACATCAAAAGTATTACTAATACCCACAAACGTGAAAGGATCACAAATATCACTTGATCGAACAGGCAAATAAACAAACTGACCCGCATTAACAAATTCATCAACCAGCACACTGCCATCTGTATTCAATACTTTTAAAGGCATATCTTGTAAAAACTTGATAACAGCAATACCAGGTTTAGGAAAATGCATTAATGCATTTCCATTATCATCTGAAGAGAAGCCATCATTTACGACCTCACCTGCTTTACTGATTGACCTTGGATAACTATCAAAATCTGCCAAGATAGAACAGGTACTTGAAGCGAAAGGAAGCTCAGAATCTAAGTTTAACTCTTGCTCTTCATACACAGGATTAAAATAGGAGTAACCGGCTGGTAATTCGCCTACCCCCTTACTCATAACAGCTTGGGTTTGCGCTGCTCGAGCTTGTGGACTTAAGGAATCATCAACAGGAATAATTAAATTTTGTAGCTGCTTATCGGTATTGCCGAAACGATTAGTGATTTCTACTTGTGAAAATGCATCCTGCAACTGAATAAATTCTTCAATTGAAAGAGAATTTTGGCCGCTAATGTTTAATTTTTTATTGAGATCTTGTAAGCGTGCTTGATTATAAACCTCTAAAGCTTGAGGGGTTACTTGGTCATCGACTAAAAATGAAAATTCAGGCAGCTTTACCATATTTTTAACAGAAAGAGGCGTCATTCTAAGATGCTTTAATTTTTCAATAACAGCCACAGGCACATCTTTCTGCAGTATCTTATTATATTCGAGATTACGGTTATTTTTGTTTAATAAACGTACAATATTCTCAACCTCGACGTCAGTATTTGACTCAGTGACCTGTGTGATAAAACCCAACAAACCATCATTTTGAATTTTCTCTTCCAGCTCAGGTAATGATGAAACTCCAATGCCAGAAAACAAACCCTCAGGGTCTACTATCTCAACTATCGATCCCCCTTCACCAGAACCATCAGCTCCTGAGCCAGCACCTTCAGCGGTACCACCTCCACCACTTTTTCCACAAGCAGCCAAGAAGATAATCAGCACAGATACTATCAGTGCTTTGTTTTTAAAGCTCCCCAAGGAGGTAGAAGCAAGCATAAGATTCCCTATTTAGTCTCATTCGACAATTTATTACAGCCGTTAACTAATCCATGCGCTCTAGCGCATTACATCAATCGTTACTTTTATTATATATTCTGTAAAGTTAAGTAAAATGAGCATCATCAATTTTGAACAGTTCTTAGAGAAATTTTTGAGGAATAAAGAAGAGTAGTAAACTGAATGCACATCAAGTAAACTAGCGAAACCAAGCAAATGGTTATTTCTGAAAGACTAAAAGAAGGTTTTTAAAGAATAAATCATAAGCAACAAGAATTCGGGGGCGCTCTGGATTCGACGTTGGTTACAAAGCTAAAGGTGCATGTCGAGAGGGTATGATAATCTCGTAAATAAATGTCATACAAAATTATAGTCGCAAACGACGAAAACTACGCACTAGCAGCTTAGGCTGCTTACCTTTGAAGATGGTTGCCTATTACCATCGGATAAGGGCACGCAAAATAGGATCGACTGGC
>PJEL010002259.1_pt1 | contig 18037 bp, 14 predicted proteins | sample 1853271 | NCBI WGS metagenome assembly PJEL01 (sample SAMN08108733, study PRJNA415343) | Invertebrate metagenome, whole genome shotgun sequencing project. | host: Globobulimina | place: Sweden: Gullmar Fjord | collected 2015-08
TATTGGCTTTTACTGCAGATGAACTAGAGGGTTAATGATGGAAAATCAAAATACTCTATTAGCAAATCAGTTACCTAAGCAAGTTAAGATTGTTGAAGTAGGTCCGAGAGACGGCTTACAAAATGAAGCGCTCATTAAAGGAAAGGCCATCAGTGCTGCTGATAAAGTTGAGTTAATTGAACAACTGAGCGAAGCCGGTGTTAGTTATATAGAGAGCGGCAGTTTTGTTTCGCCAAAGTGGGTGCCGCAAATGGCAACCTCTACCGAGGTCTTTCAAACGATAAAACGCAAAGCAAATGTAACATACGCAGCATTAACACCCAATATGAAAGGTTATGAGGCTGCTATTGCTGCTAATGCTGATGAGGTGGCTATATTTGCTGCTGCATCTGAAAGCTTTAGCCAAAAAAACATCAATTGCTCTATAGAAGAGAGTATTGAGCGTTTTGCACCGATTATCGCTGATGCAAAGGAGCGAAACATCAAAGTACGCGGTTACGTTTCTTGTGTGGTGGGCTGCCCTTATGAAGGTGATGTAGAACCAGAGCAAGTAGCTTTAGTTGCAGAGAAATTAATTACAATGGGCTGTTATGAAGTTTCCCTTGGCGACACTGTTGGTGTTGGCACGCCTGCAAGCGTAACTAAAATGTTACAGGCCGTTAGTGCCCGTGTACCAACGAATAAACTCGCAGTTCATTTTCATGATACCTACGGACAAGCGTTAACTAACATTTACGCTGCGCTGCAATGTGGCATTTCTGTTATCGACAGTGCTATTGCAGGCTTAGGTGGCTGTCCTTATGCTAAAGGCGCTTCAGGAAATGTCGCTACGGAAGATGTAGTTTACCTTCTTAATGGCTTAGCCATTAGCACTAATATTGATTTTGAAAAGTTACTAAAAGCAGGCTGGTTTATCAGTGAAAAACTTGGAAAAACACCTGTTTCTAAAGTATCTACAGCTTATTTAGCGCAACAGAAAAGCTAACATAAAAACATAAAGTAAATAATCTATTCAAATTATAACGAGGAAGGAACAATGGCCGGATTTGATAAAGTAGTTAATAGCTACGAAGAAGCCATGGCAGGTCTTACTGATAACATGACCGTTATTGCCGGTGGTTTTGGTTTATGTGGTATTGCAGAGAATTTGATTGCAGAAATAAAGCGTAAGGGCACTAAAGGATTAACACTCGTTTCAAACAACTGTGGTGTTGATGACTTTGGCTTAGGTGTGTTATTACCGAACCGTCAAATAAAGAAAATCGTCGCTTCTTATGTTGGTGAAAATGCTGAATTCGAACGCCAAATGATGGCCGGAGAGTTAGAGGTTGAACTAACCCCACAAGGCACGCTAGCAGAAAAAATGCGAGCAGGTGGTGCTGGTATTCCTGCATTTTTCACCGCAACAGGTGTTGGTACCCCGGTAGCTGAAGGCAAAGAAGAGCGTAGTTTTAATGGTCGTGACTATATTTTAGAAGAAGCGATTGTTGGTGACTTTGCCATTGTAAAAGCGTGGAAAGCCGACAGATACGGTAATTTAGTCTTTAGAAAAACAGCCCGTAATTTTAACCCTATGGCAGCAACAGCAGGGAAAATTACCGTCGTTGAGGTTGAGGAGATTGTTGAAGTGGGTGAATTAGACCCTGATCAAATCCATACTCCAGGTATATACGTCGATCGCCTTATTCAAGGTGACTTTGAAAAACGCATCGAGCAACGCACAACTCGTCAGGCATAAGGAGAGTACAATGGCTTTATCAAGAGAACAGATCGCCCAACGAGTAGCACAAGAACTCAAAGATGGCTATTACGTTAATTTAGGTATAGGTATCCCAACCTTGGTTGCGAATTATGTGCCTGAGGGCATTGAAGTAATGTTGCAATCAGAAAATGGCTTGCTAGGAATGGGACAGTTCCCAACAGAAGATGAAATTGATGCTGACTTAATCAATGCAGGTAAACAAACCGTTACTATGGCAAATGGCGCTTCAGTCTTTGACTCTGCTGAGTCTTTTGCCATGATCCGTGGTGGTCATGTTGATTTAACCGTATTAGGTGCCTTTGAAGTTGATGTTAACGGTAATATTGCTTCTTATATGATCCCAGGTAAGTTAATAAAAGGCATGGGCGGAGCGATGGATTTAGTCGCTGGCGCTGACAATATTATTGTTACCATGACACATGCCTCCAAACACGGCATTTCAAAGCTACTCAATAACTGTTCTTTACCATTAACAGGCAAAGGCTGCATTAAAAAGGTATTAACAGATCTTGCGCTTATTGAGATTAAAGGTGGAAAATTCCATTTGCTTGAACGTGCGCCTGGTGTCTCTGTAGAAGAAATAATTAAGTTAACTGAAGGTGAACTTGTTGTTACTGGCGATATACCAGAAATGAAACTGTAATTCCGTACAATTTTGTAACCAAATAATTATGTAGCTTTGCTAGACTTAAGAGTGAATGCATTAATCATCTACAATACAATAAAGGCACCAGTAATCAAACTGTTGCCTTTTTTCTTGTTTGTTTATAAGTAAACTAAAACACTGCATTTTTATCAGTAATTGTGGGTAGAACCCCGTAGAACTTGCACTTTGGTAACAATTGCGTGATACTTATACTTGACAAAGAAAAGGCAAGACACGCGAAATCGTGTTACGCAAAACCACCGGTCTAAGGGTTTAATTGGTTTATTCTAATTTAATCTATGACAGCGGAGTCACCTCGTTAAAAGGTACATCCCGTGGTTTTTTCTTTTATTAACTCAATTAATTTAAAGGTTTATAAAATGAAAAAATTATTAATAGCTTCTACTATCACTGTTTTAACATTAACGTCTGCTGTAACGACACCAAAGGCACAAGCTGCTGACATTGCGACAAGTATTTGTGAGTACGTGGCAACCGATGACAAGAAACGCATGCGTTCATTTTTAAAGACGAATAAATTAAAAATTCGTCGTATCTTCAACGGTATTCAGTGTAATGGTAAAAACTTATTAGAGTTTGCTGCAACCTCAGGTTCAGTAAAAACAGGCTCTTTGATGATTTCTAAATTACCAAAGAAAGTTGTTTCTGCTAACCTTGCGTTGATTCAAACTGGATCGCAACCATTGATAGATGCTGCTAACGCTCGCGTAAGTAGCTAAACATTATTTTAAAGTAGACGTTAATACCTTTTAGAAATAAAAATGGATGAGTAAAAGCAATACTATTTAATAATTCTATGTCATTTTAAAAAAGTCAGCATTGCTGGCTTTTTTTTTATGTGCAAATAACCTTCACTCTTCTTATAAAAATTCCACTATTTCCCTAGCGAACTAAATAAAAAGCACTTACACTTAACTCATTGATGACGATTAAGAAATTGCTAAAACCTTTATCCTGAAATTATAAAAATAATAACCCAGACCCCTATGACGCTAAAACGTAATTACCTTAATAGTAAAAATGCTCTGGTACTAACCGGCGGTGGTGCTAGGGCTGCATATCAAGTTGGCGTTTTATCTGCTATTGCGAAGTTCGTTCCAAGAAATCATGGCATACCCTTTCCCATTCTTTCGGGTACTTCTGCTGGAGCAATAAATACTACATCATTAGCCTGTTATGCGTCATGCTTTCAATTGGGAGTAAAAAAACTAGAGTGGGCTTGGAAAAACTTCAATATCTCAAGTATTTATCATAGTGATCCGATAAAAGTATTTAGTCATATTAGCCAAGGCATGTTGGCGAGCTTTCAAGCAGACTATGCTAATAAAACACCGCGCAGTTTACTCAATAATGCTCCTCTAAGAGAATTACTTAATCAAATACTCGATTTTAATCGCATTGACAACCATATAGCCCGAGGCTACTTATCAGCGGTATCAATTACCGCATCAAGTTATAGCAATGGTGATTCAATTAGCTTTTACCAATCTAATGGCCAAGCCATGCCTTGGGCACGCGCCAAAAGGCGCGGTAAGATAAGCCAACTGAATACTGAGCACTTAATGGCTTCAGCAGCAATTCCACTAGTTTTTCCCTCGGTGAAGATAAAAAACCAACACTTTGGTGATGGCTCTGTACATCAACTCTCACCGCTAAGCCCAGCAATACATTTAGGTGCAAAAAAGATATTTGTTATTGGTGTTGATCAGCCTAGGGAGCCTTTACATGCACGTGAGAACAACCCACACCCACCAAGTTCAGCAACAATAGCAGGTCATTTATTAGATTCTATCTTTGCAGATACCATGCATAGCGATTTAGAACGTATGGCACGTATTAACGAAACACTGAAATTAATCTCTGCACAAAATAGAATAGCAAACGAAGGCTTACAACATATAGATAGCTTCGTCATTAACCCTAGCCATGACTTTAATGCTATCGCAGCGAAGTACTACCATGATTTACCTTTATCTATACGTTTATTATTACGTGGCGCAGGTATAGGCAATGATTCGGAATCAAGTATTCTTAGTTATTTATTGTTTGAAAAGAATTTTTGCAGCGAACTAATAAGCTTAGGCTTTGCTGATGCTATGGAGCAAGAGCAAGCCATTCGAACCTTTCTAGAAATTTAATTATCTTATTAAATGCTAACTACCTTCTTGTAAGTACCGCTCTACTCGCTCTACCCTTCTTGGCTTTCCTCGTACCACAAGAGTATCTTGACTTTGTAGAACTGTATCTAATGCCGGAGATTCAATTTCTACCTCGTCACGATGTAAAGCAACAACATGTACTCTGCGCTGGTCTAAGGACAATGAGTCCAGTGTTCTGCCACTGGCAAATGAATTATTGTTAAGGAGTATCGCATGGGCAAATTCAATTCTATCGATAGCTTCGGGGCTCATATCCGTTTGCTCACCCTGAAAAAAACCATGGAGGTGGTTATAGTGGTTCTTTCGCTCTTTTTGAACTCGGCGCATAATGCGTGAAAAAGGTACGCCTGATAGAGAAAGCACCTGTGATACCAACATCAAACTACCTTCCAAACTCTCAGGTACTACCTCATTAGCGCCTGCGGCTTGTAAAGTATTGAGCTGATCATCATTACGAGTTCTAACCAAGATAGGAACTTCTTCATTCATGCTTCTAACTTTCTGTATAACTTCAAGTGATTGTTTATCATCTCCAAAGGCTATGACTACTAACTTTGCCTTAGATAGATGGGCAGCGTTAAGTACTTCTGTTTGACGAGACGAGCCAAATAGCACGTTCTCACCAGCCTCCCGAGCTTTTTGTGTCCTTAGCGGATCGACATCAATTGCAACAAAGTCTATTTTATCTTGTTTTAAGAAACGGCTTACTGTTTGACCAACTCGGCCGAAACCACAAATGATGACATGGTTTTCTGGTACTTTATCATCCGGCATTTGCGACAAATTCAGGGATTCTTCTGACTTTTCTTGACTCAAAAATAACGCCCATGATCTGGCATTGTTAATCATATATGGGGTGATCGCCATACTAATTACCCCTGCGCCAAGTAGCATTGAGGAAATATTAAGTGGCAGTACTTGTGTTTGGCTAGCTAGGGCAATTAATACAAAACCAAACTCGCCCATTTGCGCCAGCATAAAGCCTGAAGCCCAAGCATCTTTACTGGACTCCCCTGCTTTAACCGCAAGTGTTTTAATGACCATCACTTTAACCAGCATGAAGCTAATCATCAAACCTATTAAGCTGAAGGGTGAAGATAACAGTAAACTGACATCAAGCTTCATACCGACGGTAATGAAAAACAAGCCTAATAAAATGTCACGATAGGGCCGGATATCAGCTTCAAGTTGGTGCTTATATTCACTTTCACCTAACATCATCCCGGCAAGAAAAGCCCCTAAGGCCATGGACAAGCCAAACCATTGGGTAAAAGCAGCAGCTAATAATGTTACCAATAAAGTGGTAAGAACAAAGAGTTCATCGGTACGCACTTGCGCAATAATATTAAAAACTTTAGGTAATAGCCACTTGCCAATTAATAGTAGTAATGCAACAACCACAACCCCTTTAACCATAGCAAGCATCAGTGCCCACACCATAGAGCTTTGGCTATCCAGTGCAAGCATAGGAATAATGATTAATAGTGGAACAACGGCAACATCTTGAAAGAGTAATATAGCGACCGAAAGCTGACCTGACTTACGCTTCATAGCGCCAGTTTCACTAAGCTGCCGAATGACAATGGCCGTTGAAGATAGCGCCAATATACTGCCAACAACAAAGGCAGCGGGAAAACTCAAACCAAAAAACAGTCCGGAAAACATGAAAACTAACAATGATATTCCGACTTGTAGGCTACCAACTGATACCACTAAATTCCGCATAGCCATTAAGCGTGGTAATGAGAACTCAAGGCCTAATGTAAAGAGTAAGAAAACTATGCCTAGCTCGGCAAAATGGTCATAATCAACTTGATCATTGGTAATGTTCAGGCCGTGCTGCCCGACAATCATACCCGCCACTAAATAAGCTAATATCGCAGGTAAATTCAACCGACGAAATAGCCACACCACGAAGACGGCACAAGTTAATATCGCAAGAATTTCAAAATAACCGCTCACACAATGTCCTTTTTACTTATTTAATTTCTATCTGAAAATACAAACAACAATTATCCACTGCTTGATGTTAGTTGCCAAGCGGCAAAACATTGCCGCCAAACTAATAACTTAAGGCCTAAGAAGTAAAAAGCCATATTTATTAGTGTACCTAGCCTTAAAGCTAAATTACAACAAAAAAACCGCATTTCAATTAGTTAAAGGACTGTTGTTGGAGAATATATATTCTTATCTATAAAAACATATACAAACAAGTTTAACGGTATAATTTTTGCTTAACCCTAACTAGTTATAAATAACGTCAAAATATGCTCTTTAAGCAATTGTTATTTTAGTTGACGTTAAAGATAAAGTTAATGAGGTTACCGTATGCAAACACTAAACGTACTTGAAAATAGATTTTCACCCTTCAATACCTATAGTACATTAAGCACGGATGCGCTTGTTTCAGAAACTTTCACAAGTACTGTTTTTGATAAACGCCAAACTTTAGCATTTATGTCGCAATTACAAACAACCCTTGATATAGATGAGCTTTTAAATATTTTTGCGGTAGAAGCGACACGTTATGTTGATTTTGCTGGCCTTTACTTTAAAAGCCCTAAGCTGAACAAAAGCTTGCGTGGAAGTAGAAAGGCTAAAAAAGAACGTCGCTTTGACTTAAAAATTGGCGATACTTTTGTTGGCACATTAACTTATGGTATCAATGCCCCTATTAGCTTAACTAACTATAAAGTATTAGAACAGCTTCACCAGTGCCTTCTACATCCGCTTAAAAATGCTATTGCTTATTATTCTGCCATGCAGCTTGCCATGCAGGATGCACTAACAGGACTTGGTAACCGACGTTATTTTGACGAACAATTAAAGCGTGCAATGCATAATGCCAACCGCCACCATAGTTTAGTAGGCTTAGTATTAGGCGATTTAAATAAATTTAAAGCAATAAATGACAACCATGGTCACGTCGCTGGCGATTTAGTGTTGCAAGAATTTGCTAATGTATTACGTACCTGTATTCGTGACTCTGACAGCCTTTTTCGCTTTGGTGGTGATGAGTTTGCCATTATTGTTGAAAATGCTAACGATACCGCCTTGCAGATTATCGAAAAACGAATCAATAGAGCCTTAACAACGAATGTACTGTTAAGTAAATACCAGCTTGGTTGTAGTGTTGGTTCAACATTTATGAATAGAGCTGACAATGAAATAAGCTTTTTTGAGCGAGCAGATGAAACCTTATACCGCAGTAAAATGCTCTCAACTGCACGTTTATCTGTTGTTTAAGTTTAGGTTTAAATTTAGATTTAAGTTTAGGCTTAACTTTGCTGACCTTAGATTAGCCAGTTAACTTAGGCTAAATTGAGAGGTAAAACCAATGGCAAAAAGACTTAAATTAACTAACTTTCAGCGATAAGTGCTTTAAGTGCTATTTTACGTTCATTGGGTGTGGCATTAACCAAAAGACGGCAAAAGCGCACCGCTCTTGCAAAGGCTCTTTCATTAATATCACCATTACCTAAATGGTGTAACACCTCACTAACATAGTGCTCATCCAATAAAAATGTCTTAGCGTAGTGAGTAATAGCGTCAGCTAATGAGGGGTATAGTACGCCATCAAAACTAAAAGCTTCAATTACTTTTTCATCAAGTAACATCTCATCAAGCTCGATACCGTTGGCTACTAACGGCCAAGATAAATAATTCACTCGCCCTTTTGCCACTTCATAGATAAACCAAGCACTCCTGGCGAAGCCGGCGAAATTTCCTTGCTCAAAGCCACTTGATGCAAGCTCTTCTTCTGTCCAGTTAATTCCTATAGAAAGATCTTTAGCATAACGCTTTATAAGCTGCTTCTTAACAAAATCCTTAACCGCCCAAATTGTATTTACCCGAGATTTTTTAGCCAGTTTATGGCATTCATTACAGCTAGGTACTGAGATGACAGGGTGTGGGCAAGTAACTAATAAGGACTTGTCACCTTGATAGGAAGAAAGCGTACTATGAGAAGGGAAAACAAAATGTGCATTACTTGGCTCTCCACAAAACCAGCAACAATGCCTTTTATTAAAAGGCGTTTCCGTAACGATTACAGATGCTGCTGGATTTGAGAGCTGACTTTCTTTCATCACTTACCGCTAGTTTACTTTAACGCTTCTTTTGAATTTTACTGTTATATTTAGTGCTAGTCCTAGCACTTTTGTTTTTTCGCTGTACTTTACTTTTCACATCTTTTTTAGCTAAATTTTGATTTTTTTCTTGAGCCGCTCTATATCTATTTTTACTTTCACGCTTAACTGTTGCTTCTTGATACTCTTCTGCTTCAAGGCGATTAAACTCATAGCCAGGCACAATAATACGCTCGAATCGACGACCAATCAGCTCTTCAATATTACCTAAAAAACGTTCATCTTTAGGGCTTACTAAAGAGATAGCTGTACCTGACTTACCTGCCCTGCCAGTACGGCCTACGCGATGTACATAGTCTTCAGCTAAAAAGGGTAAATGGAAGTTAACTACATAAGCAAGATTTTCTATATCTAAGCCACGAGCGGCAACATCAGTAGCCACTAATACACGGACTTTACCTTCAGTAAATTGCTCTAATGCTTTATTTCTGGCACCTTGAGTTTTATCACCATGACATAGTGCAGCTTTAATACCGTCTAGTTTAAGCTCTTTAGCTAGCAGGTTGGCACTTTCTTTAGTTCCGGCAAAAACAAGTACTTGCTGCCAGTTATTTACCCCAATCAATTCAGAAAGTAATTCTCGTTTACGCGCTTCACTAACCCAATAAACTGCTTGTTTGATTTTACCAGAAGTAGTGTTTTCTCTAGAGATACTGATTGTTTTTGGCGTTTTTAGCAATTGATTGGCTAATGATTTCACCTTGTCTGAGAAAGTAGCAGAAAACATTAATGTTTGGTGTTTGTGTTTAATCGCTATAAGTAATTTCTCAATATCGGTTAAAAATCCCATGTCTAACATGCGATCGGCTTCGTCGAGTACTAGAAACTTCACTTGTGATAAGTCAACATTATGTAAAGCTAAGTGCTCTAATAACCGACCTGGCGTTGCCACTAAGATATCAAGACCTTGCTTTAACATGTTAGTCTGCGATGCCATTTTACCACCGCCATAAACCACACCAGCCTTAACCGGTAAGTATTGGCTAAACTGCTTAATGTTATCAGCAACTTGGTTAGCAAGTTCACGTGTAGGTGTTAAAATCAACGCACGAATACCTTGACCTGAAGCACTCTTTTCAGCATTGTCAGCATTTGAACTGTTCGCTGCATGGTTAGCTTTAGCTATCGCATCGAGTATAGGTAAACTAAAAGCGGCAGTTTTACCTGTGCCAGTTTGTGCACTTGCTAAAAGGTCAGTACCCTGACGGATAACTGGAATAGCTTCTTGTTGAATTGGGGTTAAATTCTTATAACCACACGCTTTAACCGCTTTTAATAAATCAGCTGATAAGCCAATTGCATCAACACTCATATGTCACCTAAACCCTAAATAAACTCGAAAAATCAGTAAAAAATACTGAAGTAGTACAATTGGGGCGGATTATAATACAAATAGTAGGGAAAAGCAGAACTAGTCTTGATTAATTAGTATAGAAGTTTGATCAAGCTTCCCTGCTATTGCTTAGCTAAGTTTTATGGAGCTAGGCTTTATCGAGCTGGCTGTGGGGAATGCAAGAAGAGGTAACAGCAAAGTGGCGAAAAAATAAAGCTTGAGCTGTTGCCGAGTAATACAACAGCTCAAATAGCTAAGTTTACAGCTAAATTTTGGTAATCGGTGCGGCAACACCTGCTGCCACATATGGAATAACACGTTCAATAACCCCGGCAATATCAAGATTATTATCAAAATCGTTTTGTGCAATATCAATTAGGGCTTCACTTGAAGACATAGTAAAAACAATCGTGCCCATAGTGAAATGTAAACGCCAAAACATTTCTTCGGTGCTTAATTCTGGATAGGCAATTTTTACCGCTTGAGTAAAGTTAGTGAAAACATTTGGATACTGTGTTGTTAAAAACCAACGTAAAAAACCCTGACTATCCGTATAACCACGTCCTAATAACTGTAAAAAGGTACTGGTACCATTGTCTTTAAATTTATTTAAGTTAAGTAAAGGCTCACTAAAAGCAGAAAAGACTTCATGCAGGTTCGGTTTTACTTCTGCTTGGCAAATTTGTGATAGCGCCGACTCTAACTGCGGTGATAGTTCATCCATATAGCGAGACATAACCGCTTTGATCAGCTCTTTTTTTGAGCCAAAATGGTAGTTTACTGCCGCTAAATTTACATTAGCTTGGCTAGTAATTTCTCTTAACGATGTACCATTAAAGCCTTTATCGGCAAAAAGCACATCGGCGGCGTCTAATATTTTATTTTTAGTACTCATACTTCACTTCTACTGCTTGCTGTTTAGTACATTAATACCAAATACGGTATATATAAACAGCTAGTTTAAACACATGTTTAAAATAACGTATTTTTTACAAATAGGTCAAGCTTTTAAAAATCTAAGATAGATTCATTCAATGGTAAAGGGTCAGACTGAAACGAATCAGCTCATCATTACAAATCGTTACTGCATCCATACAGTAATTCACAGAGCAAGGGTTTATCATTAATTCAGTTTCAAGCAAGTAGCGAATTTAATAGCTCTCTGCTTATATTGACTCCCTTATGTATATTGTTTTTGTTTATTATTGTTTTATATCTCAACCCTGTTTCATGTTGTAGTTTTGCTCATTCATTTGAATGGGCATTTTTTTTGCCTGTAAAATGCTCCTGCATAATAAAGACACTAAACAAAAACAATTGAATTACAAATTATTACCGCATTAATACAGTAAGAAACAGGCCGGCGCTTTATCATTAATTCAGTTTCAAGCAAGTAGCGAATTTAATAGCTCTCTGCTTATATTGACTCCCTTATGTATATTGTTTTTGTTTTATATCTCAACCCTGTTTCATGTTGTAGTTTTGCCCATTCTTTTGAATGGGCATTTTTTTTGTCAAAAATATGATACTAATGCTAAATAACTATTTATCCCCTAGATCTTGTATCAATCAAACAGTTTTATATACTAGCCTCACCGAATAACTTCTCATTAATAACGATTATAAAAATGAAACAAATTAAACAAACTTTCAAGTTTACCAGTCTGGCTCTAGTTATTGCTGCTTCTTTAACAGCATGTAACCAAGAATCAAATCAACAAGTCTCTGTAGAAAAAGCGCCAAAAGTTAGCACTCAAGCAGCATTAACCGCAGCTGATGCACAAACATTCTTAGATAAAGTTGCTAAGGAAATGGTTGCATTAAACCTAGAAGGTTCACGTGCTGCATGGATTTACGCAAACTTCATCACTGAAGATACGGCTTCATTAGCTGCAGAGGCTGATCAAAAATCAACGGACGCTGGTGTTAGGTTTGCTATGCAAGCAGCGACCTTTGATAATGTAGAAGTTAATGCCACTCAACGTCGTCAACTGAACTTCTTAAAACAAAGTTTGGTTATGCCAGCTCCACAAGATTCTGAAAAATCAGCAGAATTAGCAAATATTGGCGCTAAACTTGGCAGTATTTATGGTAAAGGTAGCTATACCACCAAAGCAGGTAAAAAACTTAGCTTAGGCGATATGACCTCTACGATGGCAAATTCTCGTGATTATGATGAATTACTTGAAATGTGGTCAGGCTGGCGTGAAATTAGCCCTGAAATGAAACCGCTTTACACTCGTCAAGCAGAGCTTGCTAACGAAGGGGCTAAAGGACTTGGCTATAAAGATTTAGGCGCTATGTGGCGTTCAAATTACGATATGCCTGCTGATGAATTTGCTAAAGAATTAGACCGTCTTTGGGGTCAAGTTAAACCTTTATATGATGACTTGCATTGTTATGTACGTAGTGAGTTAGGTGAAACTTACGGTACCGATAAAGTTGCACAAGACAAACCAATTCCAGCGCATCTTTTAGGTAACATGTGGGCACAGTCATGGGGCAACATCTACGATTTAGTAGCGCCTGAAGATGCTGATCCTGGTTATGATGTCACTAAGCAATTAGCTGCAAATAACTATGATGAAATTAAAATGGTTCAAGGTGCTGAGAAGTTCTTTACTTCATTGGGCTTTGACGCTTTACCAGAGACCTTCTACGAACGTTCATTATTCACTAAACCTGCCGACAGAGATGTAACTTGTCACGCGAGTGCATGGGATCTTGATGCTAAAGACGATATTCGCATTAAAATGTGTATTCAAAAAACTGGTGAAGAATTTAACGTTATTCATCATGAGTTGGGGCATAACTTCTATCAACGTGCTTATAAAGACCAGCCAGTATACTTCCAAAACAGTGCTAATGATGGCTTCCATGAAGCGATTGGCGATACTATCGCTCTTTCAGTTACACCAAAGTACTTAAAGGAAATTGGCTTAATTGATACTATTCCTGATGAGTCGAAAGATATCGGTTTATTAATGAAACAAGCATTGGATAAAGTTGCCTTTATTCCATTTGGCTTAATGGTTGATCAATGGCGCTGGAAAGTTTACTCAGGTGAAATCACGCCTGAAAACTACAATACCTCATGGTGGGAATTACGCGAGAAGTACCAAGGTGTAGCCGCTCCGATTGATCGTGATGTAAATGCTTTTGACCCGGGTGCTAAATACCACGTACCTGGTGGCGTTCCTTATAGCCGCTATTTCCTAGCACACATTCAACAGTTTGAATTCCATCGTGCATTATGTGAAATATCTGGTAATACCGACCCTATTCACCGCTGTTCAATTTACAACTCGAAAGAAGCCGGTGCTGCACTTAATACCATGTTAGAAATGGGCTCTAGCCAGCCATGGCAACAAGCTTATAAAGTTGTTACTGGTAGTGAGCAAATGGATGCTAGTGCTATTCTAGATTACTTTGCACCATTACATGTTTGGTTGAAAAACAAGAACCAAGGTAAGCAATGTGGTTTTTAATGCTTAGCCATTAATTATTCTGCGTAGCTAATACTATGCAGAATAAACAACAAAAAGCCCGGTTATCGTAAAAAGATAACCGGGCTTTTTTATAGCTTAAAATTAGCTTACGAGCTTTAACTCATATGAACTAACATATTACTTGGTTTTTCAAGGAAAGATTTCCACAAGTTACAGAAACGAGCAATCGTACCGCCATCAATCACTCTATGGTCGCCAGACCAGCTTACTTGCATAATACTGCGTGCTTCAACTTCACCCTGCTCATTAAAGCGTGGTAGTTTCTGTAACTTACCTAAAGCAACAATTGCTACTTCTGGTTTGTTAATAATAGGTGTTGCCACAGTACCGCCAATGGCGCCAATGTTTGAAATAGTAATGGTGCCGCCTTTTAAGTCTTCACTGGCAACACGACCGCTACGAGCATCATCGGTTAATCGCATAATATCATTGGCTAAGTCTAAAATTGACTTAGTTTGTACCTGCTTGATATTAGGCACAAGTAGACCTACTTTAGAATCAACGGCCATACCAATATTATGATCATCAAAATAAGTAAGCTCTGTGCACTCTTCATTTACTTTTGAATTAACCAGAGGATATTCTTTAATAGCCAATGACATAGCCTTCATAAAGAAAGGCATCATGGTTAGTTTAATATCTTGCTTAGCATATATTTCTTTTAACTCACCACGAAGCGCAATCAATTCAGTCATATCGATCTCTTCACAGTAAGTAAAGTGTGGAATAGTGCTAACACTGTTTTGCATTGCCGCGGCCATTACCGCTTTAATGCCACGAATAGGCTCAACACGAGTTCCACCAACAACAGGTCTAATTGAAGCTACACCTTGATCATTTTGGCTAAAGGCAACGACATCATCTTTGTACACTCGGCCTTTTTTACCCGAGCCGGCAACTTGATGAATGTTTATATCTAATTCGCGTGCAACACGACGTACAGCAGGACTTGCTACGGCTTTTCCATTAGCTGATTGAGCAACTTGCTTCGCTTCATGAGCACTAGGGGCAACTACAACCGATGCTACAGCAGCTGATGTATCAGTTTTAGCTGCTACAGGCTTGGCTTCAGACTCTGCTTTCACTTCAGCGACAGATGAGCTTGCACTATCTCCTTCAGTCGTCATAGCAAATAAAGGTGAATGAACCTTGGCTATTTCACCTTGCTTATAATATAACTTTTGCACTACACCTGAATGCATAGAAGGTATTTGTACTAAAGCTTTGTCAGTCATCACATCAGCAATTGGCTGATCCTCAACAATAGCTTCACCTTCTTTAACTAACCATTCAACTAGTTCACACTCAACGATACCTTCACCAATATCAGGTAATATAAAATCAATACTCATGTTCTGTTTCCTGTAAATAGAGAGTTGTAGCTAAAAATTAACGGTCTTTTTGATTGCTTCATACACTTTTAGGTGATCGCTAACATACTCTTTTTCTAACGCTAATGGATATGGCGTATCTAAACCACATACTCGCGCTATTGGCGACTCTAAATGTAAGAAACATTCACTTTGGATAGTTGCGGCAATTTCACTGGCAAAGCCCGCCGTTAATGGTGCCTCTTGACTAATTAACAAACGGCCAGTCTTCATCACAGAGTTACTTATCGTTTCAATATCCCAAGGTAAAATAGTACGTAGGTCAACTACCTCACAAGAAATCCCATCATTACTCGCCATTTGTGCAGCTTTCTCGATGATTTCCATTTGTGCGCCCCAAGCAAGTAGCGTGATATCAGTACCCGTTTGCACAACTTCAGCTTTACCTATTGGTAATTGGTAATCTTCTTCAGGCACTTCGCCGACAGAGGCACGGTATAAACGCTTAGGTTCAAAAAATATTACCGGATTATCTTCACGGATAGAAGCAAGTAATAAACCTTTTGCCTGGTATGGATTACGTGGAATAACAACTTTCAAACCAGGGGTATGAGCAAAATAAGCTTCAGGTGACTGACTATGATACAAACCACCGGCAATACCACCACCGTATGGGCTACGAATAGTCAACTTACCAACATCAAACTCATTGCCACTACGGTAGCGGAACTTAGCCGCTTCATTAACTATTTGATCAAAGGCTGGGAAGATATAGTCGGCAAATTGAATTTCAGCAATGGCAATACTACCCTGTGCAGCAAGACCATTGGCAAAACCAATAATGCCTTGCTCAACGAGAGGAGTATTAAAACAACGCGCTTTACCATATTTCTCTTGTAAGCCACTCGTCGCGCGAAATACGCCACCAAAATGGCCCACATCTTCACCAAAACAAACCGTACTATCATTTTCTGCCATGGCAATATCAAGTGCACTATTAATGGCATGTAATAAATTAAGTTGAGCCATGATTAGAATTTTCCTGCAGTAAATGGATATGCTTCTGGGTACTTATTAACGTGTGCTTTTACTTCATCTAATTGTGCTTGTAACTGCGACGTTGGTACGTCATAAACATCTGTTATCAAAGTATCTATGTGTGGTTTATCAATTTTTTCAGCCACTTTTACTGCCGCTAAAACTTGTTCTCTATACTGCTCAAATAAGGCTGTTTCTTGTGCTTCATCCCACCAGTTTTGCTTCATCATCCAATTTTTCATACGTAAAATAGGATCATGACTTTGCCATTTGGCTTCTTCTTCTTTAGTACGATAACCCGATGGGTCATCTGAAGTAGAGTGAGCGCCAAGACGATATGACATTGCTTCAATTAATACCGGCTTACTTTCTTTTACCGCATAAGCACGAGCTAGCTGCGTGGCTTTAAGCACGGCAAGAATATCATTACCATCAATTCGAATTGTTTTGATGCCGTAACCAACACCACGAGAAGCAATTCCATTGCCATTAAACTGTTCATCGGATGGTGTTGATATAGCATAACCATTATTACGACAGAAAAAGATCACTGGTGCTTGTTGTACTGCTGCCATGTTTAAGCCAGCATGAAAGTCACCTTCTGAAGCGGCACCTTCACCAAAGTAGCAAATAGTTACGGCATCAAGACCTTGTAACTTTTGCCCATAAGCATAACCTGTCGCTTGTGGAATTTGTGTCGCAAGAGGTGAAGATACCGTCATACAATTTAATGCTTTTGAGCCATAATGTATTGGCATTTGACGGCCTTTACCTAAATCTCCAGCATTACTAAATAGTTGATTCATCAAGTCATCAAGGGCAAAACCGCGATAGATTAAAGCACCTTGTTCACGATATTGCATCATGATCATATCTTGCGGCTCTAATCCCGCAGTACCACCAACACTACAGGCTTCTTCGCCAAGCGCTGTCATATAGAAGCTCAAACGCCCTTGACGCTGTGATGCTACCATACGTTCATCTAATACCCGATGAAAGGCAAGACTCTGATAGATTTTTGTCGCTAACGCCTGATCTATATCAGGAAGCTCAGCACCAGGGTATGTACTGCCGTCTTGGTCTAAAATTTTTAATTCTGGGATTTCAACACTGTGACCGTCGATAAAAGTAGGCTGGTGCACTACTGGTCCGTCATTATAAAGTTCTGTGCTCATAATGTTCTCTTCTATTACTGCAACGTGCAAGTTATTGCACGTTAAAGTCTGCGAAAGGTAAGTTAGCTAATCTTTTTATATTTTTTAGTATAGCTAATTTATATCTATATCTAAGTTAAACCAAGTGCATTAATTAGTGCAATTGGTATTAGATATAGGTATGTCGTAATACTCACTTTACTTTACCTTTACGTCAACTGACATTCAATAATCAAAGACAATGAATTGCACCATTATCCAGAAAAAGTGAGCAATTTTCTTTACAGTGGGGGTAATAAAGCGAGAAATGAGAGAGTTAGGAGAAAACGTTATCACTTTAGCTAGGGGACAGCTTTAGTAATAACGCTTTATGCCTGAAGGCTGGGGGTTAGCGCTTTAAGGCTTTAAGGTACGCAATATATTAACTTACAGACCTGCGGCTTGAAATGCTGCACTTACAATTGCTTGTGCTTCACTGATAATAGTTTGTAGATGGTCATCATCGATAAAGCTTTCAGCATATATCTTATAAATTTCTTCTGTACCAGACGGGCGTGCGGCAAACCAACCGTTGTCTGTAACCACTTTAATACCACCGATTGCAGCATTATTACCCGGTGCATGTGACAGCACTTGAATAATATTATCACCAGCAAGTACTTTAGCACTAACATCATCACTTGAAAGCGCGGTAAGTACTTTCTTTTGTTCTAATGAAGCAACGGCTTCAACTCGACCATAACAAGGTTGACCTAGCTCTTTCGCAAGTTCAAGGTAATATTGGTAAGGATCTTTTCCTGTTACGGCAAGAATTTCTGCCGCTAACAATGCCAAAATAAAACCATCTTTATCCGTGGTCCAAGTACTTGCATCACGAGATATAAAAGCAGCACCTGCACTTTCTTCACCGCCAAAGGCATAACTTGCATCAGCTAA
>PJEL010002260.1_pt1 | contig 18028 bp, 15 predicted proteins | sample 1853271 | NCBI WGS metagenome assembly PJEL01 (sample SAMN08108733, study PRJNA415343) | Invertebrate metagenome, whole genome shotgun sequencing project. | host: Globobulimina | place: Sweden: Gullmar Fjord | collected 2015-08
TTCGCGATCGCACCTGCATCCGTCTACATCGCGCAGTGGTTGCAAAGTTTCCGCGAGTTTCCGCCCCGCATGAAGCCAGCCACCTTCAGCCTGGAGCAAGTGATGGAAGCTGCGAGAGGCGCTGGCGGCGGGAAGAACTAACGGCACGCTCTGTGAAACGCTGAATGAACTCATCCCAGGGCGCACCTGTTCAAACGGGTGCTGCCCTTGGATACTCTTTCTGTCGTGGTCGAGGTGAGGTAGCCCAGAAATCCAAGGAGCTTTATCTCGCCAAAGTCCTTGGCCCGCATTTCTCACCAATCTTCGAGGCGAGGGGCGTGAGACGTCGTGCCATGCTGGGTTTTTCTCGATTTGAACGACGCAGTCGTAGTTTGCGCTACGTCGAGTCGGGCGAATTGAGAAAAGCACGGCAGGGTGCGGCGTCTCATGGTCCTCGGCCGGAGATTGGTGAGAAATGCGGGTTAGCGATAGACGTCTCGGCGATCACCAACTCGGATAACAGAGACCAGCAAGTCGCTACCCTCGTACGCGTAGATTACGCGGTATCGTCCGACTCGAAGACGGCGAAAACCTTTCCAAGCAGCACTCAGTGTTTTTCCCTTTTTGGGATCGTCACGGAGGCGATCAACAGCCTCGACGATCCGCAGGCGGTCCTTTTTCGGGAAAGCGGCTACCTCTTTGATAGCACGCCGCTCCCAACGGATTCTGATCTCAGTCAAGCCCAAGTTCTTTGCGGATTTCGTCGTGTTCAACCCATTCGGCGTCGGGATCGCGGAATCGGCTCAGAGCGAGTTCGAGATCCTCACATTCATTGAGATGACGCCTGAGGGCCTCGATGATAAACGAACTCTTTGAACGTTTGCTCACTCGAGCCAGGTTCTCGAGTTTCTTTGCGATCTCATCTGGTAGTCGTACGGTCTGACTCACCACGATTGCACCTCCGTAATTAATGTAGTTCTTGTATTACATCGTGTCAATCACCGTTAACCCGCACTTCTCACCAGGTTTCGTCGCGAGGGCGGGGAGGCGCTGTGCCCAGTGGCAAAAGCAAAAGTAAAAAGGTTCCAGGTACGCGCTTCATGACAATGTTGGCAAAGAAGCAGCTCAACATTGTGTGCGTCCCTGAGGTTTTCGGATTCTTCAGAAGGTCAAGATACGCAATATGGGCAAACCTGATAACCGTCTGGTAACAACATTGTCATGAAGCGCGTACCTGGAACCTTTTGTTTGGAACCTTTTTGAAAGTAAAGCCAGAACGCAAGTTAGAGGTATGACCTGCAAGCGATTCTGGAGAGCCTTCATGCGCCTTCGAGGCGGTCAAGAACGATTTAGAGAGGGTTCTACCTTAGCGTTGGATTCTGCACCGTTTCTGTCGAAAGCCCAAAACCGCCTTTTCGTTGAGTTCACGTTATAGTTGAAGTAGTCGGGATTGTCATCCCAGGAGAATTCTCATGAGAACACCTGCCGACCTGTCAACGTTTTTGTGTCTTGAGTTCCGGTTCTGCGGGAGTGCGGCGACTTGGGCCATCGCGATCCTGACAATCATGGCGAGCCTCGTCGGCTCTGAAGCCCATGCACAGAACGTCCCCGAACTGATTGGCCGGTGGGTGCGAGGATCGTCGTACACGGTGGCGGCGGACGAAGACCACGCCTACTTCAGCAGCGGTGGCGGGATCATAGTGGTCGAAATGTCGAGCACAGGCTCGCCGCAACTTGTCGCCGAGTTGGCGCTGTTGGATCAGAACGTGGTTGATATCGAGGTTGCCGGCAGCTCCCTTGTCGTCCTCGCTGAAGGCTTGTGGATCATCGATGTGAGCAGCCCCTCGGCCCCGCGCGAAATTGCGTTCGTCTCGTTGCCAGAATACCCTCGGAGCGTTGCCGTTGCGGGGGATTTCGCTTTTGTCGCGAACTTGAGCGCCGGCCTGCGAGTCGTTGATCTCGGCGCTGCGGATGGCCCGGTCGAAATCGCCTCCCTGGCATTGCCCGGCGAGGCCGAGACAATCGCCGTTGCAGGCAACCACGTCTTCGTCGGAGACGACGCGTCAACCATTCGAGTGGTCGATGTCGGTACGCCTTCGGCGCCGGTTGAGGTCGGTTCGCTTGAAATTCCGCGTCGCGTCACAGACTTCGAAGTCACACGAGAGTACGCCTACATAGTCGGCGGTGACATGTGGATTTATGATATCGCCAATCCAAGCGCCCCGGTCGAGGTTGGGTTCCTTGCGATTCCGGAAGCACCTGTGGGCATCGCGGTTTCAGGTTCGACCGCCTACGTTGCGGACCGCAACGAGGGATGGTGGATAGTTGACGTGAGCGACCCGTCGGCGCCGGTCGAGGCCGGATTCGACGACACCGCCCGCCAGCCGCTTCAGGTCGCGATCGGCGGTGGCGTGGTCTGGCTGGTCAACTCCCTAGGTCTCTGGGCATTCGATGCCGCTGTCCCTGCATCGCCGGTGCAGATTGGGGTCATCAACACCCGAATCTGGGTCCGCGCCGTTGACGTGGTTGGTAACTACGCATACGTGGCGGGCGATAACTACGGCCTGCGAGTGGTCGACGTCAGCGATCCGTCGGCCTCCACAGAGGTCGGGCTCTACGACCCTCCGGGTGAGGCGGGTGACGTCGCAGTGGACGGTAGCTACGCCTATGTGGTAGGCGAGGGCGCCGGGCTGAGGGTGATCGACGTGAGCCATCCCGAGGCGCCGGTCGAGGTCGGCTTTGTAGACACGCCAGGCATACCTGAGCGTGTGGTCGTAGCCGACAGCTACGCCTATGTGACGACCCGCAGAACGCCCGGCCTACGGGTGATCGACGTCAACGACCCTGCAGACCCGATCGAGGTCGGGTTTTGCGACACGCCATCCGAACCGAGGGGCGTCGCCGTTGTCGATGGTTTTATTTATGTGACTGACTCCATTGAGGGTTTTCTGCGCATCATCGACGTCAGCGATCCTTCGGACCCGGTTGAAGTTGGATTCCTCGATACGCCGGGCTATCCGTTCGACGTCGCGATTGCCGGCGACTATGCCTACGTCGCTGGATACCAAGGAGGCCTGCACGTTCTCGATATCAGCGACCCCCGGCACCCTGTCGTGGTGGGCTTCGCCGAGTTGGATGGGACCGATGGAGTCGCGGTCGCCCTCGAGCCCGGGTATGCGTACGTGACTATCGCGGAGCAAAACCCCTGGGGCTTTCCAACCTACAGGTTGGTGGCGTTCGGTCTCAGCGACCCCACGGCGCCGGTCATGCTTGGAAGTCGCGAACTCGGTGTTGACGTGGGTTACGCGGCGAGCGTTGTCAACGGGCGGGTCTTTTTGCCGCGGGAGCGTCTGGGCCTGGACATCTATGCCTCGTGTGCGCCGCCGACGCCGCGCCGGCTGGTGGGCCGGGTGAGGTGATTTTTTTTTGAAAAGACCTGGTTGTGGAGTATTTGCTGCAAACGAAGGCCCCAGGTCCCCGAGAGTCCCTCTTAGCGTCGCCTTGTGCACCCATCCCGTTATTTGTAGACGTGACGACGGGCGCCAATTGTCACAACAAGAATCCGAAGTCGATCGTCTTGGATTTCATAGATAACTCGATACTGGCCGATACGAATACGCCAAGCAGAACGGCCTGAGAGCTTCTTACAACCCTGAGGTCGTTGGTTTTCAGCAAGTGCTTCAATGGCCGCGATGATGCGAGGGTGGTCTTGACGGTCGATTTTGGCGAGTTGTTTCTGGGCCCGACGCAGAATCTCGAGCGAGTACGTCACGAATCATATGCCTCACGGATTTCACCTACCGCCTGCTCGAAGGATACCGTGTCTTGAGATCCTGCTTTGGCTTTGTCGTAGGCCCTGATGTCATCGAGTTCCTCAAGATCTTCAACAATCCGTTCCCATTCTGCAAATGGCAGAATCACTGCCTTCCGGTTTTGATTCTCATCAACAACATATTCTGGATGAACGGCTACCATCGCTTATCCTCCAACTCCAGTATGGGGCACATGGTTCCTTTGGGCAACAGCGTCTGAAACAAGCTAAAAAAGAGTAAAAGAGTGCCAGGTAAAGAGTGCCAGGTTTGCGGACCTTGCGGAAGTTGCGGCATCAATCGATGTTGGGTCAGTCTTGATCGCCCGATATTCCGCCCAGAAGAAGCCTGGCAACCGTTTCGTCGATGAAAGTCGCCTCGCCTAACTTCCGCAAGGTCCGCAAACCTGGCGCCTATTGCGCCTATTAAACCTGGCGCCTATTCGCCTATTGCGCCAATTTTATTTACCGATTTTTCTGTTGGGGCTTGGGGACGGTTTATTCTCAACCCCCAAAACCACCTCTGGTTGACAAACGCGAGCTAATGGGTGGCACCGCTTCTTCACCGCTCAGAACAAACATGAAGAGGATACGTACCTTTCTAAGTAATGCAGGTAAGTAAGCAATCTACTGTCCTCCGCGCCCTCAAACTTTCTGCCGCCGCGCTTTTCTGTCTCAGTGCTGTCGGCGCCGCCGGTACATTGAAGCAGGCTGACTGGTCGGGCGGACCGGGCGTATACGGGCCGGTCATTATCCCCGGAAATACATTCCACACCACTGAGGACATCTCCTGGCTTGCCATCCCGGGCCAGCTTGGTTTGACCTCTGAGCCACACGATGCTGCTCCGTCAGAGACCATTGACGAGAGTTTCTTCACCGGTGAGTCGGTGGCGACTGGCGATATCGATGGTGACGGAGATCTCGACGTAGTGGCGGCTGCGTTTTGGGGTAGAGTGAACTGGTGGCAAAATGACGGTGGTCATCCCATCTCCTGGCAGCGTCATTTCATTAGTCGGGGTTTCGAGGGCGCTAATCAGATAACCATCGGGGATATTGATGGCGACGGCGTTTTGGACGTTGTCGGTGCTGCCTTTCTCAAAAACGAAGTGACCTGGTGGCGCAACAATGGCCTCGATCCGATCAGCTGGACTGCTCAGGTGATCGACAACGATTTCGGCGGTGCCACGTCTGTGGCAATAGGTGATTTGGACGGCGACGGTGACCTCGATGTGACCGCAACCGCCTTCGAGGACAACCGTTTGGCGTGGTGGCGAAACGACGGAGGTCAGTGGCAGCGTCAGATCGTTGTTGATGGTCTTCAACGAGCCCACGAGGTCAAGGTCGCAGACCTGGATCAGGACGGAGCGATGGATCTGATTGCTGTCGGCTGGAACGACAACAACCTGTCCTGGTGGCGAAATGACGGTGGCTCCCTGCCCGAGTTCTCAGGCCAAGTCATTGACTCGTCCTTTGACGGGGCAAGCTCGGTCGCAATCGCTGACTTTGACAAGGACGGCCATCTTGACGTGCTGGCTGCAGCCCAGGAGGCTGATGAGGTTGCCTGGTGGCGAAACGACGGCTCCAGCCCGCCCATTTGGACCAAGAACAACCTCGGGACTGGTCTTGATGGCGCCTGGTCGGTTTGCGCAGCTGATATCAACGGCGACGGCCGGCCGGATGCTGTGGTAGCGGCGTGGTTCGCTGGTATTGTTCTTTGGTGGCAGAACGAAGAAGATCAAGGGGCCATCTGGAAACGCCATGAGCTCGACCGCAGCTTTGGCGAACCGAGTGCGGTGCACGCCGCAGACATCGATGGCAACGGATCGTTGGAAGTTATCGCCACCGGATATGACGGTGATATTCGAATCTGGCAGCCAACGAACTTCGTGAGCAGTGGATGGATCAATAGCTCGGTCATCGACACCCAGACAGGTTTTGAAAACGGTAGATGCAGCTGGCGGACAACGCTTCCCGGCAACAGCGAAGCCATTGTGGAGGCCCGGGCTGGTAGGGATTTCAATGATCTCGGTCCGTGGGTCACACTTCAGGCCGACGTTCCGCCGAGTGATCTCGATGGTCTACGTTTCTTGCAGTACAGGTTCATTTTGACGACAAGTGATGCTGAGGTGTCACCGTTGGTGCACGACATCGAATGCAGTTGGTGGCCACTGGCGCCGCGTCGTACAGGCCCCAGGTTTCGAGCTGACTCTCCCTGATGATGTTTTCCTGGCATAGGAGATCGAAAAGGTTCGACCCTTCACAACTCAACAACGTTGCCGGGAGCCCCCTGAAATCTGCCTCCGGGTTTCCGAGTAACGATCAGTTCCTGGCTCGACGAGTAAGGTTGTGAAGATGTGAAGGGTGGAACCCATTGAGAACGTGTTTTTATGTGGGGTGCGGCGAGTACGTACTTTAAAATGTATCGACAGAGGATTTATCTAACCAAATTAGTAGTCACGCAGTCGTGATAGATAGAGTGAGATAATGACAGTCTCATGAAGAGACATTAAAAGAGCATAAGGAATGACGGCAAACGACAATTCAATTGCACAGAAGCCGATTATACCGTGGGGCTGGTTGCGAGCAGCGTTATTTTTCTTAGGCTGGGGGCTAGTGCTTGAAGTTGTCAAACTTTCTCGCGGAACCTTGATATCAACAAATCCTTATGCTTCTAACGGTTCGATGATAGCCTACGCTTTTTTCAAGCTGGTGGGCGTACTACTATTGATCTACTTTTTCAGGCGATGGATTGAACGCCGTGATTTTATCGGGATTGGATTTAATTTCGGGACAGAATATAGACGAGATTTTGTCAGCGGGATATTGATTGCTTCGGCAATGGTGACATTCATTTTCACCATTTTATGGTTGCTCGGAAATCTGGACGTACAAACTATTCGGTTCCAAACATCATCTTTTTTTGCTTGGGTTACTATTTTTATTATTGCAGCTGCACGCGAAGAAATTATTAATCGTGGCGGCATCCTTATTAATTTGCTCGATAGTTTCAATCAATATATTGCACTTGCTATTTCTGCAGGGTTCTTTGCCGTTTTTCATCTCGGTAGTGATCATGCCACTATATTGAGCTCACTAAATATATTTTTGGCTGGTATTTGGTTGGGGCTCTACTATGTGCATAAAAGAAATCTCTGGTTTCCCATTGGAGCGCATTTCGCGTGGAATATTGCCTTAGGGCCGATTTTTGGTAATCCTGTGAGCAGCTCAACGGTTCCGGGAATATTCACTATCGAACTTTCTGGAAGCTCGGTGTTAACGGGAGGAAATTTCGGCTTTGAAGGTTCAATTTTTAGTACACTCGTTTTCTTGGGAGCAATCTACTATATCCATCGAAAATACAACCAAAAGGTGCAAGAAACGGGAAACGAAACGGTGCCACGTTCACCAACTTCACCAGGTTGAGAAGGCTTGATTCTAGGTTTGGGTGTAGAATTGAATCCCGCCCACGCTGCATGGAGGATCAATCATGCCGCGTCCACCCCACGCCTGTTCCTGCCAGGCGGTATCTACCACATGTATTGCCGCGTTGCCCGCGGCGAACCCCAATTTGATCGATGTTGGAGACGCCTTGGCCAGGAAAGAGAAGGCAAAGAGAAGGGGACACTGTTTCGTCGCGGCATAAAATTCTCCCATGAATTCCATGCGTGGACGGGATACTCATATTTTACTACACAACATCCGCGTGATGCGCGTACCTGGAACCTTTGGAACCTTTGAACCTTTGCCCTGGAAACTTTGCTGGCCTCTCCCTCGGAGATCCTCAAACTCCACTCGCCGTCCCCGATCCTGGTAATGTGGAGCAGGTTGGAAAAAGCAAATCACTATCGATATTATCTGGACCGTCGAGAGTATTGAGGAGCGAGCCAGAGCTCTCAGAGCCATGGAAAAAGTTTCCCGCACGACCAAGGTGGCCAAAACGCATTTCCTCGAAGACCAAATCTGGATTTCGGTTGAGCAGTTCCTGCCGCTCCCCGAACTCGTCAAGGAGGTATTGACACGTTGTATCGATGTACTCGACCTAGCGAGGACCAACTTTGTCGATACGATGCAAGAGTCGACAGAGTAGAAAACCTTCAATACATAATGGTGCACACATGATTGCAGGAACTGTGTTCTTAGTGCGAAATAGCACGTTGAAGCTGTCTGTTTCAGCTCTTCGTTTGCAGATACTGCACTTTTTGAAATTGTGCGCAGTTCTGGTTTTTTGCGCCGCTCCGGCGTCTGCTCTCGATCCCGGCCTCAAGCTCACCCAGTACGCTCGAAAAACCTGGACTCGCCAGCACGGTCTACCGCAAAACACAGTTCAGGCCATTTCTCAGACGGCCGATGGATTCTTGTGGGTTGGAACCCAGCAGGGCCTCGTTCGTTTTGACGGTCATCGCTTCGAAGCTTTCCCTATTGACACACCTTCCCGAGCGCCCGAAAAATTCATCACGTCTCTTTTTGCGGAGCACAATACCCTCTGGATAGGAACAGCCAACGGCCTGTTCAGGATGCGCGACGGACGATGTACGGAAATCCTGAGCACCAATCAAGAGCCGGTTTCAGAGGTCCTTGCAATCCATCGGGATCGTTCCGGCAGACTATGGGTTGGCACGCTATTTCACCTTATGGCCGTACACGAAAACACGGCGAGCGTCTTTCCGGGGGATATTTCGTTCGTATCTCAGATTATTGAATCTGACGAGTCCGGATTGTGTATCGCAGCGGGTGAGCTGCTCTGTGAAGAATCCGGTGCCTTTCGCGAGGTGCCTACACTGGCACCGTTGTTGAGTGGTTACAATATACGAAAAATCGCTTTTTCCGACTCCGGTACGCTGTGGATAGCGACGGATCGCAGCCGCATGTTTCGCCTCAAAGATGGTGAAACCACTCATTGGGATGTCGGACTGGCTGATGGCTGGGTGCAGGATGTGTTGGTGGACCGTGATGGCGGTTTCTGGTTCAGCTACGGCGCCGCGAATGTTGGCCGAATTGATCAGAATGGTGTCGAGTTCTTGCCCACTACAGAAGGTCGGTCCGGCGGTGAAACCCTGGCGGTTTTTGAAGATTTTCACGGGAATATCTGGCTCGGCACAAACAGCGACGGACTGACACGACTGAGCGCAACGCCGATTACGACGTATTCAACCAACGAAGGATTGCTAGACCGCTCCGTTCGCGCAGTTCTTCAGGATCGTGACGGTGCAGTATGGATCGCAACCGCTGGGTACGGATTACATCGCCTGGCCGAAGGGCAGATTTCGGTCGTCGGCCATGATGACGGACTCACAAGCGCTGACGTCATGACGCTTGCAGAGGATCGCAGCGGCCGGTTATGGGTCGGAACCGCCGGTTCTGGTGTTTTTGTCAAAGAAAACGACCACTTCACAAAGATCAACGATGGGAAATCCGTTGTGCTTTCCCTGCACGAAGATACCAGCGGTACCATGTGGGCAGGTTTTGTAGGTGGTGTACATCGATTCGCCGACTCCAAATTCCAGATCGTCGAAGAACTCAAAGATGTGAATGCAGTATGGATCACGAGTGTCGACAATTCTGAGGTTTGGTTTGCGAATGCTTTAGGAGGTGTGAGTCGTTGGCGTGATGGCAGAGTTACGCACCTCGGTAAAGAGCAGGGCATTCCGGGAGATATGTCAATTGCCCTTCATGCCGACAAAGAGGGTGTTTGGCTTGGCACTCACCTCGGCGGTCTTGTATACGTGCGTGATCATCAGGTCGATCAAATTACCTCTGCCCATGGTCTGTGCGATGATAGTGTTTTCTCGATTACCGAGCTCGGTGATGGCAGCTTCTGGATGACGAGTAACATTGGTGTATTCACAGTCCCGAGATCGGATTTGCTAGCGATCGTAGAGGGCGCGTCAACGACAATCGATTGCCGGCTTTTGAGTGTCGCTGATGGATTGAGAAGCCCAGAATGTAACGGTGGGCAGCAGCCGTCGGCGTGGAGCGATCAGGATGGACACATATGGTTCGCTACGGTCGATGGCGCTGCGCGGCTCAACCCCGAGAAACTGCCACATCTGGCGCCGCCGGTGATTGTCGATCAGATTTTGATTGATCGAGAAGCCGTGTCGTTGATGAGTGGATCTCATGAACTCGAGCTTCCATCCCAGTGCTCGGAAGTCATGATCGCATTCACTGCGCTTGATCTGAGCAATGCCGAGCAACTCGGTTTTCGGTATCGCCTCGATGGTCTCGATACCGATTGGGTAGAAACGAACGATAGAAGAAGAGCGAGTTTTTCACGTTTGCCTCCCGGTCGTTACCGTTTTGACGTGCAGGCCCGCATCGGAGATGGATCATGGGGTAAAACTCATCACCTCGTAAGCTTCCAAAAACGACCACGATTCGTCGAAACCCACTGGTTCGTGATCCTGGTCGGTATGACTGTTGCACTGGTTGCCGGCGCTGCGGCGCGCACTCGCATCAGCGTCTTGCGGCAACGACAGCACCGCCTTGAAGCACTCGTAATAGCTCGCACCCGAGACCTCGAAGAAATCAATAACAGTCTTGAACAACGGGTACAAAACGGAATCGAAGCACTACGCGAAAAGGATCGACTCGCGGCCTACGGTCTTCTCGTCGCGGGCGTTGCCCACGAAGTACGACACCCCGTGTTTGCGGTGAGAGCTGCGTGTCATCTTTTGACCCAAAAACTCGGGCAATCACCGGCGACGCTTCAGGAACTTGATATCCTCGAGCGCGAGACCGACCGGATGAGTCAACTTGTTGATGATCTACTCGAGCTTGGCCGGCCCCGTGACCTCATATTGCAGCCGTGTTGTATTCAAGAATTGCTGGGGGATGCTTTGCAGAGCATTCGTGCCCATCCCGATGCTGGTCTGCAGATCACCATGAACGTTGAGGATGATCTCGGCGTTGTGCTCGCAGATCGCTCAGCGGTGATTCAAATACTCATCAACCTTTCTTTAAACGCCTGTGTTCATGCCGCGAGTGCGAGTACGCTCTGCATTGAAGCGCTCAAGTCGGTGAACAACGACGCGGTGACGGTGCGCGTATCTGACGATGGTGAAGGCATCAGCGAAAAAGACTTGAAGGTTATTTTTGAGCCGTTTTTTTCAAAAGGTGGAGGAACCGGCCTTGGACTGGCGATCGCCCACCGCCTCGTTGCAGAACATGGCAGCGAACTCCTGGTGCGATCATCGTTGGGTCGAGGAAGCGTTTTCTTCTTCGACCTGCCGATCGTGGAGTGTCGTTGAATACAAATGGCCCTTCGTTTCGAAGAGAACAGTGTTTTCCGGAATGTCCCGAGGCGAGCGGGTTCGTCAGATGAGTCCGGCCCTCAAGGCTTTACTTACTGCTTCGGTCTGCGTATGGACGCGCATCTTTTCATAGATCGAACGAATATGATTCCGAACAGTATTTGCGCTGATACCGAGACTCGCCGCCGAACTCTGGTAGCTGTGCCCGTCAGCCAGAAGGGTCAAGAGCTGCAATTCACGTGCGGTCAATGCATGCTCTACGGGTTCCGGTACTGTTGCCTGAAAAAGCCGTACAACTTTGCGGGCTATGGTTGGCGACATCGGTGAACCGCCGTCAGCAGCCTCTTGTATTGCTTCGAGAAGACGGGCAGGTTTGGTGTTTTTTAGCAAGTATCCGCATGCGCCTCGACACAAGGAGTTGAGAATACGCTGATCATCGTCATAGGCAGTGAACATAACGACCAATAACGCAGGATGCTGTTCCAAGACAAGACCGAGACCTTCGTCGCCATCGATACCCGGCAGATGCAAATCAAGCAAGAGCAGGTGAGCGCGGCCAAGATCCTGCGATCTCAACGCTGAGGTCACACTGTGCCACGCGCCAACGCATGCAAAACCCGGGCTGCCGTCGATCAGGAGTTGAAGGCTGGCCCGGAACCTCGTGTCATCATCAATGAGGGCGATGAGCAATGGTTGATCCATAATTGTGATTATGCCATAGGTTGAAAAACGCACGATCGTGCCACCTTGTGCGGTTTTTTGACCGCCGAATCGCGAAAAACCACACAGATGTGCTCTGCACGGTAATTCTTCTGGGCTATACACTCTTTCGCATGCACAACACCAACGAGGTGTTCTTCTTGGAGGACCAGATGGCCAAAATAATTGACCGTAATCGAAAGCTCCTTTTCTGCTCCGTTGTCTCTTTTGCAACATGCTTCATCACGCTTGCGGCGATATCGGCAACGGCCGATACGCTTCGTGTTGACCGGAATGATGATGAAGGGTCAGCTTCTCAATGCTCAGTTATGAGCCTCGCCGACTGTTCGCTTCGTGGCGCGATTCTATTTGCAAATCTCAACTCGGGTGAAGATACGATCGTGGTACCGGCCGGAACCTACTACTTGAGCATCCCCGGGACCGATGAAGATTTTGCGGCCTCAGGTGACCTCGACATTCGTGATGATCTTGTCATCAAGAGCTTCGGCGGTGAAGCCTTCATCAATGCTGCAGCCATCGACAGGGTTTTCGAGATCTTTGAAGCGTCGACCGTTGAAATGACGGGCCTGAGCATCATCGGTGGGTACACATTGCTTGATGGAGGTTGTGTGCTGAACAAAGGTTCGCTCGTGATGGCAGATATCAGCGTCTACTATTGCACATCGAAGGCGATTGGCGGAGGTATTGCGAATCGGGGTTCTCTCACAATCACGAACGGCGGAGTCCGCAACAATTATGCTGTGCAGGGTGGCGGCATCTCCCACGCAAATGGGACGACGATGTATCTCTACGACTCAAGTATCGGACCGTGGAATGTCGCCGATGGGCCGGGCGGCGGAATCTGGAGCGACGGTGAACTCTACCTGTTTCGTACGGTGGTTTATAACAACGAAGCTGGTTTTGACGCTACAGCAAGCATTATGGATGATGGTGGCGGTGTGTATAACGACGGTGGTGCCTACTTCACAAACTGCACGATCACAAACAATACTTCGCCGGGATATGGGGGAGGGGTATTCAGTGAAGACTACGTCGTTTTTGACCTCACGACTCTGTCGGCGAACTCAGCGGTATTAGGCTCGGAGGTTTTTATCTGGGAGGGGATGATGTCGGTTCGGAGTACCCTGATTCACGGCGGGTGTTATCACCCAGGCCCGACGACCATCTACAGTGCCGGTGGCAATCTTGAGAGTCCCGGGAATTCTTGTGAACTGATCGATAGCAGTGATCAGGTCAATGTTGCTGATCCAGGGCTCGGAGTCTTTGATTTTCATGGCGGCCGCGCATTGAGTTTCAATCTTCTTCCTTGGAGTCCGGCTATCGACGCCGCACATGTTTTGTGCTCGGACCACGATCAACGAAACCATGATCGCCCTATCGACGGAAACGCATCCGGCGACTCGTTTTGTGATGTCGGATCCTACGAGTTTAATTCCACGGAGCTGTTTTCGACCGGTTTCGAACAGGGAGACTCAAACGCGTGGTCGTCAACGAATCACTAGCCCAGACCGGAAAACCAGCAAACTCACTGATCTATCGTTTTGATATTTCAAAACAAACCGTGTCCGCAATCAAGATCGTCGGACCCCCCGATGTTCGAAAAGGAGTACCTCGTGGCCAGTAGAATTCAACTCAAAAGCCGCCTCAGCTTAACAATGATCCCGTTGGCGTATTGCCTCATAACCGTCGCGGCCGCACCTGCAATTGCCAATCTGCTTTATGTCGATCGCCACGACGACAAAGCGTCAGCTTCTCAATGCTTACGTTTGACCGGGTTCGACTGTTCTTTGCGTGGTGCGATTCTTTTTGCCAACCAGAATCCGGGTGAAGACACGATTTCTATTCCAGGGGGAATCTATACCCTGAGTATCACTGGAACCGGTGAAGACTTTGCGGCATCAGGCGATCTTGATATTCGGGATGACCTCGTCATCCGAACCTTCGCCGGTGAAGTCATAATCGACGCGGCTGACATCGACAGAGTGTTTGAAGTCTTTGAAACTGCATCGGTTGAGATGAACGGTATCACCATTATTGAAGGTCAAACGACACTGAACGGTGGAGGCGTCTTGAACAAAGGATCGCTCACCATGAACAATGTTGAAGTCTCCAGCTGCAGCGCCGACGGCTCTGGAGGAGGAATCGACAATCAGGGATTCGTTGAGATGAGCAATAGCACGATCATCAACAACCACGCATCGAGAGGGGGCGGATTGTCGCATGCGAATGGCATGACGATGATTATCAACGACTCATGGATAGGAGGTTTTAACAATGCGAACGGCCCTGGTGGTGGTATCTGGAACGATGGTGAGCTTTTTCTGTTTCGCTCGTCGATCTTTAGCAATTCGTCCTCGAATTTAGGCGGTGGACCGAATTTCGACGGCGGAGGGCTTTTTAACAGCGGCTCCACGACTTCGATAAATAGTACCTTCGTCAACAACTTCGCTCTTTCAGGACATGGGGGGGCGATCTTCAATCTTGGTCAGCTCAACTTGGAACTCACAACGTTTTCGCTCAACTATGCTCAGTATGGTCCCCTGATGTTGAATCTCGGAGGTGCTGTTACTACCCGCAGCACTCTGTTTCACGGTGAATGTTCCAACGCTGGATCAGTCGCCAGTTCCGGAGGAAATCTCGAGAGTCCTGGAGATACCTGTCTGCTCAACAGTGCTATCGATTTGGTCAACATCGGAGATCCCAAGTTTGGCCCCTTGCAATATTACGGCGGTCCGACAAAAATTTACAGTCTTCGCCCGGACAGCCCTGCTATTGATGCTGCTCATTCCCTGTGCACTGATCATGATCAGAGAAGACACAACCGTCCGATTAACGGTGATTCTCTGGGTGACAGCCGTTGCGACGTCGGTTCCTACGAGTACGATCCAGCCGAAATATTCAAAGGTGGATTCGAAAACGGAGATACCACTGCATGGCCATCAACGGTTGACTAGGTAACTGGTGTTGAAGTCCTCTTTTAGCGAAAACCGCGAGGAGGTGCGAGATGTGCTTTCGAAAGGCCGCCGGCGTAGTCCCTCTACTTCAAGGACTTACGAAAGTGCAGATCGTATTTCATTCGCGATTTGCAGCCAAGATGGACTTTGACACCAGTCACCTAGGTAACTGGTGTCTTTCTTGTCTTTTTGGACCAGCGGCGGCGAACGAACGAGAACCTACGGTTTTGACTCCGATGGCCTCTCGAGACCGTAGGACATAAGGGACAGTATCTTTTAAGAATTTCCGAGGACCCAGTCAGGGGCTGAAATCAAAAAGCCTTAGCGAGGCGGTTTGGGCCGCCTGGATGCAGCATGGGCGAAAATGAATTGCAGATTACAGTCACGAATCGTAAAAATTCGGATCTGAACTGACAGTTTCAGTCATGAGCTGCAAGGGAATTCTGATTGACCTGAAAACGGACTGTTTGGTCAGAAAATGATTGCGGTGCTGAAAATGGGTGCCACGTTTCGCTTTGCAACATTAGGTTCGTCGAGGTCCATTCTTGACTCGGTAACGGTTCAAGAAATGGCTACTTTTAGGGTAATGCCGTAATGCGAAACGTGACACCCATTTACCCATTTCGGCACCCATTTCGTGGACGGAGCCGGAAAGTCCCAGCCGACCCTGCGACTTCGGTTGGCTGGGGAAGTCCCTTATGCGAGTATCTCTATCGTTGACCCAAACTATCGCATTGCTGAAGAAGCTGTACCCAACATCACTCGGTTCGATATGAACTTGATCCTCAGGCAGCGCCGTATTCTCGGGCCGATATTGGGTCAACTCATTGACGAGAAAGGTATCCCGCAAACGAATGAAGCGAGAGAAATGGCACTCATGAACCCAAAACTACCGGCCAAGTATGTGGCGGGCACAATCAAATCGTTTCCACGGAACCCGGCATCGAAGTCTGCTTTTTACAGACTAAAGATGTACGCACCACAATCTTCGATCAAGAATCAAGTGCTCGACCGTCTCAAAGAGCTGTGGCCAGGAGAGAGCTGATCACAATGGCGGGCGGGGATAGAAATTTCTTTTTCCCCAACATCGGGCGCACCACGCATCCTGAATCTGAATCCCCGACGAGGATGGATAGTGATTTCCTTTTTCCAACTACCTCCAGCTTACCAGGATCGGAAGCCATGAATCACGACTGACGACACATATTGATCCTAACAAAGAAGACAGGAGCCCTCACACAGCCTTCTCCATGGACTTTGGCTTGGCCGGCTCGATCAGTCCCTTTTGGGCCTCAGGTCGTTCAGAAATCCGGCTTCGATCCAGAAGATCTTTGAAGTACCGACATCGACGGGTCCTCGATCGGACATGAAAAAGAGGTATTCGCCGTCGGGTGACACGTAGGCGGACCACTCCCTTGAATATTCAGAGTTCACCTCAGAGCCCATATTGATCGGCCCGGTCCAAGTATCGTTCGAACTACGAAAGCAAATGTAGTAGTCCGTGCCACCTCGGCTGTCAAACCTCCGTCCATTCGGCACGATCAGGTAGCTCTCGTCTGGTGCGATAAATGCGTTGTACTGATCAGTTGTGGAGTTGACAACGTCACCCAACCGTTCTGGTTCGGCATACTGCCCACCCACCAACCTTGACCGGAAAATGAATGTGCCTTCCGATGGAATCGTGCGCGTGAAATAGATCGTTCCCGTGCTCGTGACCGAGGGGAAGAACTCATCCAGCTCCGTGTTGACCGGAGCCCCGAGATTGCTCGGCTCGCCCCAGCCCTCTTCGTCCCGTTCCATCACCCAGATGTCGTAATCATTCTCGGGAAACCCGCTCGCCGTGGGACGGGTCGAGATGAAGTACATCTTCTCGCCGTCGGGGGCGACGAATGGCTCACCCGATCGATATGACGTATCCGTTGCGAAGGGCGCGATCCGAGGCTTAGTCCAGCGACCATCGACGATTCGGGTCTCGTAGATCGTGCTGTAAGTGTGCCCGTGGTTATTTGTCGAGAAGTACAGCGTTCGACCATCGGGGGTGAGAGCGATGTCTCTCGTATTCAAATCGGTGTCGATGAGTTCGCGTGCGAACAATTCAGCTTCCGTACCCGGTGGGTCCTGGCCCAGGTAGGGCCCCGTCAAAACTGGAAAGTACCTGGCTCGACCCGACGGCGATCTTGGTTGAGGCGGCTCACACTCATCCGGAACTGCGTTGTGGTTCGTATCGTCGGAGAATCCCAGATCGATGTCGCAGGTGTCGAGTACGTCATTACGGTTGCAGTCGTTTCCGATGGAATCGGCTTCGAGCTCGATAGCATGGTGGAATGGTCCGCTGGTCGTCCAATTGACGCCGGGCGCCTGGCCGGCCGAGGCGGAGGGCATCATGATCGGCCAAATGTACTTGGCACTCGACCAGAAGAACGAGGCGGCGTTGGCGGGGGTGTTGGCATAGACCTCGACCCAATATGAGCCCGCTGGCAGAACCATGGGCTCGCTGAGTTCGAGAGCTATGCTCCACTCAGGTACGCCATTGATGCTGAACCCCGATCTCTGAGCAGCGGTCCTTCTTGGTGTCTGGAGGGAGATGGTCTCACCAGGCAGCCCGGAATCTGGGTCCCGAAGATGAAATACCACGGTGAAATGATCGCTCGGAGACATGTTGGGAGATTGGTATCCGCCCCAGATCCGAACCTTACGAATGGTCTTCGCAGCCAGAAGGTCGAAGCGCTCGGCTTCTACATTGACAGGCTGTGAATCAGCGTCGGATACAACGCTCTCACCGTGACTCGATTCGTGCCGGATGACCACATCAGGCCGCCCGTTGTGGGCCACCTGATGATTGTCCGGAACACCGTTGAGGTCACAGTCCGAGGCGGCGAGACAATCGTAGATCTGCACATCATCCACATACCACCCGCCCCGACCACCGCACAAGTCCTTTCCGAAATCGAATCGAACCTGGATCGTGTCCCCTGGCGAAACCAGCGAACCGAGACTGACGAGAGCACCACGGATTCTGATTGAGGGCGGGCTGTACCACGTGTACAACCGCTTCGCTCGAGGCGAAGGGATTTTTGCCGAGCCAGAGGAATCGGTTGAGTTCCTTGAGCTTCTCAGAGATCTCAAGAAGCGAGACAGGTTTCAGGTATTCGGGTGGAGCCTTCTTTTAAATCACTATTTATGCGCAGCAGCGCATAAATAGTGCTATGTGGCGCGCTCGGTTATGTGGAGTTGGCCACCAGGAGGTGCGTGAAACCTAGCCTGTTTTGATCCGGAACTCCACATAACAGATGATCTTCTAGAAAGGAGATCATCAT
>PJEL010002261.1_pt1 | contig 18027 bp, 21 predicted proteins | sample 1853271 | NCBI WGS metagenome assembly PJEL01 (sample SAMN08108733, study PRJNA415343) | Invertebrate metagenome, whole genome shotgun sequencing project. | host: Globobulimina | place: Sweden: Gullmar Fjord | collected 2015-08
CCGGATGGCTATTGCGTTAGGTGGCATGAGCACCTTGAGCACTACATCGGATGGGGTCCTGGCTACGAGTCTCCGATTACATGGAACCGATTCCAGGCACGACGATGGTGCGTGCTGCACGAGAGGGGGGAGTGATGAGTGAGCCGTGGGCCTGGGTCGCTATCGCCGCTTTGGTTGCCGGATTCATAGCAGGGCTTGCCGTGGGGGAGGATGTCGAGGATGAGTGAGGACTGTCGCCACCTGTCTGTCATGCCTGAGTTTGATGCGAAGCTGGCGATACCCCTGGACTGGCGAGAGGTGCGAAAGCGCTGGCCTCGGTTCTGTGGTGAGTGCCCGGAGTGCAAGGTTCAGGTGATTGTGTATGCGAGCTGAGCTCACTACACGAAGGGGGGTTGGTGATGAGTGACTTCGTTGCGGGGAAGTGTGGGCAAGCTACTTACGCCATTCCGCGAAGCTTGATTTGCGGAGAGAATGGCCACGTCTGCAAGTGGTGCAAGCGGATTCTGGAGTTGGAGGAACAGGCCGATAAGCTCGAAGCTGACCTCGCCGCACTGCGTGAGCAGACCCGGTGGCGGTTGTTGGAGGAGGAGAGGCCGGAGGAGATATGGGGTCACGAGGTGCTCTGCCTGAAGGCTTTTCAGTGGTCTGTGAGGTTCACGGGCGATGTTAAAGCATTCAATACTACATTTTGGCAACCACTCACATTGCCCGCCGGCCCCGAGGATGAGTGACTTCGTGGCGGGGAAGTGTGGGAGGCCAATCGGCAACCCCAAGCTGTTCTGTGGAGATGGCGGGGTTTGTCGTTGGTGCAAGCGGATTCTGGAGTTGGAGGGAATCATAGGGCTAGCGATTGAGTCTAAGCTGCAACTCAAAGCCGACCTGCTCGACCTGCGTGACGCAATCAGCCCATCGTCCAGCTCGGTTCAGGACAGCATCAACAGGGCACGTGCGACGCGCAAGGAATTGGGAGAGCTGCGTGAGAAGAACGAGATACTAAGCGACGAAGTCGATGCGTTCCGCTCGCCCGAGGCGTACAGGCGTCTTGAAAGGCTCGTCGACGAGGCAAACGAGAAGCTGCGCTGGCGGAATGTGAGTGAGGAGAGGCCGGGGGATGGGGAGGTGTGTGATGTGTGGGACAATGCTTTCGGTGGCGTAGCGGAGAGTGAGTGGTGTGAGATTGACGAGACATTTCTGCGGGCTCGGCGTTTAAAGTGGTGGCGACCGAAGCCGGAGGGGCCGGAGGGGGAGTAGTGACAAAGCTACCAAAGTTAGCTAAATTACCCCCGGCGGGTAATCTTTCCACCGAAAGGAATCGAAAGTGAAAATCATTGCAACCTTGCTCGCCGTACTCGTCTTCTTCTTCTCCGGATTGGCTAACGGGTCGGACAGTCGCACCCTGAAGGGCGAGTTCTCCATATCCGTCCGCTCGGGGGAGGGGAGAAATTACCCCGGCGGCCGTGCCTGGTACGTCGTTAATAAGTTTGGACAGAACCCCGATATCGATACCGCCGCCGATGAGGATTTGTGGGATTGCCCCCAACTCGGGGCGGATATTATCTACCCCTTTATGTCTACGGCCTCAACCCTCTACGTCTCTTCCGACTCGGACGTCGACGCTGCGGCCACCACTATCGACGTTGTCGGCCTTGACGCCAACTGGGATCTACAGACCGAGACGGTCACCCTAGGGTCGGACGCCGGGACGGGGACCACTTCAGTCATAGTGGGAGCGGCGAGCGATTGGATACGGGTTACTTCCGTAAGAAACTCGGGAGGTACGGCGACGATTGGCAACGTATACGTCCACGACGGAACCGATGCTGGTGGGGACGGTATCCCGGACGACCTAAGCGACGTCCGTGGATGCTTTCTGATTGCTCATCAACGCTCAGAGATGGTGGTTTACTCCGTCCCCCGGAACTTCTCAGGGCTGATAAAGGCTTGGAACTACGGCATCACACCAGCCGCAGCGGGGGCAGCAAAGGCCATTGATTTTCACATGAAGGTTCGGGAGTTCGGCGGAGTGTTCCAAGTCCGTAACGTCCGGGGCGTTATCACTACGGGTACCAGCGTTGCGCTTGAGCCGGCCGAGTTCGGAGTCATGCTTGAGGGGAAGTCCGATCTTGTGATTCATGGACTCAATGCGAGCGCCAATGACGTTAACGCCTTCTCGTCTCTTGACGTTCTGTTGATGCCGAAGTGATGGAGGCTCTCCCCGGATACGAATCCCTCGCTTCCGTTCTCTCCCGCGCCTTAGACCAGGCTCAATCTGGTAAGGGGGCTGAGAGACATGGAAACGGGCTACCCTTTTCAGAGCAGCCCGTCATGGTGGAGCAACGGCAGCAGGGAGGAACTGGGTTTACAGTTGGACAAGCAAGAAAGAAGTCTCTAGAGTCGATGGGGCTTGATCCAGTAGCGGCTGTGAGGGAGCTTCTGGGGGCGATAAACTATCTGGCTGCGGCTGTTCTGTATCTGGAGGAGTCTCCGAACATCCATTCAAGGCGTTCCAAAACCCCGTTATCGGTCCGGCCCAGCCCTCCGTTGCCTTCTGGCTGAAGCAAGACTTGACGTCTACTCCAACGCTTTCCCCCGGGGACAGGTCTGGTTTGACTTCTAGCTGATCGGTGGCGCAGGAGACGTAAAACAGCAGTGGTATCAGGTAGATAATTGCTCTAATCATTGTTTGCGCCTTTCAGGAGTCGGAACAGTCGATCAACCATCCCGTCTTGCCCCGCTTTGATGTCCGTTAATTTCTCGTTGAAGCCATGCATGGTCGATTCTAGCCCAGCGAGGGTTATGCCGATACCGTCTGTCTTGAGAGACTCCTTCTCGCATTGAGCTTCGGTCGCACTCATCCTATTGTCCAGTTCCTTCACTTTGGCGAACATGCCGATTAGTCCGACAATGGCAGCGATGAGCCCACCTGAGATTACTTGGATTACTATGTCGTTCATTCATATCCTACTCAAGACCCTACCGGCCTTCGGCCCCTAGAACCGCTCCGGCTCCTCGTTCAGCTGCATCAAAAAGACCTCGGATGTAAAAGAGGTTCTGGTACGGGATCAACCGACGCACAGACCGGATGTCGGATTTTCTCAGGTCTCCGGTTGACAGCGCTCCCGTTGCTTTGTAGAAATCCTCTATCAACCCTACAGACGGCCCGAGTATGCCGCCCGCAGCGCCTCGTTGTGAGTACCGGCTAGAGATCCCACCACCTAGGAGTTTGTGTACTCCGACCTGTCCACGAGTGGCGACCTCTATCATGTTGTTGAAGTCTGATATGATCCCGATGAGGCCGGAGCGGTCAACGCCCTCCCACGCCAGCTTGCCGGGCGAAAAGTCAATCTCCTTACCACGAGCCCTCTCTTTCATCATGTAGACGCCCATTCCAAGGGCTCCCGAGAGGGCGATACCGTTCATGACAGCCATGTCTTTACGCTGGAGGCTGGACAGGAGCATCTTGGTGGTGGACGCGAAAGCGAAGCCTTTGTATTGTCCTACTATTCTTCCGATTTCTGTATTCATGGCGAGCGGGCGGTCCCCGGCCCCTGGAGTAACGATGATGTTGTCCACGTCTTTTACAACAGCTGAGCGCAAGTTGCGAGCCGCAAGCTGATCGGCCCAGTCGTCGGCCTTCGGGAGCTTGTGACCGTCTATCAACTCTCCGTGCGCCTCAAACTGACCCCAGATCGCCTTCAATCTTTCAGGGGGAAGCCCCAGACTGTTCATGTGCTCCAGCGTGTCTAGATCAAGCTTACCTCCACCAGCCAGCGTTTCCGCTGCGTCCATGATGCGAGAGGAGGAGACGACGCCGGAAAAATGCTTCATGGCGTGGTTCCAGGGGCCGAGCATATTGATAAGGAAGAACGTATTGGACATTCCCTCAGCGACCCGTTCCGGCATTGACATCCGGCCGTAAGGATCCCCGATGTCCGCCAGGGACTTCCCGCGGGTAGCGAGGGTCATCTCCGCGCCGATCCCTCCGTAGCCCGCTACCTCTTTAGAGAGCTGGTTAAACACCTCTCTGTTGTTTACGAATACGTCGATTCCTTCCCTGTACGTCCTTTCGTATCCGTGAACCATAACGGGACGAGCCAGGTCAGGAACCGACGATACCATAAAGCCGCCGCCGTGACGTGTGACGTTTACTCTCCGTATAAACTTGCCCGTCCTAACCAGACCATCCGTCCCGTCGGAAGCCCTGTAGGTCCCGAGCAGGATATCCCGGATCCCCTCAATATCCCTGATGTCGTTTTCCATCTCCTTTTGTATCTGGGTTCTAATGCCCTCAACCCGGTCGTTGTACTGACCAGGAGTTTCTGTCTTCCTCTTCTTGTTGACGTCCAGCACGTCTCGGCGAGTGGCGTGGTACCAATCCCGGATTACCTTGATGTGGGGTTTAAGGGTAGGATCTCCGAACGTCTCTGTGAGGACAAGCTCCGGAACCACACTGCGGTGGTACATGTGCATCATCGTGGCGATGTCTCGCTCTAGGAAGTCTGCAAGGCGTATACCGTCAGCGCTAATGAAATCATTTTCTATGTCGATAACGCGACTTTTCAAAGTGTTCGCTCGGGGTACCATGATGTGCCCCTGGGGGACGCCCATTATCGTGTCGATCGTCTCCTCTACGGCTCTCGTTATCTCTATTTCAGACATTTCTGGATGACGACCCACCATCCATTCCCGTATGACAATTGCGAACTCGTCTCTCCTGGCTCCAATCGCTTCTCTATTGTATACGCGGGTCAAGAAGTTTGACCTTAGTTCGGACTTCTTGAGCATCCCAGCGTCGACCATTCTGTTGCCGTAGCGGTCGAAGAAGTCTTCCCGAATCACCTTCGCAAGATCCTCAACGTCCGGGATCCCGATGTGCATGTTGGGATGATCGAGGGCGTAACTCACCGCCTCGTGGAATTGCCTCTTACTGAGATAGTCGTCACCCGGCTTGGCTAGGGCGGTTAAGTCGTCATTGGTTAGCTTTTTCCGCCGCACGGCGTCGGGCAACACGTCTCTGGCATTGGAGGCCACATCTCTGGCCTGTAGTTCCATTAGTTTGAGACGAGTCTTGAAGACCCCCGGAGCCTCCATACCGGTCCTGTATTTGTAGTAAGCGTTGTCCAGTGCTATTACATTGTTGCCAAGAACAGTGTTCTCCAGCTTGATGAAAGTCTCGGCGGCCTGTGTGGTCTCTCCGCCCTTCTCCAATATATTCTTTTCGTAGTACAGAGGAGATTCGGCAAGCGCCTGGAATAGCCGACGAGAAGGAGTGGAACGCGACTTCATTGCAAGGCGCATTCCCGGTGTAAGGAAGGCTATCTTCTCGCCCACTCCGTAAGTGCTTTTTATCTGTTCTTCTATCCGGCTCGGCCCCTTCTTCGTCCAGGGGATGGGCTTTGATCCTTCACCGTCCAAGAGGTCTTCAGGGCGAACTACATCTCCTCCGCCACCTCCGCCACCTCCGGCTCCCTCTTCGGGAACAAGCTCACGTCCTCCGGTTGTAGTTAGCCCAGACTCCGGCTCCACGTCGTCGGGAGAGATCTTTTCACGTACCTTTACACCACGGAATCCGGTGGCTTGCTTTATGTCTCCCTCGGAAACTCTGGCCTGATTAAATCCCCAGCGATCCACCTCTCCCGGCTCTGGGATGCGTAGGTCTTCCTCTATCTGGGCTATTACCTTCTCTCTCTTTGCTTTCTTGACCCCCTTGATGTGGATCGGTCCAAGTATCCCGGCAAAGAGCGCACCTCCGGCAACGGCGAATCCAGTCTCTGCACCGGTGCGTTGGGATTGCGTGGCCTGTAGAACGCCTTCGGTCACACCCATACCGACAAGGCCGACGCGAGCCGAGGTGCCTACTTGCCTTAGGAGCGATCCACCGCGAAGAGCCTGCCCCGCGGGCATAAGTATCATCGGGTCAAGTACGCCGGCAATCATCATGGCGGCGAGACCCTTGGCTCCACCGTTGTGAAGCATCTCCCGCGTCTTCCGCTCTCCGTCTATGCGCTCTTTTGTGCGGGCGACGTCCCACTTGTTTTGGGAGCGTATGAATTGGAACATGTCCTCTTCGTATCCGTCGAGGTCCTCGAACGGGTCGAATTGGAAGTTCTTATCGCTAGTGACGTTCCTGCTCTTGGCGTACCAGTTAGCCAGGGAGACGAGGGTGTTCTCTTGCTTAAACCCGCCCCAGAGCATCTCTCCAAAGCCGTGGTCCCGCTGGTAGTCAACTTGCTGAACGGGCTCCCCCGTCAGCCCGCTAATTAGAGACATCGCCCAGATTCCCTAGCAGCTTCATCAGCCTGCTTCCGGCCCGCTCCATGTCGGTAAGTTGCTCTTTCGTCCACAGTCCGAGACGCAGGGCGTGCTCATCCCCCGGGGAAAGATCCCCAGCCCTGTCGAGCTGCCTTGCCATCTCGGACGCCTTCCGTAGCCTTACCTTATCCGCCTTACGCTCAGCAGCGTCGGCCTTTCCTTCGGGGGACTCTTCGTAATTCGGGGCAAACCTTAGCACCGATCCGTCTTCGCCGAAGATCGGCTGGTTAACGGGGGTCAACATTATTTGATACGTGCCCTCGAACTCCGTCCTGGCATCAGGGACAAGAGCTACTCGATCAACGTCGTCTTGGTGAACGCCAGCATCGAGAAGGGTGCTTTCCTTTTGATTGTAAAACCAATCCATATCTCGGCCGGGAGCTGAATACAGGAGTTCCGGAGACTGTGCCCTCCACTCGAAGTTGCGTTGTTCTGTCTTGATGCCGAAGAACCCGCTAATCCCTACCTCCCTCTCGGCCACACCGATTCTAGTGGGAGCCCACTTGCGGAGTACCGTTTCAACTGCCGGTTCAAGGGCCATATCCGGCCCGAGACGTTCCGTCTCCACTTCGAGACGATCAATGATGTCGCTCATCATGGCGTCCGGGACGAAGAGGTCCGTCTTCTCTTCATGGAACTTCGAGAGAGGGATCAAAGAAGGCCATGCGTTCTCTTCTCTCGGCAGTAGTTCTCTCCCCGAAAATATGGCCGACGCGGCGTCAACCGTATCCGAATTCCACGGGAACCAGGAAAGACTATTTGGGTCGTTGACGATCCTTGTGACCGTTTCTCTCAGGGACACTACATCAAGAGACTTGCGGAACGTCTTCGTTCTGGAAGTTCTTTCTCCGTCCCCCACGCTCATAGCCGTTCGGACTTCGTTTGCCGCCTGTGCGGCCGGGATCCCGAGTGAAAGCTTACGCTTCATCGCCGACATTATTGCCGACTCGTCTTCCGTGTATTTCCCCTTCCACATCGCCGGCGATACGGCCTTGGTGCTGGCCTGGAATCGGGCTGCTTCAGCCCATCCTTCGGCTGACCCACGCGCGATAAGGCTGTGCACCACATCTTCGGCGGGCTGAGGTATATATCCGATATTCCTCGCTACGGCAGAGGCGGCTCCTAACACTTCTTCTTCTGATCGTCCCGCTGTTGCTGCTGAGAAAGCCGAGTCTACATCTGATCGTTGGTCCGCGTTCCCGGGATTCATCGGAAGAGAGCCGGAGATGTATTGCGCTCCTAGCTCCTGCTTTTCCTGTATTGCGATGGCCGCGCTGCTGAAGTTCCTCAGGTTGCCGGAAAGCGTAGACCATTGGTGGCCGCTGATGAAGTCGTTCTTCCTTGCTGCGTCCAGCATCGGCTGTGTGACTTGGCCGAACTTTATGATGTCTTGGATCGACTGAGCGTGACCGGATTGGACCTTTTCAAATCGTTCAACCTCAAGCTTACGAGCAAGGTCCACCTTGGCGTGCATCGCATCGCGCTTGTCCGGATCGAGGTCTTCATTGTACGACGTGCTGTCTATCGTTGCTTCAGCTTCGTCGAGACGTAGGGCTGCTATGTCGGTCAGGATGGATTGCTCTATGATCTCGGTGCGCAGGATTTGCAATTGAGCCGACTGCGCTTGAGGCGACAGCTCAGACTTCCCTACTATCTCGCTTAGAACCTCCAGGCCGCTAGACAAGGTCCTAGCCCCGTCCCTGATTTCGTTGCTTAGAATTACACCAGTCTTGTCAAGCCCGGCCATGGACTTGTTCACGATGGCCTGTTCCGTAACCAGTGTCATATTGTTGCGGAACTGCGCCGCAGCAAAATCTCTAGTCCGAGACAAGCTAGCCTGAATCTCTGGAGACGAAACCGTAGGCTGTTTTACACCAGCGAACTTGTCTTTAATGTTTTGATCGAACTTTTTAGATACTTCCGGATCGGCAAGGTCTAACCTGCTGGCCTCTACGGCAAGGCTGGTGCTCAATTCCGATAAGGAAATCCTGTGTTCGTTCTCAGCGGTAGCGTCTGAGATCCTGTCCAGTTCGGCCTGCCGCTCTTCGCGAGCTTCAGCAAATCCAACAGCTACAGCGCCTATCCCACCAATAAGATTCTCGGCGTTACGGGCCGAACTGCGGGCCGCGGTTTCTATACGCCCGCGAGCGCCCGCCGTCTTACCAAGACTTGTGCTGTCTAGGTTCGGGTTGGTTGTGGATCTACCTATAGGGGCTCTTAGGGGCATTATTTATGCATACCAAGCGTAAGTTTTTCGGGTTCCGAGAAGGGCGGGAGAAGTAGCCGCGACACCGTGATCGGTGTCAGGTGGAACACTCCTTATCACCTCGCTGCTGTCTACGCCAGAAGGAGCACCGCCACGGGCTGCGGAGCTTCCGCCACCCTTCCCACCTCCACCAAATTGCTCAAAGATACCCTGGGCTTGACCGGCTGTTATACCCTGAGCTGGCGTAAGCGGCTTTCCTCCGACATCGGCATCAACACCGAAGTCGGTAAGGGCGGAACCAAGCTGGGAGGCGTGCGAAGGAGCGAGTAGCCCCAAGCCAGAGACCACGCCGGTGAATATAAGATTACTTTTGGCGCCGTCTATCTGGTCGTCGATCTGTTTTCGCCGGGCGAGGTATTGCCTTTCCATCTCTCTGATATCTCTCTCGGCGAGAATCTGGGCCTGGGGGATGCCCGCGCGGGTCGTTATGGATCCAACCTCGACACCGGAGCCAGCGGCCCTAACTAGATTCGCTGATTTTAGCTTGCCGGTTGTGTCCTTGAGCTGGTCCTGCCTGCGTCCAACCGCCGCGTAGTAATCTCTTTCGAGCCGCCTAAGCTCTCTCTTCGCTGACTTCTTACCACCGAAAAATCCAGTGATTTGTCCGACACCACCTTGAGCTTCTCCTACGATCGCGCCAAACAAAGCACCCATTAATTAGTCCTCCCGAAGAGCCAGTAGTTCCCCTTGGCCCCCGGTCCAAAGTTCGTCAGCTCTCCGTTAATCTCGAAGCCGAGGAATTCAGCCCAATCGAGCATGGCCGGGTTATCCACTCTTCCAACCATCTGAACTCGACCAAACTCTTTCATGTAGCCGTTTAGGTAACGACGGATGTGCTTAGCGGTGGAGTATCCGTACTTCGTTAGAGACTCATCGAGCAGGATGGTCCAAGCTTCTCCCACGCGATCCCAGATGGTGTGAATGCCTCCAACCGCAATGGGACGTCCGTCCACCAGTATGGCAACCGAGTGAGAGAGATCGGCGTTCGACATGTCGGCCATGGTTTCTCCCCCCTGTTCTATGATGTCCAGCAGCATCTCACGAGTACATTCTTTAGCTTCAATCATTTGTCTGTCTCCCCTCCGAGTCCGCTGCGAGGGTTCCGTCCGCTCGGTAGATGATAGCATTGACGGTGGACGGGAATGGCTTGGTCTGGCGGAATACAACGGTGGGCTGGGCGGAGGTCATGATCTCGGGATTGACGGAGACATCACCCGTGAAGAGGTTGTCCAGGTCGTCGGGATAGTTGATGGCCCCGAGGACGGAATGACCGTCGGCATCCGTGATTGCGTCAGCACGATCTCCGCACGTTCCGCCAATGGATCCCAGCATCCTGAGAGTAGCCGACTTGATGTCGGAAATGGAGCCGGCAGTTGTACCGCCCTGAGTGTCGTACACGGGAGGCATCGGCTCTAGCTCGCTGGTGTAGGTGTAGCCGGCATGAACCTTGGCGTAGGGTTGGGTGGCTCCAGAGGGAGCAGCGGGGAGAGTGCCGGAAGCCCCGGAGCCGTCCAGCGTAATCTCCCCCAGATACTCTCCGTCCGCCATGACGTCTACGGTCTCGTTGAGGAGATGAGCCATTGTGAAGTTAGCCACTGAGCCGGTAAAGGTTTGACCACAGTCTACGTGGTAGGCGTCGGACTTGGTTCCCGAGTATTTGGTTCCGAGGCTGACCTGGGGAGTGATGTGTTCCACGAACTGGGCATCCGTGCTGTTGACGGTCCTCTGTACGACCATGTAGACGACATCGGAGTCGTTGTCTTCGGCGGGAATGGTGATGATGTCTTCGACGGTTGCTGCTGTTCCTCCGAGGGTGTGTACAGCCCCGCCAACCACTCCCTCCTCTTTCTTTAGGGTAATGCTGACAAAGTCTCCGTCCTCTCGATCAACCCAAAGTATATCAAAAGGCTCGTCTTGGAAGGCCATTCGTGTAGCCACCGGCTGTAGGAGATGCTCCCCGTGCTCAAGGATGTCAAACGATCGATAGTCCTTTGCATCGAAGTTGTACTGGATGAACTGCAAGCGCTTGTTGGTCTTGCTCATGTACGCTACGGCTTGCTGCATACGAACCGGGTCGACTACGGAAGAGCTTCCCACCGTTGCGATTTGCCTAACGCTTATGCTGGTTGAGTTAATCCCCTCAACCCCGCTCTCCGAGTTCGCGATCCAAACTCCGTCGCCGGAAAATATGATGAGGTCCTGAAGCTCTGAATATGCGACGATTTCATTATCCACATCTCCAGCAATATCAAACGAGAAGGCCGTCTTCGTGCTTATAGCTCCGGACTTAATATCCACCGGCAGATATACCCAGGGATGTTCCAGGGAGGAGAGGTGAACTTCATTTTTGAATACCCCACCGCTCAACACCAACCGTTCGTCGTACCAACCAACCGCACTTGGGCCTGCATCCATGAACGCAAACCCCATAGCCCAGTTGTCACATTGTACGTGAGTTGAGACGGCGGACGTGAAGGGGCGAAGAGCGTAGGCTCCTGTCTGCGGCGAGCCGGTCCCGTCCCATGTCTTATACAGCCTGCCGGAGAAGTAATCCGTTGGCGTAGTCGATGATTGAGCGAAGATGTAATCTTTATTGACTATGGAAGCGGTCACCACCTCGGGAAACCAATCATCCGGCATCTCCGCCGAACCTCTCGTGTGCAGAATAGTTTCAAACCCAACCGTTCCGACGGGTGGGGCTACGGCAACCCGTGCGTCCAACAGCTGTGCCGGGTCCGCATTTTTCTGATCTTCCCTCTTGCGCCACGGACCCTCCCATAGGCCCGCCTCCTCCAATATCCACTTCGGCTTAGTCCACGTTGTATCCGGAGCCGGGGTGTTCTCCCTGTTTCCGGCAACGAAATCCATCCGCCTCAAAACGTACAGAGGGTTATTGCCGTCTGAGAAATACATCAGATCGTCGACCTGCTTGGCGCGGAGGTTGGGCATGTCGGCGTCTTGCCACAGGGTAACGAACTCGTACTCGTTGTTCGTAGTTTCTATCTTTATCAGGTGCTGAGTCGTGCCGGTTCCAACACTGGTGAGAGTCACGGTTATTGGATCTTCAGTGCCAACGGAACCAATATTTTGAGCATCAGCGAGCGTCGCACAGAATCCAACACCCACTCCGCCAACCTTAGTTATCGGGCGCTCAAAAATGCTCTCCGTTCCATCGGTAGGCCAAACGTACAGCCAGTAGTCCGTATCAGCAGACAGACCTCCCGGCAATCCTCCAGCGGAAGTAGAGATCTGTACCTTCATGAAGCTTCGGAGCGGACAACGATCCATTGTGGTCTCTAGAAGCAGGAAACTACGTGCGGCCGAATCTGGGGTGCTGTAGAAGAACGGAGTAAGCCAATGCTGAGCTGCGACGCCGGCCGTAATCAACGGCAGCTCAAAGCCCTCGTCCTGCTGTACCGTCCACAGCCCCGTCGATACGTCCTGCTCATGTATCCGAAGATAATCCTCCCCCACCTCCACCATATGCCGCTCGTCCCTGTATGAGAACGGAAAAATACGAGTGGGCTTGGTAGCGCTCTTGGTGGCGAAGTCGTAGACGGTTCCCGGCCGGCGAGTCACACCCCCCAGAGGCTTCACAATGAAGTTCTCTAGAGTACGGCACCCTTGGCGATAAGATGCAGTATCATCGCGGCCGTAAAGCTCAGGAGTAATCTCACCAGCGTTGAACGCATTTTGAATGATGTTGCGGGCCATTTATCGTTCCCGGGCCGAGAGCCAGTCGGTAGTTTGGATGGAGTCGGGGATGCCCTCCATTGAATCTATTGTTCTTACCTCTTGGAGCATACGATCAGCTTCCGTCTTAAAGTTGGCTCCGTCCTTGCCGGTGAGAGTGCGAGACCATTTGCCGGCTAGCTGCATAGCAAGGGATTCGATGAAGAGGGGATCCATATTGGTAGCGACGTTCTCAAGGCCGATGTATTTAATCTCAAGGTTGTCCGAGATGCTGGAGAGGATGAACTGCCCCTCCACTTTCCACTGTCCAAGTGTAGGCGGCTGATACCATCCGCCAACTCCCCAGACCCAGATCAGCTCCTGATTGATCTGAAGGATACGGAGAGAATCGGCGGGGAGAGCGAAGCGGAAGGAGAAGCCCCAGTCGGGAGCCGTGCCGTCTACGGTGAGAGTGTCTCGAACGATGGCAAAGTTCCACTGGTAGTCCCGGAGCATCGCGTTCCGATGACGTTCGTAAGACTCAGCAGCCAGCTCGGCAATGGCGTCGTATCCAGCAGCGCTAGGGGAAGCAACCTTGGCGGCGGTCGTTCTCTTCACTCCGAGCAGGTTGAAAGCTTCGTTGATGATTGTGATTTCACTAGTATCTATTGCCATTTAATCTTTCACGTAACGTAGTAGATACCGATTGCTGCATTGGCACCGGTTTGATTGAGGACGGTTGTGACCGTTCCCACCTCGGGAGTAACCCATACAGCCATGGCGGTGGGGAGCCGCTCAATGTAAGGACCAACCCCCGCTTCCCAGGGAACCAATGTGTGCATATGAGCCCCGATGGCTCCCGTGTCGACGTCAATATCACGTACAGCGCCGGCTGTGTACATGGACAGGGTTGGGGTGGCTCCGGTCAGATCAGCCAGGTACGGGCCGAGGTCGATGTGGACGGAACCGTTGGTGACGTTGGTCAGCTGCTCGCAAGCCATATAGCCACCAACAATTCTAGAAGCCTTGGGGATAAGGATTGAGTTGAGAGATATAACGTCCGGATTCTCGAACTGATTCGATACATCTCCGGCTCCTATCTCGAACGAGTCATGAGCAAGACGGACTTGGCCGTGCAACTCGGTGGGGACGGAGTTGTACCAGCCCGGGAGACCGAACCCATATCTTGCACCTTCCACTCCGTAATACATCGTCATTGGCGTTCAGTCGTAAGCATACAGGATCGAAATGGACATTGTTCCTGCAAGTGTGTAGGTTTCAGCTGTTCCTGGGGCCACCCATACGAAGAGGTCGTTGGGAGTAACGCCGCTGTAGGGTTCAGTGTCCGTAAGGTTCCAGGGGTGGAGGCTGCCCGAGTTGGCGGCTCCCACGTTCACCGTTGCGGCTTCGTGAGCCTTCATCTCTGCGTTGGGGGTGAGGGTTCCAACGGAAGCCTCTTGGTCTAGCCTGATCTTGGCTTCTCCTGTGCCAAGGTCGTCGTTCGAGAATAACCCACCCAATATAATGGAACCCTTTGGAATGGGACCTCCGCCAAGGACGATGGAATCGGAAGCGCCAACGCCAATGGGGACGGACGCGCCACCAACAGTGAACGAATCGTGGAAGATCCTGATGCGTCCGGTGTGCTGAACGGCGTTGAGATAGGCGTGTCCCGTGTTGACGTTGGCCTGGGCTATTGTTGCTCCGTCGGCGTAAAAGACCGTCATCCGTTCGCCGTTGCAAACATGATGTGGATCGTCATGACGGCGTCGTCCTGATTGAAAGCGCCGGTAACGTTAGGTCGAACCCACCCGACGTAATCGCTGGGAAGAAAAGCAACGAAGGGATCCGAGTTGGGCGGATTGTAAGGGATCAGGACGTGCCAGTTCGCAGCCAATATGCTGATCTGGTGAGTCATCTGAGTATAAAACTCAAGCTCGGGGGTGGTGGTTCCAATGTTCGCCTCGACGTCAAACATTACCCTCAAGAACGGATTTGACTGAGAGGTCATATCATTATGGGCAAGGAAGCCGCCCACGACACGACAGCCGGCGGGGAGAGGCCCGTGGCCAACGACTACTTGGTCTGCGTTGCTGCCGGCTACTGGATTCGTAACGTTAGTCGACCCAACCGTAAACGTATCGGTAAACAGCCGCAACCTTCCTTCAGCATCGATGGGAGTGGGAAGGTTCCCAAGGCTACGAGATAGAGAGCCGGTTGCGTGGTAAGTTGCCAAATCAGTCCAGGGCGTACTTAACCCAGAGACGAATATATTTATCCGCACTGAGAGTGCCTAAGGTGTTGTCGAGTGTGAGTACGGGAAATGCGGAGGCGGTGAGCACGACTCCGATCTCATCAGCAACCGATATCGTGCCGGCAACTGTTGTTATCACCGCAGTCGTTATCGGGTTCGCGTTTCCGACAGCCAGGGTAAGCCTTGATCCCGCACTGAGGTCTTCCGTCTGGAGCATACAGCCCATGATACGAGAACCCTTCGGGATCATCTCAGCCCCGAATGTGAAGGTGTCCTTAGGGGTACCGTCCGTCTCGGTGCCGACTGTTATGTATTCGTCCCATAGGATCCGAACTCGCCCTCCGTAATCGATGGCCGCGGAGTTTACGACGGGAGACGAGAGGGAATTCGCCCTCGCTGTTGCGTTAAAGTTCGGCATGTCTTCCCGTCAATCTATCACGTACTCTAGTTGCAGTTCGATTACCTTGCCGTCGGTCATGTCCGCCGTGAGGGTAGTGAATGTCATCGTTGGATAACCAGCGGAAGTCGTAACCAAGCCAATAGTGGTGATGGTATCGATGCCTGCGGCCGTGATGTCCGCAGCTACGATTGGGCTAACCCCGCCAACGGCTACGGAGACGATTGCGCTCGTCCCGCCAACTCCGTCGTTCTGGATGCTTGCGTTTGTGATGCGAGCGCCAACGGGAATTCTTTCTGCACCGAAAGTAATGGTGTCGGCAACCGTAACGTCTTCCGCCGCGATGGTGGTGTAAGAGTCATAAAAGACTCGGACTCGACCAACCTGGGTGTTCGGCATTGAGTTGATGGGCGGAACGGCGATAGCGTTGGCTTGTGCGACGCCTGAAAAGTTGGGCATGTTCTAGCCTGTTCCTTTGACGTGGGCCGGGCCAGCCGGGAGAAGGCACGGCGGGGGAGCCGACCCGACCCACATCGTGGTTGGATCAGTCGATTACGTAAGTAACCACAAGCTGCATGGTCTGACCATCAGTCCAGTCGGCCGTGAAGGTCGAGAAGGTGAGAGTCACATATCCAGCAGAGGTTGTAACCGCAACGAACTTCGTATCCATCGTATCGGTCAACGCGGTGTTCATATCAACCGTGGTAGCGATAAGGGTGGTACCGCCAACAGCGATGGCACCGATGACGCTAGTGCCTCCCATCGCCTCACACGTAAACTCACAGGAGAGAATACGGGAGCCCTTCGGAATTGTTTCAGCCCCAAAGTTAATAACGTCATTCACCGCAACGTCGTCCGCGGCGACACTCGTATACGAATCGTACATGACTCGCACACGTCCACCCATCGTGTTGGTGGCAGTGTTTACGGGCGGAGAGGCAACAGAGTTGGCGTTTGCAGCACCAGTAAAAGTAGCCATAGTTTACCTCCTTTCTCAGTCCGGGGTTTCGTCACAGTTCACGAGGCAGACGCTTTCGCCCTCAAGGCGGGTAGCACCGGCGCTCATGGCCATGTACACGTAAGTGGAGAAGCCCTTGTCGGCGCGTCTCTCGATGTGACCTTCGGGCTCAATGCCCATGCCGAGAACGTTGTGATTAGCAACGAAGGCAACGCAAGTCCGGATATCGGAAGCGTCTACCGCGAGGAGCGCCGGGGTAACCTGAATAAAGGTAAACCCAAACGCGGTATTCATCTCACCATTAACGAGGGCCTTGACCTGCTGGTAATCAGCGCTGGTCAGCTTTTCCTCGTTAAGTAGGTCGGCGATCTGATTCGCGGTAACAGCAATCACAATGGTGGATTCCTGCGGAACGTCCGCAAGGCCCAGCTGCTTTTTAAGGGTACGCAACTTCGCAAAAGTGAGACCCGTATTGCCCTCGGCAATGGTGGTCAAACCTTCAGTGGCGAGCGTCACCTCAGTCGTTCCGGTCTCGCCGCCCCAGGCCGAGCCAATCAAGCCAGAAAGGATAAGCTCGTCGACCTTTCGACCCATCGCCATTGCTCCGGCGCGGACGTAGGGATTCGTGGGATCGTTCAGGGTACGGATCTTATCCTGATCGTCTACGAAATCGCCCCAATGGAAATCCTGCATGACGTTCATGCGTCGGGAGTGAGGCGTGGCGATGTAAGGTGAATCGCCGTGACGAACGGTGCGCTGAGCTACGGTGGTAGCTCCGATGCGATCGTAAAAATCAGACTTGGCGGACTGATTCTCTACTCGCATGTAGGGCCGCAATAGGCTGCCCTTCTGCTGGAAGAGTTCAAGGAACCCTTCCTTATAGCCTTGGATAAAGGCTTCGGTAATTGTGTCAGACACGAATTGTGCCCTCCTAAGTCAGTTAATGTTTCGTCTGACGAAAAGGGCTGCCCGACAGTGGACCCTGTTCTAAAGCCTTGAGGCGGCTGTGGCCTGCACTCTTATGTGCGCGCGTCCGGAGAGGTGGGGGCCTCTCTATCCGGCTGTGTCGTATCCCCCCGTTACAAACTTGTAGAAATCGCGAGCGTTGAAAATTACGGTATTTCCAGTCGCTCCATTAATATGAGATGGTCCCGGAGACCCGAGCTGAACCGCAGCTTCAAGGCAACGAAGTCTCAGCTCCCGCTCCTTCGGTTCCTCTGTAGGCTTCTTCTTGGCGGCCATTACTGATGAATCGTTTCGTTGAGTTGGGCTAGCTTGCGCATAGCGTTATCGTGGCCAGGATTATTTGCGTCCATCCAGGCTGCGTAGAACACCGGATCGGCCTTGAGATTCTTGATCTCCTGACGGGCTTCCCCGGGGGTGATGTCGAGGCCACGGTGAGAGCCGTCGATCAGTTCAGCTTCGGACAAGGTTACTCCGTGATTCGCCATGGCTTTTACGACGTCGGGGCGATCCCCGAAACGGGTACCGTCGACGAGGATAAGGTCTGAGATGGTCTGAGCGTCGTCACCAAAGGCAGCGTTGAACCCATCGTTCGCCTGGGCAACCCTCTGGTCTCGATAGGAGCCGAACGCGGTGTTCAGAGCTTCCGTGTTGGCCCGTTCGTTATTGTCTCGGATGGATTTGACCCCTTCCCAGATAGTGTTCTGCTCAGTGACATAATCATTCCAGACTCGCTGGGCCGCCCTTGTGGGAGTGCCGGCGTCGTAGAGGGATTTGATGAGGTGATTCTCGGACTGTTGATTGCGGGGAACTCCCTCCGCGAATCCCTCGTCCTTGAGACCATATCCCTCCGGGGAGTCTGGACGACCGAGAGCTTTGTAGAAAGCTACGTGCTCTTCGATGCCAGCGTCTTCCCCGGGGATCATGATTCCGCTCGATTCCTGCCTCTTCCCGATCATGCTCTGGGCCGAGATGGCCGTCTTCACGAACTTGTCCAGTCCAGAAGCATCGTTGTCGTAGCCCTTTACGAATTCATTACTGCGAAAGTCTGCCGATAGACTGTCGTGCCATCCGGCACCGTTGCCCTCACCTTCGCCCTCGCTCTTCCCGCCTAGTACCGGTCCTGCGCCTTCGCTCAATTGTCTATTCCTCGTATACGTCTTGTGAGGCTAGTCTCTCTGCTTCCGCAGCGAGCGTTGCCGTTC
>PJEL010002262.1_pt1 | contig 18025 bp, 11 predicted proteins | sample 1853271 | NCBI WGS metagenome assembly PJEL01 (sample SAMN08108733, study PRJNA415343) | Invertebrate metagenome, whole genome shotgun sequencing project. | host: Globobulimina | place: Sweden: Gullmar Fjord | collected 2015-08
CGGACGCCTGCGACCTCTGCTTGGCCGGCAACGATCTCTTCGACAGCGACGGCGACGGAGTGCCGAACGCCTGCGATCGGTGCCCCTTCGGAGACGATGCGGCGGACGCCGACTCTGACGGTGTCGCCGACGCGTGCGATGCCTGTGTTGGCGCAGATGATCTCGCGGATGCAGATGCGGACGGCGTCGCGGACGGCTGCGACATCTGCCCGAGTGGGGACGATGGCGCCGACATCGACTTCGACGGCGTTCCGGATGCCTGCGATGTGTGTGCCGGAGGAGACGACACTTTTGATGGCGACGGCGACGGCGTTCCGAACGCCTGTGATGTCTGCAACGGCGGCGATGACGACATCGACAGCGACGGCGATGGGGTGGCCGACTTCTGCGACGACTGCTCGGGCTTCGAGGATGACCTGGACGAAGACCTCGACACCATCCCCGACGGCTGCGACATCTGTCTGGGCTTCGACGACCGCCTCGACACCGACGGGGACGGGATCCCGAATGGATGTGACGGCTGTGGCTCTCCACTGGACACCGATGGCGACGGCGTTCCCAACGACTGCGACGTGTGTGTGGGGGGAGATGACAGCCTGGATGCGGATAATGACGGGGTGCCGGATCTCTGCGACGTGTGTGGCGGCTTCAATGACGGCTTCGACGGCGACGGCGACTCGGTTCCGGACGGCTGCGACATCTGTCCCGCCGGACACGATCTGCAGGACACCGACGGGGACACGATTCCAAATGCCTGCGACGCCTGTCCCGGTGGAGACGATCTGCTCGACGTGGACGGGGACTCCTTCCCCGACGCCTGCGATAGCTGCCCCGGAAACAACAACTTCGACGCCGATTTCGACGGCGTGCCCGACGCCTGCGATGTCTGCCCTGGGAACGATGACAGCCTCGACGCCGACTTCGATGGCGTCCCGGATAGCTGCGACATCTGCGCCGGGTTCGATGACTTCGTGGACTTCGACGGGGACCTCGTTCCGAACGGCTGCGACCGGTGTCTGGGATTCGATGACACTGCCGACGTCGACCTCGATGGCGCCCCCGACGGGTGTGATCTGTGTCCGGGAGGCGATGACAATGCCGATGGCGACCTCGACGGAACGGCCGACGCTTGCGACGTGTGCGCTGGCTTCGATGACTTCACGGACGCCGACCAAGACGGCGTTCCCGATGGCTGCGACAGCTGTCCTGGCTTCGACGATCTGAACGATGCCGATGGCGATGGCGTGTCAGATGGCTGCGATGCTTGTCCTGGAGCTGACGATCTAGGGGACAGCGATGGCGACGGCGCCCCCGACGCCTGCGATGTGTGCGCGGCTGGACCGGACGACGTGGACACCGACAACGACGGCATCCCGAACGCGTGCGACATCTGCGAGGGCGGGCTCGACACTGCGGACGGCGACTTCGACGGCGTGCCGAATTTCTGCGACGCCTGCCCGGGAGCCAGTGACGCTCTCGACGCAGATTCCGACGGTGTGCCCGACGGTTGCGACCTGTGCGCTGCCGGAAACGACGCTCTCGACGGGGATTCTGACGGTGTTCCCGACGCTTGCGACCTTTGTCCGGGCGACGACGCGGCGGACTCCGACCTCGACGGGATCTGTGACGGCTTCGACATCTGCGCGGGCTTCGACGATCTGGTCGATACTGACTCCGATGGGGTGCCCAATGGCTGCGACTCCTGTGCGGGGGCCGACGACGCCCTGGATGCCGACTTGGATGGCGTTGCCGATGCCTGCGATCAGTGCCCTGGGGACGACAACGCCGACGCCGATCTGGACGGGATCTGCGATGGGCTCGATATCTGTGCTGGCGGTGACGATCTGGTCGACACCGATGTCGATGGAACTCCGGACTTCTGCGACATCTGCGCTGGGTTCGACGACTTCTTCGACCCGGACAGCGACGGCGTTCCCACGGGCTGTGACGTGTGTGCGGGCTTCGATGACACCCAGGATCCCGACGGTGACGGCGTTCCGAATGGCTGCGACATCTGCGCCGCTGGAGATGACAACATCGACACCGACAGCGATGCGGTCCCGAATGCCTGCGACCTGTGCGAGGGGTCGCCGGATGCGGTGGACACCGATGGCGACGGCATCCCCGACGGCTGTGATGCATGCGACAGCCCCTTCGACAGCGACGGGGACGGGGCTCCGGACGACTGTGACATCTGTCCCGGTGGCGATGACAACGTCGATGATGATGGCGACAGCGTCCCGGATTTCTGCGACGCCTGTCCGGGCTCCGACGACGCCACCGATACCGATTCTGACGGCACCGCGGACGGCTGTGACCTGTGTCCAGGCAACGACGACCGCTCCGATTCCGATGGCGATGGGACTCCCGATGCTTGCGATGCCTGCCCGGGCGCCGATGACAGGGTGGACACCGACGGCGACGGCTTCCCAGATGCCTGCGACAGCTGCCCCGGCAGTGATGACGCCTTCGACGCCGATTCCGACGGGATCCCCGATGCCTGTGACATCTGCGCTGCTGGGGACGACACTCTCGATGCCGACTTCGACGGCGTGCCCGACGCCTGTGACCTGTGCGCCGGATTCGCCGACAACCTCGACACCGATGGCGACACGGTTCCCAACGGCTGCGACCGGTGTGCGGCCTTCGACGACACCCTCGATGATGACGGCGACGGTGCTCCCGATGCTTGTGACGAATGCGCGGGATTCGACGATGATCTCGATGCCGACAGCGATGGCGTTCCCGATGGCTGCGACCTCTGTGCGGGTTTCGACGACAGCCTCGACACCGATGGTGACGGCGTTCCGAATGGCTGCGATACGTGTCTTGGAGGCGCTCAGGACACTGATGGGGATGGCGTTCCCGACGAGTGTGACCTGTGTGAGGGGTCCGACGACGCCACCGACTCCGACGGCGATGGCGTTCCCGATGGCTGCGACAACTGCGCCGCTGGTGGTCCCGAGGATGCCGATCTCGACGGGATCCCCGACGCCTGCGACGTGTGCCCGGGCTTCGACGACGGCGTAGATGGCGACGGCGACACGGTTCCCGACGGCTGCGATGTGTGTGCTGGTCTCGACGACCTCGGACCGGACGCCGACGGCGACACGGTTCCCGACGTGTGCGATGTGTGCGCTGGCGACGACCGCCTCGATGTCGATGCAGACACGGTTCCGGACGCCTGTGATGTCTGTCCGGGCTTCAACGACACCTTCGACGTGGACGGCGACGGCGTTCCCAACGACTGCGATCAGTGTCCCTTCTTCGACGACACCGACGACGCCGATGGCGACGGAGTGCCGGATGACTGCGACGAATGCGCCGGAGGAGACGACAACATCGACACCGATGGCGATGGCAACGCCGACTTCTGCGACATCTGTGCGGTGTTCGACGACACCCTCGACGACGACTCCGACGGCATTCCCGACGGGTGTGACCGGTGCGCGGGCTCCGACGATCTCGTCGACACAGACAACGACGGCGTTCCCAATGGTTGCGACGCCTGTCCAAGCTTCGACGACACCCAGGATGCCGACGTGGACGGTGTTCCCGACGACTGTGACGTCTGCAATGGCGGCGACGATGGCCTCGACAGCGATGGCGACGGCTATGCCGACTTCTGCGACGCCTGCCCGGGGTCCAATGACAACGTCGACACCGACTTCGACGGCACGGCCGACGGCTGCGACCTCTGCCAGGGCTCGGACGACCTCTTCGACCCAGACGGCGACGGCGTCCCCAGCGGCTGCGACCAGTGCAACGGTCACGACGACAATGCCGACGCCGACGCCGACGGGATCGCGGATGGCTGCGACGACTGCTTGGGAGGAAACGACAATATCGACAGCGACGGCGACCTGGTCCCCGACGCTTGCGACGCTTGTCCGGGCTTCAACGACAACATCGACACCGACTTCGATGGCGTTCCCAACGACTGTGACCTGTGCCCGTTCTTCGACGATGCCGTCGACGACGACTCCGATGGCACTCCCGATGCTTGCGACCTCTGCCCCGGAGGGAACGACAACCTCGATACCGATCTCGACGGCGTGCCGAACTTCTGTGACGTCTGCAACGGCTTCGACGACACCGCCGATGCCGACTTCGACGGATTTGCGGATGGCTGCGATGTCTGCGCCGGCTTCAACGACACTTTGGACGCCGACTTCGACGGTGTTCCCAACGGCTGCGACGTGTGTCTGGGCTACAACGACAACCTCGACGCCGATGGCGACGCCGTGCCCGACGCTTGCGATGTCTGCGCGGCGGGCAACGACAACCTCGACTCCGATGGGGATGGCAACGCCGACGCCTGCGATATCTGCGCCGGCTTCAGCGACTTTCAGGACGCGGACTTCGACGGCGTTCCCAACGGCTGTGACCAATGTCTGGGCTACAACGACACGCTCGACACCGACGGCGATGGCGTTCCCGATGGCTGCGATGTGTGTCTGGGCTTCGACGACAACGCCGACGTGGACGGGGACGGAACCGCCGACGGCTGCGACCGGTGCGTAGGCTTCGACGATGGCGAGGACACCGATGGCGACACGGTTCCGGACGGCTGCGACATCTGCGAGGGGTTCAATGACGCCTCGGACCTCGATGGTGATGGCGTGCCCCTGGGCTGTGACCTCTGTCTGTTCCAGGACGACCGCCTCGATGCCGATGGCGATGGCATCCCCGATGGCTGCGACGTGTGTGCCCTCGGCGACGACACCGTCGACACCGACTCCGACGGCATCGCGGACGCTTGCGACATCTGTCCCGGTTTCGTGGACGGACTCGATGCGGACTTCGACGGCGTGCCCAATGGCTGCGATGCCTGCCCCGGCTACAACGACACTTTGGACGCGGACTTCGACGGGGTGCCGAACCTCTGCGACGATTGTCCGGGTTTCGACGACAACTTCGACTTTGACCTCGATGGCGTTCCCGATGGCTGCGACGCCTGCGCCCTCGGGGACGACGGCCAGGATGCGGACAGTGACGGCGTTCCCGATGCCTGCGACGTCTGCCCCGGTGCCCCAGATGGCTTCGACCAGGACGGCGACACCATTCCGGATGGCTGCGACCAGTGTGTTGGTTCCGACGACCGTCTCGACAATGACGGCGACGGCACAGCGGACGGCTGTGATCTGTGTCCGGGCTTCGACGATGGGCAGGACACAGATGGAGACGGCGTTCCGAACGGTTGTGACAGCTGCGGCTCGCCGCTCGACGACGATCTCGATGGCGTTCCCAACGACTGCGACGTGTGCGCGGGAGCCGACGACAACGTCGATACCGACGCCGATGGGACCGCCGACGGCTGCGATCTCTGTGCCGGATCGGACGACCGCCTCGATGCCGACAGCGACGGTGTACCCGACGGTTGTGACGCCTGCGCTGGTGTTGACGATGCCGTCGATGCCGACTCCGACGGCGCGCCAGATGCCTGCGATATCTGTCCTGGAAGCGACGATTTTGCTGACGATGACTCAGACGGTGTGCCGGACGGATGCGATGCTTGTCTGGGCTTCGACGACGGGGTCGACACCGACGCTGATGGGGTAGCCGACGGCTGTGATGCCTGCGCCGGCTATAGCGACCAAGCGGATGGCGACGGCGATGGCGTGGCCGACGGATGTGACGCCTGTCCGAGCTTCGACGACGCCGACGACGACGATGCAGACACCGTTCCCGACGGTTGTGACGCCTGCCCCGGCTTCGACGATAGCCTCGACGCCGACTCGGACGGCGCGCCGGATCTCTGCGATGTGTGCCCCGCCGGAGACGACTACACCGACACCGATGCCGACGGCGTGGCCGATGCCTGCGACGCCTGTCCGGGGGCCGACGATGCTCTGGATGGCGATTCGGACGGGATCCCGGATGACTGCGATGTCTGTCTCGGGTTCGACGACACCCTGGATGCCGACGGCGACACCGTTCCCGATGGTTGTGATGTGTGTCTGGCCGGGGATGATCTCGCCGATATAGACGGTGACTCCGTTCCCGATGCCTGCGACCAGTGTCCGGGGGCCGATGATGGGGACGACGCCGACGTGGACGGTGTTCCCGACGGATGTGACGCCTGCCCAGGTGCAGACGACCTCCTCGACACCGATCTGGATGGCGTGGCGGACGGCTGCGACCAGTGTCCCGGTTTCGACGACACCCTCGACAGCGACAACGACGGGATTCCCAACGCCTGCGATACCTGTGTAGGTGGGGGAGACGCCGACAATGACGGAGTGCCCGACGCTTGCGACATCTGCCCCGGCTCCGACGATCTGGCGGATGCCGATCTGGACACCGTGCCGGATGGCTGCGATGTCTGTGCCGGATCGGACGATCGTCTTGATTCCGACGCCGACGGAGTGCCCGATGGCTGTGACGCGTGCAGCTCCCCGCTGGACAGCGATCTGGATGGCGTTCCCGACGACTGTGATCTGTGTCCGGGGGCCGACGACGCCGTGGACGGTGACCTCGATGTCGTTCCGGATGGCTGCGATGTCTGCCCGGCCATCGCCGACAATCAGGACGACGGTGATGCAGACGGCCTCGGAGATGCCTGCGATCCCTGTCCGGTCGATCCGTTCGAGACCGACGCGGATCTCGACGGGCACTACTCCTGCGACGACTGCGACGACGGCGACCCCGCGGTCTTCCCCGGAGCGGTCGAGGTCCAGGACGGGGTCGACAACAACTGCGATGGTGATGTGGACGAGGGAACCGACGGCTTCGACGACGACGGCGATGGCTGGACCGAGGACGGCGGGGACTGTGACGACGGCGACGTTGCGATCAATCCGGCCGCCGTAGAGATCTGCGACGGGTTCGACAACGACTGTGACGGCGACGTGGACGAGGGAACCGATTGCTACGACGACGATGGGGATGGCTGGACCGAGGACGACGGCGACTGTGACGACACCGACGCCGCGGTCAATCCCGACGCCCTCGAGCTCGACGGCAACGGCGTGGACGATGACTGTGACGGCGTGATCGATCTCGGCGTGGTGGACACCGACGGTGATGGCGTGCCCGACGTCGACGACTGTGATCCCGACGACGAGACCATCTACGAGGGCGCTCCGGAGCTCCCCGACGGCCTCGACAACGACTGCGACGGCGACGTGGATGAGGGAACCGATGCCTTCGACGACGACGCGGACGGGTTCTCCGAGGACGATGGCGACTGCGACGACGGTGACCCGACGGTGAATCCGGACGCCGCCGAGACCGCCAACGGCGTTGACGACGACTGCGACGGCGATGTGGACGAGGGGACCGACGCTTTCGACGACGACGGCGACGGCTACACCGAGGACGGAGGCGACTGCGATGACAGCGACGCGGCGGTGAACCCGGGCGCCTCAGAGGTCGCAGACAACGGCCTCGACGATGACTGCGATGGGATCGCGGATCCCGGCGAAGGCAAGCAAGATCCTGACTCTTGCGGCTGCGATTCCGCCGGCGGTTCGGGTGGCGTGTGGACGATCGCGCTGCTCGCCTCGATCTGGCGCCGCCGCGAGACCACTCACCGGTCGGAGTGACCACTCGCCGCGTGGTTCGACCGCTGGCCCGTTAGCGTGAATCCCGGACCGTCGGACGGGTGAAGTAGGGGGTGTCAACGAAATCCAACGGGGGACCTCATGAACTACGACCTGATCAACAACGCCTTCTTTGCTCTGCTTCTCTCCGTCGCCGGTGCGGCTTCACTGCGCGGACTCTGGCTCTCGGTTCTCGAGCCACTGGCTCAGCAGTCCCCGATGATAGCCATGCTCACGGACATGGCCATGGGCGTCGCCGCCTAGGAGTCGTCGCTTGGATCAGACGGAGAGTCTGGCCAGGGCGAGTTCTTGTCGGACCCGAAGCGTCTCGGCCTCTTCGGTGACCCAGTCCACCTTGGCGAGATCAGCCTCTGCCTCTTTGAGGTCGTCGGCGGCAGCGGCCTTGTCGACTGTCTCGACCTCTTCGCAGCTATCGGTCAGCAAGGTGACGTGATCGCCGTCCATCTCGGCGAAGCCGCGACCGGTGACCCAGCGCTGTTCGCCCTCGGTCGTGGTCACCACAGTGACGCCGGCCCGCAGCAACGCAAGCTTGCTGTCATGGTCGGGATACACGCCTTCCTCGCCTTCCCACGCGGTGAGGGTGACGGACAGGACCTTGCCCGAAAAAGCAGCTTTTTCCGGCGTGACGATGTTCAGTTGGAGCTCGGTCGCCATGTGCTATCCCTCGGCCGCCATCTTCTGGGCCTTCTCCATGGCATCTTCGATCGTGCCCACCATGTAGAAGGCGTTCTCGGGCATGCCATCGTGTTTGCCTTCGAGGATCTCGCGGAAGCCGCGGATGGTGTCCTCCAGCTTCACCAGCACGCCGGGGAAACCAGTGAAGATCTCGGCGACGTGGAAGGGCTGAGAGAGGAACTTCTGCATCTTGCGAGCGCGGGAGACCGTGAGTCGGTCTTCGTCGGACAGCTCGTCCATTCCGAGGATGGCGATGATGTCTTGGAGCTCTTTGTACTTCTGGAGTACGCGCTGGACCTCGCGAGCCGTGTTGTAGTGCTCGTCGCCGAGGACGCCGGGCTCGAGGATTCGGCTCGTGGAGTCGAGCGGGTCGACCGCCGGATAGATGCCGAGTTCGGAGATCTTTCGGGAGAGAACCGTCGTCGCATCGAGGTGCGCAAACGCCGTCGCCGGGGCCGGGTCGGTGAGGTCGTCGGCGGGCACATAGATGGCCTGCACCGACGTGATGGAACCCTTGTTGGTCGTGGTGATGCGCTCTTGCAGGATGCCCATCTCGGTGGCGAGGGTCGGCTGGTATCCAACAGCGGACGGCATCCGGCCGAGGAGTGCGGACACCTCGGATCCGGCCTGGGTGAACCGGAAGATGTTGTCGATGAAGAGCAGCACGTCCTGACCTTCGGCATCTCTGAAGTGCTCCGCGACCGTCAGTGCGGAGAGGGCGACGCGTGCGCGGGCTCCAGGCGGCTCGTTCATCTGGCCATAGATGAGGGCAGCCTTGCTGTTTTCGGAGTCGCCCGGTGTGAGGACCTTGGACTCGACCATCTCGTGCCAGAGGTCATTGCCCTCGCGGGTGCGCTCGCCGACGCCGGCGAACACCGAGTAGCCACCATGGGCCTTGGCGACGTTGTTGATGAGCTCCATGATGAGCACGGTCTTGCCGACGCCAGCGCCGCCGAACAGGCCGATCTTTCCGCCGCGGGAATAGGGAGCGAGCAGATCGACGACCTTGATACCGGTCTCGAACATCTCGACGGAGACGGACTGCTCGGTGAAGGCGGGAGGCTCGCGATGGATCGAGAGATAGTGCTCGGACTCGAGGGGGCCGAGCTCGTCGACCGGCTCGCCGATCACGTTCATGATCCGGCCCAGGGTCGGGCTCCCGACGGGCACGCGGATGGGCATTCCGGTGTCGAGGACGGGCATGCCGCGCTGCAGGCCGTCAGTGGTGTCCATGGAGACCGTGCGGACCGTGTTCTCGCCGAGGTGAGAGGCGACCTCGAGGACCAGGTTGTTCTCGCGGCCGTCGATCCGGGGGTTGGTGCAGCGAAGCGCGTTCAGAATGTCCGGAACGGCGCCATGGGCGAACTCGACGTCCACGACCGGTCCCATGACCTGCTTGATTCTTCCAGAGGTTTCAGCCATTTCTCGGGCTCCTTATAGCGCGGCGGCGCCGGACACGATTTCGATGAGTTCGGTGGTGATCGCTGCCTGGCGGGCTCGGTTGTAGTCGAGGGTCAAGTCATCGATCAGGTCAGATGCGTTGCGGGTTGCGTTGTCCATTGCGGCCATTCGGGCTGCGTGCTCCCCGGCTTCGGTCTCCAGGAACTTCTGCAGGACCAAGGTGCGAATGTAGAGCGGCAGCAGTGCGCCGAGGATCTCGGTGGGGTTCGGCTCGTAGCGGTAGTCGCCCCCGGTTGATGCGGGCTGTTCTGCATCAGAGGTGTCGACCTCCAACGGCAGGATCTTCGTGAACGTCGGCTCCTGAACGAGCACGCTCACGAATTTGTTGGAGACCACGTAGACCTCGTCGTACTTGTGATCGACGAAGCCCCCGACCATCTTGTCGGAGACGGGGCGTACGAGCTTCATCTTCGGGATGTTTGCCCAGTTGAGCGTGTTGTCGGACACGTCGAAGCCGCGGTGCTGGAGGTAGCCGACACCCTTTCGGCCGAAGACGGTGAGCTCGATCTCGGCGCCGGCCTCTCTCTTCTTGTCGATGAAGTGCGTCATGCGGCGAAGCAGCGTGTTGTTGAAGGCGCCACAGAGGCCGCGGTCCGAGGTGATCACGACGATGAGGATGCTGTTGACCGTGTCGCGGGACTCGAGCAGAGGTTCGTTTGCATCGCTGCCGGCGGTCGCCGCCACCCGCTTCAGGACCGCGGAGAGCTGCTCTTGGTAGGGGTGCGCCTCGGTCGCGCGGTCCGTCGCTCGCTTGAGCTTGGCACCGGCGACGAGCTTCATCGCCGCGGTGATCTGCTTGGTCTTCTTGACCGACCCGATGCGGGTCTTGATGTCCTTGAGGTTCGCCATCGGAGCCTATCCGTGCCAGGTGTTGGCGAAGTCGCCGATCTCGGCGATCAGGCGCTTCTTGAGGTCGGCCTTCTTCAGGGTTCCGAGGTCGAGGATCTCCTGCAGGAGCTCGGGCTTGTGGGAGGTGAAGTGCTCGGTGAGGGCGTTGATGAAGGGCAGGACCTTGTTCATCTCGAGGTCATCGAGGAAACCCTGGTTACCGGAGAGGAGGTGCACGACCTGCTGCTCGACCGGCTGGGGCATGTACTGGCCCTGCTTGAGGATCTCGGTGAGACGGGCGCCGCGGCCGAGCTGGCGCTGGGTCGCCTCGTCGAGGTCGGAGGCGAACTGGGAGAAGGCCGCGAGCTCACGGTACTGGGCGAGAGTCAGGCGAAGCGGGCCGCCCTCCTCTTTCATGGCCTTCACCTGGGCGGCTCCACCGACTCGAGAGACGGAGAGGCCGACGTTGACGGCGGGGCGCTGACCGGCGTTGAAGAGGTCGGTCTCGAGGTAGATCTGGCCGTCGGTGATGGAGATCACGTTCGTCGGGATGTACGCCGACACATCGCCAGCCTGGGTCTCGATGATCGGCAGCGCCGTCAGAGATCCGTTCCCGGCCTTGTCGCCCAGCTTGGCAGCGCGCTCGAGGAGCCGGCTGTGCACGTAGAAGACATCGCCGGGGTAGGCCTCGCGACCCGGCGGCCGGCGAAGGAGCAGGGAGAGCTGCCGATAGGCGACGGCGTGCTTGGACAGGTCGTCGTAGATGACGAGCGCGTGCTGGCCATTGTCGCGGTAGTACTCGCCGATGGTGCAGCCGGTGTATGGGGCCAGGAACTGCAGTGGCGCGGCACTGGCTGCCGGGGCGGTGACGATGGTTGTGTACTCGAGAGCGTTGTATTGGCGTAGCTTCTCGACGACCTGGGCCACCGTGGACTGCTTCTGGCCGATGGCCACGTAGATGCAGTTCACCCTCTTGTTCGGGTCGTCCTTGAACTCGCGCTGGGCGATGATCGTATCGATGGCCACCGCGGTCTTGCCGGTCTGGCGGTCGCCGATGATGAGCTCGCGCTGGCCGCGGCCGACCGGGGTCATCGAATCGATGGCCTTGATGCCGGTCTGGAGCGGCTCGTGAACCGACTTGCGAGGCATGATGCCTGGCGCCTTGGTCTCGATGATGCTCGTGGAGGTGGCCTTGATGGCGCCGAGGCCGTCGACGGGGTTGCCGAGAGCGTCGACCACGCGGCCGTTCAGGGCCGGACCGACGCCGATGGACACGATCTTGCCGGTTCGCTTGACCTCGTCACCTTCGTGGATGTGCACGTCCGAGCCGAAGATGGCGGCACCGACGTTGTCCTCTTCGAGGTTGAGCACCATGCCCATCGTGCCGCCTGGGAACTCGATCATCTCGCCGGCGAGGGCGTTCTCGAGTCCGTAGATACGCGCGATGCCATCGCCGACGGAGAGGATGGTTCCGGTCTCGGTGACGCTGACGCGGCTCTCGTAGTTCTTGATCTGCTGCTTGAGAATCTGGCTGATTTCATCGGCGCGGATGTCCATGAGGGCCTCCGAAAAACGGTATTAGAAAGTGTGGGAAGCTAGAGGTGTGGCCCCTGGCTGGATTACGCCTGTCCGGGGGACTGTGCGTTCAAGAGGGCTTGCTTGATACTCTGGAGTCGGGTGCGGACGGACGAGTCATAGACCTTGCCGCCGACGCGGGCGACCATGCCGCCGATTAAGGATTCGTCCACATCGGAGTCGAGGATGACCGACTTGCCGGTGGTCGACTCCATTGCTGCTTTCACCTCGGCCTCGATCTGGGGAGACATGGGCTCGGAAGTGGTGACACGGACGTGGATGCGACCGGCCAGGTCGTCGGCGAGCTGGCCGTAGAGTTCGGCGATGCGGCCGACTGCCGGCAGGCGTCCCTTGCCGTTCACCAGCTTCAGGAAGTTGACTGACAGCGGGTGCAGACCGAGCTTCGGGAGAAGGTTGTCGAGCACGGCGGCGCGCTCGTCGGCCGAGAAGAGCGGGGTGCAGAGGGTGTGCCGGAGCTTGCCGTCGTCTGCATCGAGGAGCGCGTTGAAACCGTGGAGATCGGCGCCCACCTGGTCGACCGCACTCTCCTCGGAGGCGACATCGATCATGGCGACTGCATAGCGTCGGGCGACGCTGACTTCAGACATTTGCGTTTGCCCCGTCGTCGTTGATGGCGGTGAGGAACTCGCGAGCCAGACGCTGCTGGTCTTCGGCGCTGATCTTGTCGCGAAGGGTCTTCTCGGCGAGGTCCACCGCGAGTTCGACGGCATCGCGCCGGAGCTGGGTGCGAGCGCGCTGGGCTTCGTCGCGGATCTTGCGCTCGGCTCCGGCGGCCACTCGCTTGGCCTCGGCGTGGGCGCGTTCGATGAGCTTGGCTTCGAGGACCTCTGCCTCGTCCCCAGCGGCGTCGCGCATTCCCTGGATCTCGCCCTCGATGGCCCCAAGGCGCGCGGCGACCTCGTCGTGGTGCTGCTTGGCTTCGTCCCTGGCGCGGGCGCTGTCCGTCAGCTCTTTGCGGATGGTCAGGGCTCGGGTTCGCAGGGCATCGGCGACTGGACGCCGCACGAACACCATGATGATGATGATGAGGAAACCGAGGTTGATGGCGTGGAAGATGAGTTTCTTTGTGACGTAGAGTTCGTTGGGCTCCTCGCCATTCATCGGATCGTTCCAGTTCACGATGCCGTCGTTGTCGTCGTCTGCCGTGTAGTAGTGGTGTTCGCCGTGCCCGGCGTCATCACCGTGTCCGGCGTCTTCACCGTGCCCGGCGTCATCACCATGGGTGCCAGCGGCCGGCTCTTCGTGAGCGTTGCCGGGTGGGGCGTGCCCCGGAGGCTCGGTGGCCGTGCTCGGGGCTGCAAGCAGCAAAGCGATCGCCGCGAAGCAAACAATCAGGAGTTGTTTCATGCCCGACCTCCTAGTTGCCGAGGACCTGCGACGCGATGTCGCCGGACAGGATGTTGGCGGTGCCGCGCAGCGTGGTGGCGGCGTTCTTTCTGTCTTTAGCGATCTGCGCCACTGCGGCGTCGACCTCTTTGTCGGCCTCGGCGCGAGCGGCGGCGAGGATCTTCGCCTCTTCGGTCTGGGCGCGTCCTCGGGCAGCCTGGCGGATTTCGCCGGCTTCTTTGCGAGCTGCGGCGAGCTTGTCGTCGAGCTGCTTGAGCTTGTCCGCCGCCGCCAGGTCCATCACTTCGGCATCGTCGATGGCCTTGGTTGCGACGCCATCACGCTCTTCGAGAAAGTCGTGGAAAGGGCGGAACAGGATGAAGTGCAGCGCCAGATAGGCGACGAGGAAGGGGAGTGTCAGCGCGATGACTGGCGCGATTTGTGGGATGATTTCCATGACCGTTCCGGGGCATGCGGACACCAAGATCCGCTTTCAATCGGGCTGAGCCGCCCGAAGCTGCAACTCTCGGGAGAGCGCTGTTAACGCGTGTCTCCCATTGATCAACTACCTGCAACACAAGGTTCCAGGGCGGCGATATCAAGGTTCGGCGCAGTCCAATCCGCCGACATGGTCAGCGAGGTGATTTGTGTAGGCGTCGGCATCCAGGATCGGCTCCACGCCCATTTCTCCTGCGAGGACGCCGACGAGGAAGATCTGGTCGTCGGGGATCAACGCCAGCTGGAAGGCCTCGATGTCGGTGTCGGCGTTGCCATAGGCCCACGCCATCTGCATTCCATCGGCCTCGAGATCGGCGATGACCGCACTCTTGTAGTCCACCGCCATGTCGCCCAGGGCACCGATTCCCTCTGCCAGGTACAAGCTGCCCTTCTCGAGGGGGAAGTCGTGATCCGAGAGCCAGTCTTCGGTGGCCTCGGTGGAGCTGCGGCCGTCGGGCAGCGTCATACCTTGGCCGCGCGCTGTGATGTAGAAGACGGTGTAGCCGAGCTCGGCGTAGGTCTGCATCATCGTGCTCGCGTCGGGCCGCATCGCCGGATCGTAGGCGGGATCCGAGACCTGGGTGAGCCACTCGGAGTCCAGGGTCGTCAGGGTCTCGTCGATATCTGTGACGACCGCCTTGGAGGTCGGCTCACAGCGCGGCCCCTCCTCCTCGTCGCCACCGCATGCGATGACGAGGGGCATGGCCAGCACCAAGAATCGACGCAGAATCCTCATTCCTTGTCCTTGCCGGGCCACTCGAAGGCCAGCAAGAGTGCAGCTTCGCCCGATAGAAAAGAGGTCACTGCCTCGCGGTCGTCGGCCTGGAAGACGCCGCGTCGCCAGGTGAGGGCGTACTGAAATCCGAAGGCTACTGAAGGAAAGGGCCGGTAGTCGGCGCCGATTCCGCCGCGTGCCCCCACTCCGGCCAGCCGGGCGCGCTCGATCGACGCGTTCTCGTCCGCCGCCTTTTGCTCGGGCTTCGAGTAGCCATTCGAGACGTCTCGCGCGCTCGGAATGTCTCCATGCAGCCCGGCGAACAACCAGGGATAGGGGCGTTTCTCGACGGGCTTCATGAGGCCCCAGCGGACGTCGATGCCTGGTCGGATGACTCCCCAGTGTCGCTGACTGACGACATCTTCGGACTGGGTGGTGTTCTGTAGACGCGCCACCCCCAGTGAGGCGGACGTCGCAACACGTGGCGTCCACCACGCCCCACCGAAGGCCGTCAGAGAGGGGTCGACCGTGCCATCGAACTCTCCCACCGAGAACCCGCTGGAGCGGCCATCCTCGATCCAGTTCAGATCGCTCCGAGAGAGCGGACGCCACTCCACACCCAGGAAAGGCGTGGCGGCGAGAGCGGAGCTGGCGAGGAAGAGGGCGCTCAACATCGGCGCTGTATAGCCCGTGTTGTTACGGAGATCTCATGCTCATCGACGCCATTGAGATCCAGGGTATGAAGTCCGTGCGGGATTGGTCGCAGCGAGGGCTCGGCGTTCGGGTCGACATGCCGTCTCCTCCGACGGGGGTCGCGATTGCAGACGCGATCTCGTTGGTCGAGTCCGTGCTGTCCCCGGACCGGTTCGCCCCAGTCTGCGCGTCACTTGGCTTGTCGACTCCCGCTCAGGAGCTGCACAACGACGAGGCCGGGTTCATCGAGCAGGCCGTCGAGCTCGACAGAGACGGGGTCGAGTCTCTCCTCGACAATGACGGAAATCGGCGAATTACCGTCTCTATGACGCTGTCGCTGGACCCGCCCTTGTTCGGTCGCCTCCGGGAAGAGTCGATGCGTGATCCGCGGGTGATGACGGCACTGGGGCAGAACGCCACCCTGTCGCTCAAGGTCGGCTGGCTGTTCAGCATGGATCGCTCTGCGGTCTCCCTGGGAGTGCTCGAGGTCCTTGTCGGAGACACGCCCTTCCCCCTCAACAAGAGCGAGCGACCTGGATGGATGAACGGCATGCTACGCGCGATCGGGGGAAGGCTCGGCCGGATCGACTGGGGAGAATCGGTGGTGGACGTGAGCCAGCGCCTACAACTCGCCGCACTCTCCGCCGATCCCGCCAGGAGGAGCGCTTACGCCCGTGCCGCCGCCGTCCTGGCGAAGCCGCCTTTCGACCTCGGCCACCTGGAGCTCATCGGCTTTGGCGGCAGTGTTCGGGCGGCCTTCGGACCCGACCTGGTCCGGGCTCGACAGCTGGGACCGGGGGCCGCACGCGCCCTTCGCCTCGTGGAAGCTGCGATTCTCCGCGCACCGGATGTGTTGGTGGTCGAGGACGCAACGCCGGCGGAATCCGAGTGGTTGGTATCCTGCACCGAGGGTGACCATGCAACCCTGGAGCAGCTGTGGATCCTGGGGAATGAAGCTTGAAAGCCGCCTGTACGAAGTGCGGCGGCGTTCACGAACGCTACGACCAAGTCTGTCCTTCCTGTGGCGCTCGCCCTCTCGGAGATGGTCTGCTGGTCGCGTGGCTGCTGTCATCGGAGAACCTCGACGACGATGAAGTCGACAAGGTGGCGGCTCGCATCGTCTCTGGAGAGAGCATCCGGCCCTCCTCCCGCCAGATCGACAAGGCACGTCGCGCTCTCGGAGAGCATCTCGCCAGCGATCCTGGCATGACGCTCAACCAACGACTCGCCCTCCTCGCTACGAGCCTGCTGCTCACCCCCCTCGTCGGCTGGACCCTGTGGTTCAGCTGGCGAGGTCGGCGCCCACGAGCAGCTCTGGAAGCACTGGCGCTCTCGCTCCCAGCGAGTGTACTGTTCTTCTTGGTGGTGCCTATGGCTGGCTTTGCCTGGGTATACCTCCAGAACGGGTAGGAAAAGAGATGCGTAGTAGCTTGCTGGTTTTGTTGGCGATTGCTTGTGGACCGAAAGAGGACACCGACTCGCCGATCATCACGACGGACCCGACCACGGAGACTGCCGACACCGCGACCGAGACCACCGACACCGACACCACCCCGCCGATCCCGTGCGGGGAGCTGTCCTCGGCGACCGCCATTGGCGGAGATCAGGCAGACGGCTCGCCGGCACTTGCCTATTCCCCCGACGGCTCGATGTACGTGCTGGTGCAGTTCGCGGGCTCAGTCACGTACGACACGACCGAGCTCACGGCGTCTGGCGTCCAGGACACCGCTCTCCTCCGGTATACGTCGACGGGTGAGCTCGATTGGGTGCGGCAGATCGGGGGAACCGACGTCTCGAATCCCGTCGATGTCCAGGTGCTGTCGGATGGCGGCGTCACGTTCCTCGGAAACTTCGTTGGCAGCACAACCATCGCCCTTGGCGAAGCGGACCAGGTCGTCTTGGACTCGGTCGGAGCTGAGGACGCTTGGGTGGCGAGCTTCGACAGCGGCGGCTCGCTCTCCTGGGCCAAGTCATTCGGGGGTGCGGCGCGAGACAGCGCCATGGCCCTCGATGTTCTCGACGACGACAGCGTCGTGGTGGTCAGCACCCATGAGGGCGAAGCCACGATCGGTGCCGATGAGGGCAATGAAGTGGTCATGCTACTCCCGCCACTAGCGGGCAGTATCGCCTCATTTGCCAGGTTTTCGAGTGCAAATGGCGAGCTTCAGCTGGTGGAGAAGGTCACGGGTGATCTCACATCGGCCGCCAGCGATGTTGTCGCGGATGGCGGAGACTTTGTGGTCACGGGTCACCTCGATGGCACCGCCGTCGCCCTCTTCGGCGCGAGCCAGCCCGGCGCCCTCAACCTCCAGCCAGCCGGCTTCTTGGGCTTCATCGCCCGCTACGAGACCGATGGCACCATCGAGTGGGTGTCGGGCATCGGTGGATGGGGTGTCCAGGCGGTCTCGATGGCCCCTGACAGCAGCCTCCTCGCGGCCGGAACCTTCAGCGGCAGCGTGACCTTCGCGCCTGGACTTGCGAACGAGTTGGTCCTCAACTCGGCTGCAAGCTCCGACGTCTTCGTCGCCCGCTATGTGACGCCCGGCGCATTCCTGTGGGCGGTCGGCTCGGACGGCGTTCCTGGAGCCGACACCACGGCCCTGGACATCGCCGCCGGACCGCAGGGGGGGGCGCTGCTCGTCGGTGAGTTCGCGGATCGCGTTCGCTT
>PJEL010002263.1_pt1 | contig 18014 bp, 4 predicted proteins | sample 1853271 | NCBI WGS metagenome assembly PJEL01 (sample SAMN08108733, study PRJNA415343) | Invertebrate metagenome, whole genome shotgun sequencing project. | host: Globobulimina | place: Sweden: Gullmar Fjord | collected 2015-08
GCATAGAGAGCCGCGTCGACAGGTTCCAGGGGAGCTACCATTAGAGGGAGAACGGCGTTCTCCCTCCGGCTTCGCCTCCTCCCTCATGCTGCTACGACGCTGGCAGGCGTTGGAGATCCAGGCCCTCATCTCGTTGGGTGAGGGGTCTGTTGGAATCATTTCGGGGGTTCGCCTTTTGGGCGAGGGGTCTGTTGGAATCCTTATGGGGGTTCACCCTCCGCGAGGCGCCGCCGATCATGTCTGGACTGGGCGCACCCTTGTCGAACGAACAGCCCTCGGAACTGGGGCCTACGCCTCCACCGCCGCGATCGCCCCACCAGACGTCGACGCCACGCGAAGCTAGTGGTGGCCGACGCGCGGAGGGGGTGAGGCGAAGCCGAGGGGGAAGCGCTAGCGCTCCCCCTAATTGGAGACTGGACGTGGAAGTCGACAGGGGCGCTCGGAGATCGACCCGCCGCCGCTGTCGCCGATCCCGGAGTCCTCGAATCCGATCCGCTCCCGGTCCGCGACCACCTCCCGAGCCAACGCAACCTCAAACACCACCTCCGACCAACCGATCCCACCAACCCAGCCGCCCCCCCGCCCCACCACCCGCCCAAGCGACACCCTCCGCCCCACCACCACCACCCCAAATACCTTGACACCCTGTCAGGATTGAATAACCTGACACCCTGTCAGGTTTGCAATGGCCCGAAAGTACGACGAATCAAAGAGGCACGAGATCGCCCTGGGCGCGCTCGGGGTGCTGCGAGCGCGGGGCCTGCACAAGACCACGATGGCCGAGATCGCGCGAGAGCTGGGGATCAAACGGCCAACGCTCTATTGGTACTTCGCGGATATCGAGGCCATCTTCCTGTGGATCCTGGACCACACACACGACCGCCTCGCCAGCCACATCGCCAGTCGCCTGGTCGGAGTGGAGCATCCCCTCGACGCCCTGTTGATCCTGGTGGTCGCCGAGCACGAGTTCTTCGAACGGGAGGGACTGCAAGACTTCACCGTGTTCCTCACCCAGTTCATGGCGATGGGATCGACCGAAGACCGCGAGCGATTCCGCAGGTTGGTAGCACGCAATGTGATCCAGAGCCGCGGCCTCTTCATCGCCATGATCGAGCAGGGAATCGCCGATGGTCGCGTCGCACCATGTGACGCCGCTCAGCTGTTCGACTTCATGCAGACCATCCTCGACGGTACCTTTGTCGGCGCGTCGATGTACCCGGAAAACCAAGACATCGACGGACTGCTCGCATTCGTGAAGCAGACCGTCCTCGACCCCCTGCGCAGGTGAAGCCATGCACCCACTCCTCCAGATCCACGTCTCCGGCACTCAAGAAGAAATGGGGTTCAAACACGGACAGTTCGTGGCTGCCGCCGGAAACCACCGGGCGGCGCTGGACTACTACCCGACGATGCCCGATCGGCTGATCTACTCGTCTTCGCGGCACACTCTCGCCGACAGGATCGCCATGCGCGCCGCCCGGCCCCTGTTCGAACTCGGGCTGCGCCGCCTCGAAGCCCATCGGCCCCCCGAGCTCCTCGCCAGGAGCCGAGCCTTTGCGGAGGGTGCCGGCGAGAACGCGACGACTGCCCGATACTTCGGCGTGATGGATCTCTTCCAGAACACGGTCGGAATGCTCACAAAGCTCGGACTGACGGCCTTCGCGCAGCGGGCAGCCCACGGTATGCCACCCGCCTGCTCGAGCATCGCGCTCTGGGGCGACAGGACGGCCAGCGGCAACCTCGTGCACGGGCGAAACTTCGACTTCCCCGGGACCGGGATCTGGGAGCGGTGGCCAGTCGTGGTGTTCTGCAACCCCGATGACGGCCTGCGGTACGGCTTCACAACGACGCGCGGGGCCGATGTGCCAGGTGTGACCTGCTTCAACGAGGCCGGCCTCACGCTCACTGCCCACACACGCTTTCATCGCGACGTCACCATGGCAGGATTGTCGATCATCGACTTGGGCCACGAGATCATCCGCCGCGCCCAGACTCTGGAGGATGCCGTGGCGATTGCCCGCGAACAGCGAATCGCCTCCACCTGGGGAGTGGTGGTTTCCTCGGCGACAGAGAAGCGCGCCGTCGTCATCGAGACCACCGCCGCCGGAGTCGAGACCACTTGGCCGAACCCCGACGAGTGCTTCCTGGCTTCCACGAATCGCTACCACCACCCGGCTCTACAGCTCGACGAAGTCACTCCCTCGGCGGCCTTCGTGCACGACTGTGAAGGCCGACTGGACGCGCTGGAGCTTGGCGGTCGCCGCGCCGACGGCTGGGAGCCCAGAGACCTCATGAAGCTGATGGGATCTCACGTCGACGCCGAGACCGGAGAGGAGCGCGCCGGGGGACCGGTGCTCTCGCAGCCCTGCACCGTGCAGACAATTGTCACCGACCTCACACAGAGCGCCTTCTTCGTATCCGTCGGGGATACACCCACGGGACGCGGGGGATATCGGCGGATCGACATCGACTGGGATGGGGCCGATGGGGCCAAGATCCTGGAGGGCGCAACCGAGGTCGCAGACACCGACAGTATCTACGCAACCGGCGATGGAGCGGCCGCCTATGCCCACTTTCGCGATGCGTACATCCTCGAGCAGCACGCGGCCCACCCCGACGAGATCGCCGCAGAGCTCGCCAAGGCGGTGGCGCTCGCGCCCGACGACCCGACCTATCGGTTCCTCCTCGGCGCGATCTCCATGAGAAACGGAAACTTCGCCGAAGCCCTCGCCGAGTTCGAGCAGGGCCTCCGACACGAGCGCGGCCGCTTCTCCCGCGGACAGATCCTGCTGTGGGCGTCCAGAGCGGCCCAAGCAGCTGGTGAATGCGCGCGCGCCGAGGCCCTTCGACAGGAACTCCTCGAGGTTCGCCACGCCCTCCTGAGTGGGCACCAAGCGGCCGCAAAAGCAGAGTCGACGCGGCCCAGATCCGGACGTTCGCTGCTGCACACGCCGATCTCCGTACAGCTGGTACAGGCCGGGTGATGTACCCTATGTCGGTGGGGTACAGCCATGCTTCGATGGGTTCTTGCGATTGGCATCGCCGCTCTGTTCAGTGGATGCGCCTGGATCAGCGACGCAGAAGAGGCCGCTCGGCTCGACCTCGACCTCGACCAGATCGCAAGACCGCACGATTGCGACGATAACGACCCTAAGATCGGCGAGAAGCGGATCTGGTATCCCGACGACGACGGCGACGGCTTCGGAGGGACCAATGGCGAGGTCAGCGATTGCTTTGCACCCCTTGGCTTCGTGCTCGAGAGCGGTGACTGCAACGACGACAACGACGAGATCAATCCCCTCGCTGAAGAGCTCTGCGACGGCATCGACAACAACTGCGACGGAGAGACCGACAACGACATAACGATGTTCACGATCTACCCGGACGGGGACAGCGACGGCTACGGCGATCCAACCGAGCCGAGCGAAGCCTGTGACGACGTGTTGGGCTTCCTGCGCGACGCCGGAGACTGCGACGACGCCGACCCGGCCGTCAATCCAGACGCCACCGAGGTCTGCAACGGCATCGACGATGACTGCGACGGCCTCATCGACCTCAGCGACGATTCGATCGACATGACCACCGCATTATGGTATTTGGACGGCGATCTCGACGGGTTTGGCGACCCGAACGACGACATGGAAACGTGCGACGAGGCCCTCGCTCTGAGCCTCGGATACGTGATGGACGATCAGGACTGCGACGACACCGACATCGCCGTCAACCCCGACGCCGAGGAGTACTGCAACGGGATCGACGACGACTGCGACGGGGTCATCGATGAGAACGACGCGGTGGACGCCGACGACTGGCACGACGACCTCGATGGCGATGGCTACGGGGACCCGACCTCCTACGCCCCGGCCTGCTACCGCCCGGTGGGCAAGACCGGGCCGGCGGTGGCTCGCGACTGTGACGACACCAACGCGCTGGTGCATCCAGGTGCGCCGGAGATCTGCGATACCCTCGACAACAACTGCGATCTGCGCACCGACGACGACGATCCCGCGAGAGTCGGCGGGACCTTCTGGTACTACGACGCCGATCAGGACAGCTTCGGCGACAACAACTTCAGCGTCCTGCAATGCCTGGCGCCGCCCCTCTACGTGGACAGCTTCTCCGACTGCGACGACGGTGACTTCGACGTCAATCCGGACGCCACAGAGGTCTGCAACGGCATCGACGACGACTGCGACACCCGGGTCGACGACGACGACCCCGACATCGATCCCGCAGAACTGACCACTTACTTCCTCGATAACGACGAGGACGGTTTTGGCAACCCGGTGCAGCCTCACGCCTCGTGCTCCGCTCCCCAGGGCTACGTCGAGGACAGCACCGACTGCAACGACTTCACCGCCGACACCAACCCCATCGCACCCGAGATCTGTGACGGCATCGACAACGACTGCGATGGTCTTCAGGACGACGGCGTGGAGATTCCGTTCTGGTACGCCGACAACGACGACGACGGCTACGGCGACGGCGTCGGAAGCCAGAACTGCACCCAGCCCCCCGGGTTGTTCTCCCCGTTCGACGCAGACTGTGACGACAACGATTCTGCCGTGAACCCGGGTCATGACGAGATCTGCGACAACAAAGACAACGACTGCAACGGCCTGATCGACGAGGCCGATCCCGACGTGCTCGCCGACCACTGGTTCCTCGACAGCGACGGGGACAACCACGGTCTCGCCACCGACGAGCTGATCTCGTGCACGCCACCCGTCGGCTACGTGGCCAGTGACGACGACTGCGACGACAACGAACCGGCTCTGCACCCCGGCGCCGACGAGGTCTGTGACGGGATCGACAACGACTGCGACACCCTGGTCGATGACGACGACGGAGAGCTGACCGCGACGGTCTACTACCCCGACCTCGATGGTGACGGCTTCGGCGACGAGAACGGCGATCCCTTCATCGCATGCAGTCAGCCTTCGTTCTATGCCCCGAGCAACGACGACTGCGACGACGTCGACCCCACCCTGCACCCCCTGGGCCCGGAGATCTGCGACGGCATCGACAACGACTGCGACGGTGACATCGACGACGACGACGGCAGCCTGGATCTCGTCACGGCGGAGCAAGGCTATGACGATGTGGACGGCGACGGGTTCGGTGACCCGGCATCCCCCCAGGGCGCCCCGACCTGCCTGCCCGGAGTGGGCTTGGCCTTCGACAACACCGACTGCGACGACGGCGAGGAGGAGACCTACCCAGGCGCGCCAGAGTACTGCGACGGCCTCGACCACAACTGCGATGGCGACAACGCGGATCCGCCTGAGGACTGGTTCTTCGATTCCGACGGCGATGGCTATGGCGACCCCACCATCAGCCAGAACCAGTGCAACCCCGACGCGGGCTACGTCTTCGCGGGCACCGACTGCGACGACAACGATGGGGCCAAGAACCCCGGAGCGGACGAGATCTGCGACAGCGACGACAACGACTGCGACACCCTGGTGGACGATCTGGACGACGACGTGGTGGGGGCAACCTGGTACGCCGACAACGACCAGGACGGCTTTGGAACCTTCCGCGACAGCGTAATTGCCTGCATACAACCCCCATTCTATGACGACGACGACCTCGACTGCGACGACATCCAGGCAAGCATCAATCCCGCCGCGATCGAGTTCTGCGACAACATCGACAACGACTGCGACGGTCTCAAAGACGACCAGGATCCCGACATCGCCGACGCCACGGACTGGTATCTGGACAACGACGGCGACACCTTCGGCGACGCTCTCACGACCAATCTCGCCTGTGACCAGCCCGAGTTCCACGTGCTGGACGACACCGACTGCGACGACATCGACCCGGCCATCTTCCCGGGCGCCGACGAGGTGTGCGATACCTTGGACAACGACTGCGACGGCGATATCGACGATGCCGACACTGGCGTGATCGACCAGATCTTCTGGTACGAGGACGCGGACGGAGATGGCTTTGGCATCGCCCCGGTGATCCAGCTGGCGTGCTTCCAGCCGGCTGGCCAGTCCTCAGTTTCCAGCGACTGCGACGACACCGATGACCTCATCTATCCAGGGGTTCCAGAGCGGTGTGATGGAGCTGACGACGACTGCGACGGCTTCATCGACTCGCCGCTACCCGAGCTCAGGGACTGGTTCTTCGACGAAGACGGCGATGGCTGGGGCGACTCCAACCAGTCGATCTACACGTGCGCCCCCCTGCCCGGGTGGGTCCTGGTCGGACAAGACTGCGACGACGATCCGATCACCGGGCCCGACGTGCATCCCGGTGCCGACGAGATCTGCGACGACCTCATCGACAACGACTGTGACGGCGACCTCGACGGCGAAGACCTCTTCGCGGTGGGCGGCGACACCATGTATGCCGACACCGACGGCGACGGCTTCGGCGACCCGAACGTCTTCATCAGCTCTTGCGGCGCCTCGAACTACGTGCTCGACGACACCGACTGCGACGACTCCGACCCGGCCACCTTCCCCGGCGCACCGACAAGCGAAGTCGACGTGCAGGACGGCATAGACCGCGACTGCGATGGCGAGGACGAGTGTCTCCTGGATGTGGACGGCGACGGCTTCTTTGGCGCCTTGGACACGCAGCCCGACGGGGGAGATGGGTGTCTGGGTTTCGGAGAGGGCCTGATCGGCGACGACTGCGACGACAACTTCGTCGGGGGCTCGCTGATCTACCCGGGTGCCACGGTGGACGCCCTCGACGTAGGTGACGGGATCGACGCCGACTGTGATGGCGGCGAGGAATGCTTCCTGGACGCGGACGAGGACGGAGCTGGGGACATCGCCGGCATCGTCATTGCCGGGGACGCCGATCTGCTCTGCGCGAGCCTCGGCGAGTCGCTCAGCGCTGACGACTGCGACGACTCGAACCCGATCATCTTCCCGCTCTCTCCCGAGTATTGCGGGGATGGGATCGACAACAACTGCAACGGTGACGACGAAAACGTGGAGGCCGCGCCAACTCCGGTCACCTGGTGGCTGGATCGCGATGGTGACGGCTTCGGCGGCGACATCTACTCGCTGGTCAGCTGCGGACAGCCCAGCGCCTTTGTGCTCGACAACACCGACTGCGACGACGAGAACACGCTGTGGGCGGCCCAGGTCTACCCGGGAGCGCCCGAGGTCTGCGATCTGTTCGACAACGACTGTGACGATCGAGCGGACAACGACGATGGCGAAGTGATCGGCGGCCCCTGCATGCAGCTCCCGGCAGTGGATGAAGCCTTCGAATGCCTGGATGTGGCGGACATCGGCTTGTCGCCGGAGCTGTACGGCTGGCAGTCCACGTGGATCGGCGACAACTGGACGACGGACAGCGGCGACGGCGTCGCCAACCAGGCGATCTCCGGGCTCGATCTGCTGGGAGCCGGGGGCGACGCCGAGAACTTCCTGGTCACCGGTCACAGCACCTGGAACAACACGTCCATCGAAGCGACCCTGACCGCGGACTCCGGAGCGGCAGGTCTGGTCGTTCGCTATGGGGGCCCGAGCTCCTACTACTCCTGCGTGATGACGGACAGCACCTCTCCCGGCTGCCAGGGCGCGCCGGTTGCGGGTGCCCGCGTCGTGCTCTCCCGGGTCGACGGCACCCTGTGCGGTGGAGACGACGACTACGCGCTCGGCGAGGACCCATTCGCCTATTCGGTTGGAATCTCCTACAACATGCAGCTCTCAGTCTCGTCAACTGCCGACAACTTCGACTCGGTTGCCACCGTCACGTGCGCTGTCGATGTGGATGGAAACGGGGCCTACGGCGATCCTGGCGACGTCGACATCACCTTCATCGACCCGGGCGAGCTCTCCACCGGCCTCACAGGGCTATCCGCCTGGAACCTCATTAACGGCGTGTTCGACGATGTCTTCGTGACCGTCACGGACGGCGACGTGGACTTTGACGGGCTGCCCAACGTCACCGAGGCCGCGCTTGGGATGCCGTACCTGAGCCCCGATGGCGACGCCGACACCATCGCCGATGTGCACGAGCTGCCCATGCCGATGTTCCCTCCCGACCCGGACAGCGACACCGATATCAATCCTCGGGACATCGACAGTGACGCCGACGGCATCTCCGACACCGCAGAGGCAGGAGACGTAGACCTCTACACGCCACCCATTGATACCGACTGTGATGGTGTGCCCGACTACATGGACACCGACAGCGACGACGACGGCTTCGACGATGACGCCGACAACTGCAGGATCGTCGTCAACGACCAGACCGACGGGGACAACGACGGGCTCGGAGACGACTGCGACCCGTGGCCCACCGAGCAGGATCACGACGCCGACGGGCTCTTCGACGGGCAGGAGCTCGCCGGAGGCACCGATCCAGACAACCAAGACAGCGACGGCGACGGACTCCTCGACGGAGAGGAGCAGGCCGCAGGTACTGACAAGCTGTTCTCCGACTCCGACGTCGACGGGCTCTCCGACTTCGACGAAATCAACATCTACTACACCAATCCGCTCAACGGAGATCACGACGGAGGTGGCGCCAAGGACGGCGAGGAAGTGGATGCCGGGACCGACCCCACAAATCCCCTGGACGACTGATGATCTGGCTTTTTGCAGGCATTGCTAGCGCCGCAACGTGGACGGTTTGCCCAGGCGGCGGCTGCGACTTCCTGGAGATCCAGGACGCCGTGCAGGCGGCCGCGGACACCGACCTGATCGAGGTCTCGGCTGGCACCTACGTGCAGAAGGTGACCATCAACAACAAGGACCTCACGGTGACAGCGGTAGACGGAAACGCCGTCACGTTCATCAGGGTGGGCGGCAACGACATGTTCGACATCAACGGCGACTCCGTGGTGTCAGTGAGCGGGTTCACGATTGGCGGCCTGCCAACGCGCTGCATTCGCGTCAAGGACCAGACCACAGCGACCTTCGACGACATGGTCTGGGACGGCTGCACCCGAGACAAAGAGGGCACCGCGCTGGTGCTGGAGCAGAATGGGACCGCAACGGTCAACGACAGCGTGTTCATCAACAACAACGCCCAGAGCGACGACGGGGTCGTGCACGCAAAGAACGATTCAACCGGTCTGACCATCAACAACACGCTGTTCCAGGACAACCAAGCCGGCAAGGGTGGCGCCATCTCCTATGATGCGGGAGGCGCCGATCTAGTGGTTAGCGGCTGCACATTCACGGGCAACGTGTCCACTAGCATCGGCGGCGCCATCGACTTTGACCCGGAGCAAGGCGGACCAACGGTCGACATGACCATCACCGGGAGCACCTTCACCGGCAACGGCGCGCAGGGAAACGGCGGAGCTATCAGCGGTTTCAACGGCAACGTGGTGACCATCACCGACAGCACCTTCGAGATGAACCGCGGCGACAACGGCGGCGCCATCTCCTTCGAAGGCGTGACGACCGAGGGCCTGCGGAACACCTTCTGTCTCAATGGCGCCACTGGCTCTGGGGGCGCACTGCACTTCGACGCAGTGTCCACCACCGCGAACGGCTGGGCCGCCAACATCTTCAACGAGAATGGCGCCAGCAACGTTGGCGGAGCTCTGCACGCCGTCGACAACAGCTCTCTGGTGTTCACGAACAACGACTTCGTGGGCAACGCAGCCGGCGGAGATGGAGGTGGTCTCTTCATCGACACCAGCAGCCTCGACTTCGTGAACAACATCGTCGCCTACACCGCTGCCGGCAACGGTCTGCACGGCACTGGGTTGACCGGCGGAACCCGGGACTACAACGCCTGGTATCTCAACACCGCGTCGCACCTGGCCGGCGATCTCAACCAGCCCGCCGACTTCGGAACCAACGACTTCATCGATATGGACCCCATCTTCCGAGGGTTCACCCTCGACGGCAGCTGCGGCGACGACACGTCCCTGGTGGTGGGCAGCCCATTGATCGACACCGGCGACCCGAACATCCTCGATGTCGACGGTTCGCGGTCGGACGTCGGTGCTGGCGGCGGGCCTCACACAGACGACGGCAAGGACAGCGACGGCGACGGCGTGCCCGATGCCAGCGATCAGTGCCCGGGGTTTGACGACAACCTCGATGGCGACGGCGACGGCGTGCCCGATGGCTGCGACCTCTGCCCCGGCTTCGACGACACGCTCGACGGCGACAGCGACGGTGTTCCGGACGGGTGCGACCGGTGTCTGGGCTTCGACGACACCGCGGACGGGGACGCGGATGGCGTCCCAGACGGGTGCGACATCTGTCCAGGATCCAACGACACAGACGACGACGACGGGGACGGGGTGCCCGACGGGTGTGACATCTGCGCAGCGGGGGACGACGGCGTCGACGGAGACGGAGACGGAGTCCCGAACGCATGTGATGTCTGCGCTGGATTCGACGACACCGAGGACGAAGACGGCGACAGTGTTCCCGACGGATGCGACATCTGCGCGGCGGGAGACGACGGCATCGACGGAGACGGAGACGGAGTCCCGAACGCGTGCGATGTGTGTGTAGGATCGGACGACAACGTCGATGGAGACGCAGACGGAGTCCCCGACGGGTGTGACATCTGTGCAGGTTTCGACGACACAATCGACAGTGACGGAGACGGCGTTCCCGACGGTTGCGACATCTGTCCAGGATCCGACGACACCGACGACGCCGACAACGACAGCGTCCCGGACGGATGTGACCTCTGTCCCGGATCCGACGACGCCGACGATGCCGACTCCGACGGCGTTCCGGATGGATGTGACGTGTGTGCCGACTCCGACGACAACGCCGATGCCGATGCCGACGGGGTCGCCGATGGATGCGACCAGTGCCCTGGCTTCGACGACGGCGTGGACACTGATGCAGACGGGATCGCCGACGGATGTGACGTGTGTGCAGGCTCCGACGATGGCGACGACGCCGACAGCGACGGCGTGCCGGACGGATGTGACCAGTGCCCGGGCTCCAACGACGCCAACGATGGCGATGGAGACAGCGTGCCCGATGCTTGTGACGACTGCGCAGGGTTCGACGACAACATCGACTCCGATGGCGATGGCGTAGCTGACGGATGCGACATCTGCCCGGGATCCGACGACAACGACGATACCGACTCCGACACCGTCCCAGACGGATGCGATGTCTGTGCGAACGAAGACGACACCTTGGACGCCGACTCCGACGGTGTTCCGGACGGGTGCGAGAGCTGTCCCGGCTTCGATGACGCCTTGGACGCCGACTTTGACGGCGTACCCGACGGATGCGATGCCTGCGCTGGCGCCGATGACACCCTCGACGCCGACAGCGACACCGTTCCCGATGGATGCGATACCTGTCCGGGCGAAGATGACACCTTGGACGCCGACTCCGACGGAGTGCCCGATGCCTGCGACGCCTGCGCCGGAGCTGACGACGCCCTCGACGACGACGGAGACGGATTCCCTGACGGATGTGACCTCTGCGACGGATTCGACGACGCGCTCGATGACGATCTGGACGGGATCCCCAACGGCTGTGACAACTGCGTCGGCCTGCCAACAGACACCGATGGCGACGGCGTAGCGGATGCCTGTGACGTGTGCCCGGGCTTCCCCGATGGCGACGATGCCGATGCGGACGGTGTTCCCGACGGATGCGATAACTGTCCGGGAGCCGACGACGCCCTCGACAGCGACCTCGACGGCGTTCCGAATGGCTGCGACGCCTGCCCCGGCTTCGACGACGACGCGGACGCAGATAGTGACGGGATCGCCAACGGATGCGACCAGTGCCCAGGCTTCGACGACGGCGACGACGACGATGCAGACGGGGTCGCCGACGGGTGCGACGTGTGCGGCGGCTTCGATGACAACGCCGACGGGGATCTCGACGGCGCTCCAGACGGATGCGACCAGTGTCCGGGTTTCGACGACGCTATCGACTCCGACGCCGACGCCGTGCCCGACGGATGTGATCAGTGCCCCGGGTCCGATGACGGCGACGACAACGACGCCGACGGCGCTCCCGATGGATGCGACCTCTGCCCAGGATCCGACGACAGCGATGACGCTGACATCGATGGCGTGCCCGATGCTTGTGACGCCTGCCCAGGATCCGACGACGGCATCGACGGTGACTCGGACGGAACTCCCGACGGTTGCGATGTCTGCCCAGGATTCGATGACGGCGCCGATGCCGATTCCGACGGCATGCCCGATGCCTGCGATGTCTGCCCCGGCTCGAATGACGCCCTCGACGCCGACAACGATGGGGTTCCAAACGGGTGCGACACCTGTGCGGGCTTCGATGACAACGTCGACTCCGACTCCGATGGCACCGCGAACGGGTGTGACCTCTGCCCAGGATCTGACGACAGAATCGACTCTGACGCCGACGCCGTGCCCGATGGATGCGACATCTGCCCGGGCTCTGACGATGCCGACGACGCCGACAACGATGGCGTGCCCGATGCTTGCGAGCTCTGTCCCGGATCCGACGACGCCGCGGACGCGGACTCAGACGGCGTGCCGGACGGATGTGACCTCTGCCCCGGATCCGATGACACGGCGGATGCCGACGCCGACGGGGTACCCGACGGGTGCGACATCTGCGCCGGCTTCAACGACGCATCAGACCTCGATGGGGACAGTGTTCCGGACGGATGCGACATCTGTGCGGCCGGAGATGACGCCCTTGACGCCGACAATGACGGCGTGCCCGATGCCTGCGACGCCTGCCCCAGCTTTGACGACGCCTTGGACGCCGACAACGACGGGGTTCCGAACGACTGCGACGCCTGCCCGGGAGCCAACGACACCGACGACGCCGATATCGACGGCGTACCCGACGGATGCGACGACTGCCCTGGCTCCGACGACGACGACGACGCAGATGGCGACAACGTTCCCGACGGATGCGACGCCTGTCCCGGCTCGGATGACGACGACGATGCTGACCTCGACGGCGTACCGGATGGCTGCGACCAGTGCCCGGGGTTCGACGACAGCCTCGACGATGACGGGGACGGTCTCCCGAACGGATGCGACGCCTGCCTGGGAGTCGCAGATAGCGACGGCGACGGTGTTGTGGATGCCTGCGACGTGTGCCCGGGTTCCGATGACGCTATCGATGACGATGGCGATGGCGTTCCGAACGGATGTGATGCGTGCCCGGGCTCCAATGACTTCACCGACACCGACTCCGACGGCGTGGCGGACGGATGCGACGACTGCTTGGGATTCGACGACGCCGAGGACACCGACAGCGATGGCGTGCCCGATGGATGCGACCTGTGCCCCGGTGGCGATGACACTCAGGACGCGGACAATGATGGCGTTCCGGACGGATGCGACGCTTGCGCCCTCGGCGACGACAATCGCGACGCCGACAACGACGGGGTCGCAAACGCGTGCGATGTGTGCGCGAGCTTCGACGACACCGTAGATACCGACAACGACGGCACGCCCGACGGCTGTGACCTCTGCCCAGGCTTCCTCGACACCTCAGATGGTGACACCGACGGCGTGCCCGACGGGTGCGACGAGTGCGTCGGATTCGACGATGCACTGGATGCCGACAACGATGCTGTTCCGGACGGATGCGACCTCTGCCCGACGTTTGACGACGCCGTGGACAACGACAACGACGGTGTCCCAGACGCCTGCGACATCTGCCCCACCTTCGACGATGCCGCAGATCTAGACGGCGACGGCGTCCCGGACGGATGCGACGAGTGCCCGGCCTTCGACGACGCCGTGGACAACGACAACGACGGGAACGCCGACGCTTGCGACGTCTGCCCAGGTTCCGATGATGCCGACGACGCCGATGCCGATGGTGTCCCCGATGGATGCGACGTTTGCCCAGGATCCAACGACAACTTCGATGGAGACGGAGATGGCGTTCCAAACGGCTGTGACGCCTGCGCTGGCTTCCCTGACACCATCGACGCGGACGCGGACGGCGCACCCGACGGATGCGACATCTGCCCAGGATCCAACGACAACTTCGATGGAGACGGAGATGGCGTTCCAAACGGATGCGATGTCTGCCTCGGCTCTGACGACGCCGTGGACTCCGACTTCGATGGAACGCCCAACGGCTGCGATCTCTGCCAGGGTTTCTTCGACTTCTTCGACTCCGACTTCGACGGCATCCCGGATGGCTGCGACGTGTGCGCCGCCTTCGACGACAACGACGACGGCGACAACGACGGCATCCCCAACGGATGCGACCTGTGCGAGGGCTTCGACGACGCCATAGACACCGATGGAGACGGGATCCCGAACGGGTGCGACAACTGCGTCAGCGATCCGGCGGATAGCGACCTCGATGGCGTGCCGAACGCCTGCGACCTGTGCGAGGGCTTCGACGACGCCGTCGACAACGACGGGGACGGAGTGCCCAACGGTTGTGACATCTGTCCGGGCTCACCCGACAACGCCGACAACGACGGAGACACCATCCCGAACGGCTGCGACATCTGCCCCGGGGGCGACGACCTCGTAGACGCGAATGGCAATGGCATCCCGGATGATTGCGACGTAGACACCGGTGATACCGCAGCTGACACGGACACCGATACGGACGCAGACACAGACGCAGACACCGATACGGACACGGACTCAGACACCGATGCGGACACCGATACCGACACGGACGCAGACACCGATACGGATGCAGACGCCGACACCGATGCCGACGCAGACACAGATACAGGCACGGACACCGCGGGCACCAACACCGACACCGCGGACACCGAAGCAGACACGGGCACGGACACCGCGGACACGGCACGGGACACCGATACCGATACCGATACAGACACAGACACAGACACAGACACAGACGCCGATGCCGATACCGACACGGACACCGATACCGATACCGACGCAGACACAGACACAGACGCGGATACCGACGCGGACACCGACGTAGTCACCGACACCGCCACAAACCTCGACGGCGACAAGCTCATCTATTCAGGGGGCGCTTGCGGGTGCAGCTCCAGCGTTGGCTCCGCGGGCGGCTGGTGGGCGACCCTCTTGCTGCTTCTCTGGACCCGCCGCCGCGACGGATTTCGGACATCGAATCGCCGATAGATCGGATATCCTGGGGCCGGGGCAACAGTATTGCTGACAATTTTTCTCCTGTTCACAACAGCGGGGTCCGCTCAAACCACGGCGTTTGAAGACGACTTCAGCTGCTCTGACGAGCCATCCTTTGGCAATCCCGCCGCCACCTGGGCTTGGGACGCCCTCATGGACGGAACCGATCCGTGGCAGACCGACCTCAACCAGGGCGTGTCACCCACCACCGATCAGGGAGCCGGCGGCTTCGGAGCGCCCATCGACAACTACGAGAACTTCCTCGTCAACGGATCCAGCCTCTGGCTCGACACCGCCATCGAGGCCGATATCCTCAACATCGACAACGACGCGAGCGGACTCGTCCTCAGGTATGGCGGTCCGGATAGCTACTACCAATGTACAATGTCAGCGAACCGGGAAGTCGACTGCAACGGCGGCGGCGGCGGTGGCCTCGACGGCGTCATCCTGCGAAAGACGGACACTAGCCAGCCCTGCGTCGCGGACTACGTGGTCGACGCCGATCCGTTTGTCTACACACAGAATGTGACCTACCGCACCAGGCTCGAGGTCATCGGCAACACCGTTACTTGCACGATCGACGCCGACAACAACGGCCTCGGGGTCGGCGCGGATGTCGTGCTCAGCTACGTCGATCCGACGCCTCTCGGCCCGGGATCCGCGGGCCTCAGCAGCTATGACCACGGCAGCGCCAACGGTCAGCTGGTGTTCGACAACGTCGTCATCGAGACCTTCGACCTGGACTCCGACTTCGACGGCATCCCCGACGCCGTCGAGACAGCTCTGGGAACCCTGGTGTTCTCCGCGGACAGCGACGGAGACGGGATCGAAGACCGCTACGAGGTCGGCCACCAGGACCTTCCCTACAACTCTGATGGCGTCGGTGCCATCGACGCCCTCACGCTCGACAGCGACGGCGACACGATTCCGGACAGCGTCGAGTTCCGCACCGTTCCTCCCGCCGACGAGGACTGCGACGGTCTGCCGGACTTCCGGGACACCGACAGCGACAATGACGGCTTCGACGATGGCATCGACAACTGCAGGCTGATCCCGAATCCGAGCCAGTCCGACGGCAATGGCAACGGCATCGGCGACGCCTGCGAGACCATCTGCGGCGACTCCTTCCTCGTAGATCCGCCTGAGGAGTGCGACGACGGCAACGTTGCCATCGACGATGGCTGCGATGGTATCTGCCTCATCGAGCATGGCTTCACCTGCAGCGAGCCCCCAGACCCAGCCCTCGGCGTGATCGAGGACACCGCGGCGGCTTCGGTTTGGATCTACCCGGTTCCACTGACCGCAACCCAGACCGTCAACACCGAGCCGTCCTTCCTGATCCTGGACTACGACGCTGGCGATGGTCCCTTCGACATGACCATCGAGGTCCAGACCACATCCGACAATGACTACGTCGGCTTCGCCCTCGGTATCGATGTCGGCGACACCACGAACCCAGCCGCCGACTTCCTGATCTTCGACTGGAAGCAAGGGAACCAGAACGCCTTCGGCGCGAGTGCAACAGCCGGAACCGCCGTCTCTCGGGTGAACGGAATGCCGAGCCTCGGCGAGTACTGGGGTCACACGGGAGCTGTCACCGAGCTCGCACGGGGAATCAACCGCGGCGCCATTGGCTGGGCGGACAACACCGTCTACAACTTCACCGTCGATTATACGCCTACAAACCTGCAAATCTACCTCGACGGCGTCCTGGAGTTCGACATCCCTGGCGCCTACCCGGACGGGCAGCTGGCGTTCTACGACTTCTCCCAGTCGTGGGCCAGCTTCACGATGATCCCCGGCGCGGAGCCCAGTGTCTGCACGAGCTGGTGTAGCGACGGGCTCATCGCGGCGGACGAGGTCTGTGACGACGGAAACCTGGTCTCCGGCGACGGATGTGAGTCGGACTGCACCATCACAGTCGCGCCTCCGTGCTGGGCGTGCGTCGGCGAGCCGAGCGTGTGTACGGTGGACTCCGACTGCGACGGCGTCCCGGACGCGACGGATCTCTGTCCCGGATTCGACGACGCACTCGATGCCGACGGAGATGGTGTGCCCGACGGCTGCGATGTCTGCACAGGGGACGACGCCAGCGGAGACTCCGACGGAGACGGCGTCTGTGACGACATCGACCTGTGCACAGGGGATGACGCAACCGGAGACACGGACGGAGACGGCGTCTGCGACGACATCGATCCCTGTCCCATCGACGATCCAGACGACTCCGACGGCGATAGCGTCTGCGATAGCAACGACATCTGCCCCGGATTCGACGATGCACTCGACGCCGACGGAGATGGTGTGCCCGACGGATGCGATGTCTGCACAGGGGACGACGCAACCGGAGACTCCGACGGAGACGGCGTCTGCGACGACATCGACTTCTGTATCGGGGACGACGCCACCGGAGACTCCGACGGAGACGGCATCTGCGACGACATCGACCTGTGCACAGGAGATGACGCAACCGGAGACTCCGACGGAGACGGCGTCTGCGACGACATCGACTTCTGTATCGGGGACGACGCCACCGGAGACTCCGATGGAGATGGCGTCTGTGACGACATCGACCTCTGTACCGGCAACGACGCCACCGGTGACACCGACGGGGATGGCGTCTGCGACGACATCGATCCCTGCCCCCTCGACATCCTCGACGACTCCGACGGGGACGGCGTCTGCGACAGCAACGACATCTGCCCCGGATTCGACGACGCACTCGATGCCGACGGCGATGGCGTGCCCAATGGCTGCGACATCTGCAACGGGGACGACGCCACTGGAGACACGGACGGGGACGGCGTCTGTGACGATAATGACCCCTGCCCCCTCGATAATCTCGACGACTCCGACGGGGACGGCGTCTGCGACAGCAACGACATCTGCCCCGGTTTCGACGACGCACTCGATGCCGACGGCGATGGCGTGCCCAATGGCTGCGACATCTGCAACGGCGACGACGCCACTGGAGACTCCGACGGGGACGGCG
>PJEL010002264.1_pt1 | contig 18004 bp, 20 predicted proteins | sample 1853271 | NCBI WGS metagenome assembly PJEL01 (sample SAMN08108733, study PRJNA415343) | Invertebrate metagenome, whole genome shotgun sequencing project. | host: Globobulimina | place: Sweden: Gullmar Fjord | collected 2015-08
TTTTTCACTGCATCGTTAAGCATCATCAGCGCAGCGGTTGAGCCGGGCGCACCGGGCATGGCAAGACCCATAGTTTCGAGAATCTGTCCCACCGAATCGCCCTCGGCAGGTGTGGGGGCAAGGGAAAGATCGAGATTTCCAAAGGTAACACCAAGTTGTTTGGCTATCTTTTTGCCAACCAGTTCACCGGCGCGGGTAATTTTAAAGGCGGTCTTTTTTATTGTTTCAGCCACCTCTCCAAGGTCGGCATCTGGTCCGAGTTTCTCCAGAGCACGGCGTACCGCTCCGGGGCCGCTTACTCCTACCAGTATTGAACTTTCGCTCTCCCCTGCCCCATAGTATGCACCAGCCATGAAAGGGTTGTCTTCAACGGGATTGGCAAAGAGGACCAGTTTGGCGCAGCCGATTCCATCCTCCTCTGCAGTGCGCCCGGCAGTGTCTTTCATTACCTGACTCATGGTGTAGCAGCCATCCATGTTTATACCGGACTTTGTGGAAGCAAGGACAACAGAGGCGCAAAAACGCCTGGTCGTGGCCAGCACTTCCGGCATCGCCTTAATCATCGCCCTGTCAATGGATGTTTCACCTTTTTGAATCATGGCAGTGTAGCCGCCGACAAAGTCCACGCCAATCTCTGCGGCTGCCTTATCCACTGCATCTGCTACTTTTACAAAGGCAGCAGGATCTGCCACAGGGATCACCTGGGAAATGGGGGTAAGGCTGATTCTTTTGTTAACAATGGGCAGCCCATATTCGTCTGAAATAAAATCGGCTTTTTTACTCAGCTTTTCGCCATTAACCAGGATTTTCTCACGGATCTTGCGTGCACAGGCAGCTGGATCTGGATCAGAACAGTCGAAAAGAGAGAGTCCCAGAGTCACTGTTCTGATATCCAGTTTGTCTTCGGCGATCATTCCTACCGTTTCAAGTATCTCTTCATTGGTAAATTTCATGTGGACTACACCCTGTGCATGTATTGGAAGACTTCAGAATCCTGAACCGTCACTTCAAGAGACATATTTTTGATGGACTCCTTGAGCCTGGCAGTGATATCGGTCAGGGACAGGCTGGATTTCATTCTGTCAGCCAGCAGAGTCATGGCAAAAATTTCGTCACCAAGTATTTTCTGATTGATGTCGATAAGATTGATGTTGTTTTCAGCAAGGACGGTTGCTACTTTGGCAACGATGCCGACTTCATCCTTGCCGATTACGGTTACCACGATGCGTTTTTTATTCTTTTCCATCATTTATCCTCTTTGTATTACAGCTCTTTTGGTGATTTGTTTTGAAATTTTCCAGGCTATCTCTTCCTGGTCAAGCCCAGCACAGTCAATAGTTAATTCCCCGTATCTGTTATACAAAACTTGTCGTTCATCATACAAATCCCTGAATGTCTGGTCTTTTTCTCTGGCTATTCCACGTGTATTGAAATTATGAATTCTCTTTGTGATTTCTTCATATCCGACTTTAAGAAAAATAATTATTGAAATGGCTTTCAGGTGATTCATTGCTTTTCTACTGTAAACAGCACTTCCACCGGTTGCAATGATGTTATTTTCAACATTGATTTTTAGAATTTCCTCTTCTTCAATCTGCCGCAAATTCAGATGATCACTCTCATCGATTATTTGTTGCAAGGATTTTTGCCGATTTATCTGGATGAGTATATCCGTATCAATAAAACCAAAGGATAAAAACTTGGCCAGAATTATTCCGATAGTGCTTTTCCCAGCACCTGGCATACCGATAAGTGTCAGATTTGATTTCATATGTTTTTGGGTCTGGGCATCTCTGCTAGTTAGGGGCATCAAGCCCGAGAGGAATAAGAATCTCTTTGCTGAAACGCTCCTGAATATGAGGAAGTGGTTGGTGGTCAATTAAATCTGCTATATTGCACATTTTTTCAGCCAGTTTCAAATTGTTCTCTCGGCAGCACCGGCTGGCACCCACGATGATTTCCCAATCTCTGCTTTGCAGAAATTGGGAAAAGGCATCTATAATTTCAGGGAAAAGAACCTTTCTCAGTCCATCAAGAAAACCAACATAAAAAGCAAGAGAGGTTACTCGTTTTTCACGGATAATAAAACTGATCATGCCCTGGGGGTGGGTGTCTGCCAGGATATCTTTCAGCGACCTGGCCACAAGTTCAATGGCAGAATGGGGGAAATTGCTGACAATTTTCTTTAAAGTATTGCTGTCAAAGGTCTTTTGCAGCATCTCACCGACTTCATGGTAGATGAAAATTGGCGTTTCATAATCAACTATTTTATCAAGATGTTTTTTGATTTCAGATTGGTTCAGTTTGCCTTGATCCAGCAAACCATAGTGATCAAGGGCAAAATAAAGAGAATCCCTGCTTGAGGATTTAATATCGAGAATATGATCCCAGAAAAAAAAGCGCAGAGGAGTGCGCCGTATATAAATAACACCATCCTGCAGCATGGCAAAGGGGCTGGCCAACTCAACTGCCCTTTCCTTGCCCAATACGACCACAGGACACCCTTCAACACAATCTGTGCGAATTTTTTCGGCAAGAAAGAAAACCGCTTTCATGGAACGACCATAACCAGCCCCGTAAACAAGACCGGTTTTCTCAAGACTTTTGTTGATACTTGCAGAATCCCAGGGACTGATCGTTTCACCGTCAACGGGTAACGGGGCATAAGACTTGTCAGAGATTGTTTCCCAGAAATTCTCCCTTTCTTCAATCCAGTCAAGCAGATCAGCTGGTTCAGGTTCATTCCACGGCAGCATATCCTTTTCCCACTTGTACCGGTTTCGCAACTTAAGCACCAGGGTGCAGAGGGAATAAATACCATTGTCTTTTGCATCTGAAATATCACAGTTGCGCTGGACTGTTTGCATGAGTGTTGTAGACATCAATAAGCCCGCCCCTTCTGTTTTTTTTATTGTGACGTACATTTTTCAAAAGAGGATCACCCATCTTCTGAAGAGCAACAGCTACTTTTTCCACCTTAAATAAGTATCCTCCACCTTTTTACCAGTATGCAATGTTTTTCTTTTATTACCGTTATAAAAAAAAATTTCCTGAATGGACTTTCATGAACGGCTATATCATGGGATGACGATGACAGAAAAGAGGGTTGTATAAAGCGGTTCATGTACTTACCATAATACTATGAATAAATAGGAAAGTTTACTCAGTAAAAAGCAAAGAAAATAGTGTAACCACAAATTTTTCAGGAGGAGGTATGCTATGAAAACCTGCAGCTTACATGACTTTATGAAAGAACTTAACCCCTGGCTTGATAAGGATCATATCAGACAAGTGCATGTGGATGACCAAGAACGTTTTGTGGTCTATTTCGTGGATGGTATGAAAAATGTCTATCACATTGATGACTGCAATAAAAGCCAGATCGATGATGTTTTAAAAAATCTTACCACAAAAGGTGTTGCAACAAAGGCTTAAGCCATTTGGGCTGAAGATTTATTTCTTTTTCATTTATATGCCCCCTTTATTTAGAGATAAAGTAATGACTGGGAAAAAAAAACATACAATCATTATGAGCGGCGCTACAGGATTTATAGGTACTCATTTACGCAACCACTTTCAAAAGGAAAACTGGAAGGTCATAATTCTTGACAGAAAGACCCTGGCAATGGAGGCAGATGAGCTTGCCGAAAAAATGCAGGACGGAGATATAGTTATAAACTTAGCTGGAGCTCCGATAATAAGCCGCTGGAGTAATAAGTACAAAAAAATCCTTTACGACAGCAGGATCAAGGTAACCTCTAAACTTGTCCAGGCATGCCGAATAATGGAGAGCAAACCGAGACTCTTTATTTCTACCTCCGCCGTTGGCTATTATGCCAACCAGGGAGCTCACACCGAAAATAACCACGTTCAGGCGGACGGCTTCCTCGGACACCTTGCTTACGATTGGGAGCAGGAAGCACATAAAGCTGCTGATTTAGGCTTACGGACTGTTATTTTCAGGTTCGGTGTCGTTCTGGGAAGAGACGGTGGAGCCCTGAAAAAAATGGTCCTGCCATTTAAACTGGGGCTGGGAGGGACTATCGGTTCAGGCTCGCAGTCTTTTTCGTGGGTCCACATTCAGGACCTTATCCGTGCATATCAGCAGGTAATTGATGATTCTTCTTTTGTGGGGGTCTATAACCTTACATCGCCAAAGCCAACCACCAACAACGGCCTGACAAAGGCCCTTGGCAGGGTTCTCGGTCGGCCAACGCTGCTGCGTATTCCCAAATTTGTTTTGCTTCTGCAGTTCGGGGAAGGAGCCGAGACCCTCACAGAAGGACAGAAAGTTCTCCCCCAACGACTTTTACAAAGTGGTTTTGACTTTGTTTTCAGCGACATTGAAAGTGCTGTGAAGGATTGTGTGGTGTAAAAAAAACTCTTCTTATTTACTAAATCCCAGGTTTGCTTCGACTACAAAGTTGCCGCTGGGTGTTTCAAAAGGGATAACAATAATTTCAGCATCAGGCCTGTAATGAAGCTGGACATTTTTTCCTACTATCGTAGTGGGTGTGGACATGTCAAAAAGGATTTTATACTTGGCCAATCGAGACTTTGCCCCACCGCAGATGATATTTGTCAACTCACCGACCGCATCAACAACATCTTTGTCGATCTCGTCCTTTTCCGGCTCCTGAAGCATTTGGGCAACAATATTTAAAATACATGATTTTGAAAAACTGATAACCATATTGCCGGAAATCTTCTTAGAGCTCATGCCGATAATACCTGTCACTTCACCATAGGTAACCCGTTTTTCCTTCCTCTCCAATGGCCTGATTCGCACTGGAACCTGTGACATTGTCTCAATGGTCTTTGAGGCGGAAATAAGAAAAGGGTTGAGATATTCCACTTTAAGCTTTGCTTTTTTAGCAGTAGCCTTTTTCTTAAAGTGCTTTAACACCGCTTGGGATATCTCCGAGGAGAGAAAAGGCTTAACAATGTACCCTTGTACTCCCATTTTCATACATGAAAGGACATCTTCTTTATCTGATGAAGAAGTTGACACAATGAGTGTGGTTTTTTTATCTTTACCGGAAATGCGTATTTTCTGCAGGAGCTGAAAACCATTCATCACAGGCATGACAATATCTGTGATGACTATATCAGGATGCCATTTTTCATATACCTCAAAAGCAATTTTGCCATTTTCTACAATTTTCTTATCAAAAACAGAGTCCGAAAGACCAACACTGTAGAGTTTTTGGGTAAGCGGATTATCTTCTGCAACGAGGATTTTTAGTTTTTTCGACATGTTAACCTGCTTTCTGGCACAATAATCAATGGCCCGTCTTCATTATCCCTCAATGACATCACCTGCCCAGCTCAGCGCTGCTGTGACATTGGGAAAACCGATTGTACTGGTAAGCAGAAGAATGGCCTGATAAATTTCTTCAGAAGTGGCACCGGCTTCAAGAGCCCTTCTCGTATGGCTATGCACAGCCCCCTCGGAACGATTTGCTGTTGCTGCAGCCAGTTGAATTAATTGTGCTGTTTTCTCGTCAATCGGCCCTTCCTGTTTGGAAACTTTGCCTAGCTCTTCCAGGGCTTCCATAAATTTAGGGTGACGTTCCTTGATTTTATTATATTGCTTAGATGGAATAACTGACATGTAATCCTCCTTTTTTTCTTTTGAAATTTAAGCATGCATCTCATTTAAAGGGTGCTTTTACTAAAGTGAAACCGGCACTGCCCATGAACACAAATATATAAACATTACAAGATTGTCATCTTTTCTCAGAATAAGATTAATGTGATTTTCTTTTTTCCCTGTTTGACTTGTATGATTTTTTCAGCTGAAAATAATAAATAATTATTTTAACATTTCATTAAAGAAAAGGAAATCAAATGAGAAAAAACAATTTATTATCTTTGTTCTGTCTCTTGCTTACCTCTCTTTTCGCCTTCGGGTTTTCCATGGACAATGCCATCGTCCACAAAGATAAAATTCTTTCCGGCGGTCCCCTCAAAGATGGCATCCCTGCTTTGCTCAGTCCTCAATTTATCAACCAGGAGAGAGCAACTTTTCTTGCCCCTAAAGATGAAGTGATCGGTGTTACCATTGATGGTCAGTCAAAAGCCTACCCGATAAAAATACTCAACTGGCATGAAGCAGTTAACGACACTCTGGGAGGTCAAGCTATAGTCGTCACCTTCTGACCGCTTACCCAGACTGGAGTGGTCTTCTCCAGAAGAATCAATAATAATACCTACACATTCGGCATATCAGGAAGACTTTATAAAAGCAATGTTCTTCTCTATGATCACCAGACAGATAGCCTTTGGTCGCAGCTCATGGAAAAGGCTATCTCAGGCCCTCTTGTTGGTTCTTCGCTGAAAAAAATACCGTCAAAACGTATAAAATGGAAATCCTGGCTCAAAAAACAACCGGATACTTCTGTGCTCTCTAATAAAACAGGCTATGATCGAGATTATTCAATTGATCCATATAAAGGATATTACCGGCTGGGAACATTGCTGTTTCCGGTTGGTAATGTGAGAAAAGATCTACCAGGAAAACAAAGAGTTATGGGGATTGTCATAAATGGCAAGGCAAAGGCATACCCGCTCCAAGAGATCACCAGCAGCAAAAATGGCGTCACCCGGGATACAATAGGTGGGACAATTATTCATATCCAAGTGAGTAAAGAAAGGGAAATCATAAGCGTTGTAGATGATAATGACACCCCTGTTTCCCATATTTTTTCATATTGGTTTGCCTGGCAGGCGTTTCACCCTGACACAACCGTTTACAATCCTGACTAACTAAAAAAGTCAAGATTCGCAGGTTTTGTTCTCTTTTTTGGGATTTCCCTCAGGTTTTTTATGCTGTTGTCAGATTGCACTTTAAACCTGTTATTGTGGACAAGTTCTATTCTGGTTGACAAATAAAAAATGGAAACATATCATGTAATTAGAAAGTGTAAATTTTTCATTTAATTTAGCTAGGTACAGAATAACTAAAAACATGATGGAGGTGGACATGGGGTATAACATTCAGAAGGTCGATTATTTTTACACAACTGTGAAAGACCAACCTGGTGAAGCGTATAAACTCCTTACTGTACTGCAAGATCTAGGCGTCAATCTCCTCGCTTTTACTGCTGTTCCGGTTGGTCCAGCTTCAACCCAGCTTGCAATCTTTCCTGAAGATACCGGGCAATTTACCCACGAAGCGCAAAACGCCAAGATGATGCTCGACGGACCTCACCATGCCTTTCTGGTTCAAGGCGACGACCAACTTGATGCCATGGCGGAAATCCACTTGAAGCTTTATGAAATGAATATCAACGTATACGCCTCAAGCGGGGTAGCTGACAGCAAGGGGAGCTATGGTTATGTGATCTACGTCAAACCGGATGATTTTGACAGGGCCGTTGAAGCACTTGGCTTGTAAATTGATGACTGGGATGCTGCTTCCTCATTCATTCCGGAGTTTTTCAGCAGCGTTACTGATAACCGTAACAGCCCGGTCAATCTCCTCTGTTGTTGTCATTCGTCCAACAGTCAAACGGAGGGTGCCTTTGGCCCATTCAACAGGAACATTCATTGCTTCAAGCACATGGGAGACACTAACGGTATCAGAATGGCAGGCTGCACCCGGAGAAGCTGCCACCTGCAGACCAATTTCTTCGATGAGGCGATTTGCCTCCAGACCTTTAAATGAGAGGTTCAGGGTGTTGGGCAGTCTTTTTGCCTGATGCCCGTTTAGCCTGATGAGATCAGCAGTTCTTTCTGCCAAACCGTGATGGAGTCTTTCCCGCAGCCTATGCATATGGCTGATGTTTTTGTCAAGCTGCTGCTCTGCAATTTCACAGGCCTTTCCAAGACCGACAATCCCAAGCACATTTTCCGTCCCTGCTCGCAGCCCGCCCTCCTGTCCTGCCCCGTGGCAGAATTTTTCAAGATGGACAGAGCGCCGGATATAGAGGGCACCAACCCCTTTTGGGGCATAGAATTTATGGCCGGCAACGGAGAGCAAATCAACTCCCAGCGCGCTGACATCAAGGGGAACCTTGCCAACTGACTGGGCTGCATCAGTATGCATTGTTATTCCCTGTTCACTGGCAATGGCCGCAATTTCTGCAACAGGCTGAATTGTCCCGACCTCGTTGTTGCTGTGCATAATAGTTATCAGCATGGTTTCAGGACGCAGGGCATTTTTTACATCAGCCGGATCAACAAGTCCCTGCCTGTCGACGGGAAGGTATGTGGTTTCAACCCCATAAGTAGAAAGTGCGCGGCATACCTCTAAAACAGCAGGATGTTCAATGGAGCTGGTAATTATATGGCTGCCCTTGCCTTTTTGCGTCAAGGCAGTACCAATGATGGCATGATTATTTGATTCAGTGCCGCCGCTTGTGAAAAGAATTTCTTCAGGACTACATTTCAGAAGACCGGCTACCTGGCCACGGGCTTTTGCAACTGCCCGTTTAGGGGCAATTCCGTACCAGTGATTGCTGGATGGATTGCCGAATTCTTGCTCAAGATAGAGACGCATTTCTTCAATCACTTCAGGATCAAGGGGTGTTGTCCCATTATAATCTAGATAAATAGGTTGTGCCATTTTGTTCCTTTTTTGCCAAATATGTTTGCTTAGAAAGGCTTTATCCGATGACCAGCAGAGACATGTAGGGTACGACATTGAAGAACAGAAAGAAAATTTTGAACAACCCGAGAAATGAGTAAATAACAACGTTGAAGGTTTCTCGGGCTATGGGAAAGAATTTGCGTTGTGTGCTGTATACTAAATCTGGGGTAAACATGCAGAACACGGCCCACAGAGTCAAAATGCCGCCATTAATGATTGTGCACCACATGAAGAACGTTGTGGTCGTCTGAATATCCATACTGTTCCTCCTTATATATTATGGACTCTGCAATGACCGCTCTTTTTCCCTAAACAACTCTTCGGCTGATTACAGGTTCCAGGCTCGCCACAACACTTCCATTATCAAAAATTGTCACTTTGCCAGTGCTTTCCGAAACCACCACTGCTACTGCTTCGCTGTGCATGGTGATACTGGCCGCCGCACGATGACGCGAACCAAGCCCTTTAAGTTGTCTAGTTACAGTGCTGACAGCATCAAGATGACGCCCGGCAGCTTCAACAATACCTTGTCCAGAAATGACAAAAGCTCCATCAAGCTGGGCCAGCTCTTTTATGCTTTCAACCACCTCCTCTGAGGTGATATTCCTGACTTCTTCAGGATAACCCCGGAATGGATTAAATACTGCCTGGTGTGATGAGCGCATAACTTGTTCTATATTGCCAATAATAAAGGTCGTTCCTACATGTTTTCCTTCCCGGCCCATGGCCCCGATATCGAGTGCAATGTCTACAACTGCAATAACAGTATGAAAGAAATTTTTGGTAATGAGTGAACGGGGATCAAAAGGAAATTCTTCACTCCAGGACAGGGCAAGATCATGGATGGTAATGGTGTCGAGATGATTTGTTCCGCCGGGGCCAAGGACACAAACTATCTTGCTTGCCGGATGGATGATCTCAAGGAGCACCCCTTGTAAAAAAGCGTATTTTATCCTGGAAAAACGGCTTTGATTGCCGGACCAGGTATGGATTATTTTTTTATCGGCAGCACACTTAGGCAGTTGCTGTCCTTTAGGGATGACCAACACGATTTTTTCGTCTTGAACACTTTCGACTTCGGAGAGTGTTCTACAGGTTTGATCGCTATTTAAAAAAAGAAAGACCTTGTCGCTACCCGTGTCACGGCAAAGGCGCAATGCGTTTTGGATGAGAATATTTCCCTGCTGTTTCGTTTCCATAGGCAGCACAATCCATTCTGGTTGTGATTAGTAAAACGTATTTACTAATCATTTAGACAAACAAATTGTATAAAGTCAAGACTTTACCCCACGATTGTCCTTCTTAGAGGCGCCTCGGTTCGACTTCGCGGATAAGCGATTCTTGGCAGATACCGCAGCACTGTCACGCCTCTGTTTTCCTCGGCCCCTCTTAGCACCTTTCTGGTTTTCCGTGTCCTGCGATTTGCCACCTCTTCGCCCTTTGTTACCACCGCTTTTTTGTTCACCAGCCGTTTTCCGAGCTTCGTCCTGTTTTTGCTTTGGCTTTTTCGGTTTCTTTGGACGCGATTTTAGTAGGCGGGTCAAGGGGACATTATGAGTCGGAATGAAACCAGTTTCAACCTTGCGCACCAGAAGTTGGCGGATCAGGGTCTCGATGCCGGAAAGCAGCTTGACCTCATCTGCACTGACCAGAGAGATTGCTTCCCCAAGCAAACCGGCACGACCGGTACGACCGATGCGGTGAATGTAGTTTTCCGCAACTTTAGGCAGATCGAAATTGATTACGTGGGGAAGTTCACTGATGTCGATACCCCGCGCGGCGATGTCGGTGGCTACCAGGACTCGTATCGAGTTTGCTTTGAAGTCGGCAAGGGTGCGGGTACGCACTGCCTGACTCTTGTCACCGTGGATTGCTGCAGCGGAGATGCCGTCGCCCACAAGTTTTTTAACCAGTCGGTCAGCTCCGTTCTTGGTGCGGGTGAAGACCAACGCCTGCTCCCAGCCATTGTTTAGTACCAGGTGACTGAGCAGGGCCGGTTTCCTATTTTTGTCTACCTCATAGACCCACTGTTTCACACTCTTTGCTGCGGAGTTTCGAGGGCTGACCTCTATCTGTACCGGATTTTTAAGTAGAGCGTCTGTGAGCTTGCGGATATCACGGGAAAAGGTGGCTGAGAAGAGAAGATTCTGTCGTTTTTTGGGCAGCAGAGCGAGGATCTTGCGGATATCATCTATGAAACCCAGGTCAAGCATCCGGTCTGCCTCGTCAAGCACCAGTGTTTCTACTTGCAAAAATTTCACGGCATTCTTGTTGAAAAGGTCAAGCAAACGTCCCGGTGTCGCCACCAGCACATCGACCCCGCCACGAAGTTTCATCATCTGCGGATTAATTTTCACCCCACCGTAGACAACAGCTGACTTAAGCGAAAGGTGTTTACCATAAATGGCAACGCTCTCGGCAACCTGCACCGCTAGCTCTCGGGTCGGGGTTAGAATCAAAACGCGAATGTGGTTTGGTTTTACCTGAAAGCTGCCAGCAAGACGTTGGAGCAGCGGCAAGGTAAAGCTGGCTGTTTTGCCGGTGCCTGTCTGGGCACAAGCCATAACATCCTTACCGGAAAGTACAGCGGGGATCGCCTTGAGTTGGATCGGAGTAGGTGTTACGTAACCTTTCTCGTCAACAGCGCGAATAATGGGCTCAGTGAGTCCAAGTGAAGAGAATGACATAGGCCCGTAACTCTGGTGAGAGGTTAGTGATTTCGACAGCTGAACTTGGTGAAGCATGACGGGGCAGAAAGATTGAACATACATGCAAAATACTCAGTTTTTTTGCCTAACCAGTCTGAGAAATAAAACTATTTTACCCCAAATATTTAAATTTTGACAATGTAAATTAAAAACATGGAGCAGCAGGAGTGTTTCTGATTATGTCTGGGTAAAACATTCGTGTAAAAGGAAAAATATCATTCTACAATGTTTTTTGAAAAAGATGAACATCCTTGCCAATCTGCACAATTGCAGTCTGCCACTGTCTGGCCAGCCAGTCCATTGTTGTGCTGGAAAAAAAACAGACATGAGTGGGATCAGACTTGTAATGCCAGCGGGAAAAGGCGTCCCGGTCCAAGGCAAGTTTAGTCATGATACCCAGCCAGCCTCCGGGCTTTAAGATGGACCAAAGCAGCCCAAGCTCTTTAGCTGGATTATGGAGATGTTCAACCACCTCGCTGGCGGTGATAAAATCATAGTGTCCGTTAAGAACATTTTTATCCGGGGCATAGAAGGGATCAAACAGGCTCATCTTGTGGCCTGCTTCTTCAAACATCAGCGAGAGGGTTGGGCCGGGGCCTGACCCAAAATCAAGACCTTTGCTTGCCGGGTTGATCCGAGTATTTAGCGGGACAAACAGACGGCTGAGAAATTTCCGGTAGCCGGCATCACCATGTGAATTTTGGTGTTTATCATATTCAGCCCGTTCAGCATCAAGGCAAAGAAGTTGTGAATGAGGCACATGGATCAGATGGCAGTGAGAGCACCTGTAATAATCACGTTGGCGGTCACTATGGAAATGGCTGCTGCCTTTTTTATCAGCACACAATGGGCAGGTTAATAAGGTTGTCTCCATGGTCTGTTAGTGAGCCTGATTTTTTAAACACCTTTCAACTCGAACAAAATACTCTTTCCTACACATATTTTCGATATCAAGCAGATGTTTAAATGCCTCGTTGAAGTCGTCTGTGGCCACGGTAAATAATCCGTGCCCCCAAACAATGGCTCCTCTGCGCCCTTTTATGGCCGGCGGCAGGGTATTATTAAGTCCGGTTGGTCCGGTTCCAACCTCACCTGGAACAATTGGAATATCTTGTATAAAACGATCCTCTGAACATTTTATGTGGCACTGCTTTTGGTTTGGACAGTCAACCACATGGCAATCCATGGACAGGATAACGGCAAATTTGGGATGTCCATGCAGGATGGCCTTGTTATCGGTCCGCAGGAAAATCTCACTGTGGGCCGTAAGTTCGCTTGACGCAGTGACTCCGGCACAGGATGAACCGTCCATAGGGCAAGGGTCAATACAGCCGGCAAGTTCATCCAGGGAACTGCCGGTCTGACTGATATAGATTGTCTCATCCAGTTGGTAGGAAATATTGCCAAAATAGGAATCAACCAGCCCATAGTCAACCGTATACCGTCCTGCTTCAATGATTGCCTGGTGCACCTGTGACTCAGTGGTAAAGGAGCCGGGCATAAGAGGTGGCACAGTGGCAATCATTTTATCCATAAATGATACGGCCTTGGTATAGGCCTTTTCCTGCTCTTTGGTCACGCATCCTTTTTTGCAGTCAGACAGAAAGTCGGAAAAAAAGAGGACAAATGCGGCAAAACAAACGGAGCTGAAGGAAACAAAGGCCTGTTCAGGGCTGACTGTACCGAAGGTGACAATGTTAACCGTTTCACAACCGGCTACCACCACTGATTTTCTCTTTAAAAGATGAGTCTGTATTGCTTTGGTTGAAAAAATATGAGCAACCGGAAGATCGTGTAAAAAAGTTCGAGTCTCACAGTCTCCTGGGGTTATGGTGTCAGGGTAACGGGTGGTGAGAAATTGCAGAATTGTCTGATACGGTTCAGCAGGTTCGGCACAGATGAGCGAATTGATGTTCATACCAGCCATAACAGCTTCAAGAATCGGCAGATTATCGTCCTGCCGATTCCAGATCACCTCATCATCAAGGCCGCAGACAAGGGGCTCGGCCGCTAGACCTGCATCGATCATTTTTTGTGCATATTTTCTTACGAGCTGATCCATTGCAGTTCCAGTTCTTTGGTTTTTTCCTGGGTAGCTTGACCCTGTTCATCAAGACCGCGAATGCGATAGTAGCGGGCGCAAGCTTTGAGAAATTCTGCCCGGTTAAGGGGGTTAATTTCAATGGCATTGCCGCTGCTGCCAGCTTCAACAAAAAAACGGTTGGGTAAGTCGTCGTCTTTGGCATCAAAACCGTTCAGCCCGTTCATGATGCGTTCATGATAATAAATACGTTCACCGACTTTTAGCAGGTCCTGGGCTGTGGAATTAACACCTGTTGCAGCGGTATAGGCCCGGGCATATTCTTCAAGACCAGCGGCAAAGAAGATGAACTTGCAGGCGGTCAGCGAGTCCACCACGGCGTTTTGATCTTCAGCAATTTTAATGATACGAGCCTTGCCGCTGTAGGTAAAACGGTCGGTGGCAACTGGTTTTCGCAAGATCTCATGACTGACCGGATAGGCCCTGAGATGACAGCCGCCCCGGGTGGACATAGCGTAAGCAAGCGACATCCCGTAAGCCCCGCGAGGATCGTAGGCCGGAAGTTCAAGCCCCTTGACGCTCATTGAACTGTCTTTAATGTTATGTAGTCGGGCATAGTGGTCCGAACCCTTGCCAAGCTGTCTGCCAAGCTCGGTGGAACCAGTGCCTATCTGGGTAAGAAGATCAAGAATCTCACCTGATATGTCTTTCATGCCTGACATCTCGCGGTAACAAGCAAGGGTTGATGCTGCGGAAATGGTGTCCATGCCATAGAGGTTGCACAAATTGTTGGCCTGCATGACGCGATCCATGTCCGTGTTGCCGATAAGAGCGGTAAAATGGGACATGGTTTCAAATTCAGGCATGGAGGTTCCGTCCATATCGCTTCTTTTTGCTATTTTTTTACAGCGGATATGACAGCCCATGCAGCCATGTTTACCAGGATCATAGGTCTGCTTATAGGCGTATGCATTCAACTCCGGGGCTTGGTCAAAGTGGGTTTTCTTGAAATTATCAGTGGGCATCATGCGTCTGGAATCCATTAAATCATAGATGGAACCTGTACCAAAGCAGGAAAACCCGTGCTGCCCCATGAGAATAGGTGAGGCAGAGGTCAGGCGCATAATCTCTTCACGGGCTGCCAAAAGTTCAGCCTTGTCGTGAACTGCTACTGTGCCGGTTCCAAGGACTGTCAGATACTTAAGGTGCTTTGCCGCACAAGAAAGTCCGATACCCATTCGTCCGGCGCTATGATGCCTGTCTACAATCAGTGAGGAAAAGGCCACACCATTTTCAGCAGCAGGTCCTATTGTGGCAACACTGCGCTTGCCATCGGAAAGTGCCGCAAAAACAGACTCCGTTCCCCTGCCCCAAAGATCTGCAGCATCAACAATGCGCACCTTGCCATCATCAATTTCAATGCCGCATGGGCTGTCTGATTTCCCGGTAATAATAAGACCATCCCATCCCGCACGTTTTAGCTGGAAACCAAGACGTCCGCCCACAGAGGTATCGGCCACTGTACCGGTTAAAGGAGAGCGTGACATTACTGTTGAGCGGCCGGAGGTTGGCGTAGCGGTTCCCACCAGGGGGCCGGTGAAGATCAGCACCGGCATGTCAGGATGATCCCAGCCAAGGTGCACATGCGGACGAAGAAAATGCCCGGCCAGACCTTTGCCACCGATAAACTTATGATACAGATTCACAGGTGGTTGCAGCACATCAATAACGGAGGTAGTAAGATTGATGTGCGCTATTTTTCCAGTCCAACCACGGAAAGATGAAACCATTTTTTCTATCCAAAAATGATGGGGTTAGATAATCTTTTAAGAGGCAAGGATACAGGCCACCATGAAAAATTGCTATTTCGGAGTCTGCGCTTACCTGCCCGATAACAAAATATCTAGCTTTTCATGATACCCTACAGTGTTTTTTTATACTTGAAAATTTCTTAAGACCAACGCCATCAACATCAAGGAGTTCATCAAGGGACTTGAAACCTTTTCGGTCTGTGCGCAAGGAGATTATTCGCTTGCTTAACTTAGGGCCGATTCCGGGAATAGTTTGCAGAAGAAAATCATCAGCCTGATTTATATCAAAGGGAAGAAAATAAAGGGGCCGCATCTCCTGGGGGAGAGTGCCTTTGTAGGAAAGTCCAGCAAGCCGGGAGACATTCAGGGTTGGCTGTTTTGTCTTAAACTGCTGAACCCATAAGGAATTGAGGCAAATAAAAACACCAGCAACAAGAAGGATTAGAATACGGTAATCCTTCTTGCCAACTTTTGAAGCATTATCGTTCATCTTTCATCAGTTTATAGGTAATACTGTCAACAAGGGCCTGCCAGCTTGCCTCGACAATATTCGGTGATACTCCAACGGTTCCCCATTCTGATTCATTGTCTTTCGTTTCCACCAACACCCGAACCCTGGCTCCGGTACCATGCTCACTGGCCAGTACCCGCACGCGATAATCTACCAGCCACATCTCGGAAAGAGAGGGGTAAAAACGGGTCAAGGCTTTCCGCAGAGCATTGTCCAAGGCATTTACCGGACCATCGCCAAGGGCTGCAGTATGGACCATTTCCCCTCCAACCTCAAGGCGAATGGTGGCCTCTGCCCCACTGGGCTTATTCATATCGCCTTTTTCATTAATAACCCGAAAGCTTTTCAGATCAAAATAGCGACGTTGCTGGCCCAGAGCTTTACGCATAAGAAGCTCAAAGGAGGCCTCTGCCCCTTCATACTGAAACCCTTGATTTTCCAAGGTTTTCAACTCTTTTAAAATCGAAGAAACCACCGGGTCTTTGCTGTCAAGATCAATACCGAATTTCTTTGCCTTATGCAGCACATTACTGCGACCGGACTGGTCTGAAATAAGAATTCGACGGATATTGCCGACCTTTTCCGGATCAATATGCTCATAGGTCCGCGGATTTCGTTTCACCGCACTGACATGGATTCCCCCTTTGTGGGCAAAGGCGGAACGACCCACATAGGGTTGATATCTGTTATGGGGCAGGTTAGCCAGTTCGTTAACATAACGCGATGTCTCACTCAACTTATCAAGATACTGACAGGCCTGGAAATCTCTATCCATCTTCAGGGCCAGGGCTGGCATAATAGAGGTAAGATTGGCATTGCCACAGCGTTCACCATATCCGTTGATTGTCCCCTGTACCTGCACTGCTCCCATGGAAATCGCCATCAAAGAATTTCCCACCGCAGTTTCGGTATCATTATGAGCATGGATGCCAAGCTGTACATTGTCATGGCCAGCCTGCTTCATGTGATTTTGTACTTCAGTGAAAATAGCAGGTATCTCCGTTGGCAGAGTGCCGCCATTGGTGTCGCAGAGCACCAGAATTTCTGCTCCACCCTTTGCTGCTTGATCAAGAGTAGCCAAAGCATATTCGCGGTTTGCCTTAAACCCATCAAAAAAATGTTCGGCATCATAAAACAGATGCTTCACATGAGGCCTAAGATACGCCAGGGAATCTTCAATGATCTGCAGGTTGTCTGCAAGCTCAATACGCAAAGCTATAGACACATGGATATCCCAGGTTTTACCAAAAAGACAGATGACCGGTGGTTTAGCGGCAATCAGCGCCTGCAGGTTTTGATCCTCTTCAGGCGGATTAGAAAAAAGGCGGGTAGATCCGAATGCTGACACCATTGAATGTTTAAGGTCACGTTTTCTGATTTCCTCAAAATACTCAGTGGCTGTGGGGTTAGATCCCGGCCAGCCGCCCTCGATATAATCTATACCAAGTTCGTCAAGCTTTAAACTGACCCGAATTTTATCTTCAACCGAAAGATTAAAGTTCTCAGCCTGGGTTCCATCCCGTAAGGTTGTGTCATAGATCGTAAGTTGTTTGCTCATATTGGATTACTCTTCTGTTGGGATATTATCCTTTTCCAGTTCAAATGCATCGTGCAGGGCACGAACAGCAAGCTCAGTATATTTTTCCTCAATAACACAGGAAATCTTAATTTCTGAAGTGGAGATCATAATAATGTTAATGTTCTCTCTGGAAAGAATATGAAACATGGTGGTGGCAATACCGGAGTGGTTACGCATACCAACACCAACAACGGACACCTTGGCGATATTTGGATCACCGCTTACCCGTTCTGCGCCAACTTCAGTAGCTGTTTTTTCGACAACCTCCATGGCCTTTTCATAATCCGTACTGGGAACAGTAAAGGTCATATCAGTCATGTCCCCTGCTCTGGTATTTTGGATAATCATATCAACCACAATACCGGCATCAGAAATGGGATTGAAAAGTTTAGACGCAATGCCCGGGGTATCAGGCACCTTGGCAAAAGTAATTCGTGCTTCGTTCTTGCTATATGTTACACCGGAAACCAGCATGGATTCCATAGTTTTATCCTCCTCAACTACCCAGGTTCCTGTCGTTTCTGTAAATGATGACCGCACATGGAGCGGAACTTTATATCTTTTAGCCAGACCCACAGACCTGATATCAAGCACCTTGGCACCAAGACTTGCAAGCTCCAGCATTTCATCATAAGTGATTCTGTTAATTTTGCGGGCGTTACTACAGACATTTGGATCAGTTGTGTAAACCCCTTCGACATCGGTGAAAATTTCACATTGGTCGGCATTTAAGGCAGCAGCAAGAGCCACTGCTGTTGTGT
>PJEL010002265.1_pt1 | contig 17994 bp, 14 predicted proteins | sample 1853271 | NCBI WGS metagenome assembly PJEL01 (sample SAMN08108733, study PRJNA415343) | Invertebrate metagenome, whole genome shotgun sequencing project. | host: Globobulimina | place: Sweden: Gullmar Fjord | collected 2015-08
GGATAGGCAAAGATTAAGGCGTTTTGTAATACTTTAGTATGCGTAACGCCTTAATCTGAGGACTATACGGATGCATCGGCTTGCCCGTAAAGGCGAACAGATTTGAAAAATAGTTAACTATTAGATAGCACAAACTGTAATTTTAATACAATTATGTATGCTGTATTTTTCAACAAAAACAATCATTTAGGCTAAAGTTTAAACAACGTTCGTGAAATATGCAGGTTAGCGCATTGCATAAACAGTAAACCCATATAACTCCCCTGCCTTATAGTACTTATCTTCGACAAACTCATAAAGCAAAGAAGCTGAATTAACTGGGTTTCTCTCCTGCTGACCATCAAAACTGAAATATTTATTCCAAAAGACATATCGGACCTTCTGTTCTTCTAATTTACTCATAGCCTTATTAAGAAAATAATCGGAATCAAAGTAACCCGGCGCCAAAAGCATGAGCCCGGCAGCAAAAGGCCGCATGGCAAAATAGTTAAATTTCATAAAAAATGGATATATGGCAATCCTCTCACCCTCTTCAGTGCGATCCCTAATCTGTTGCACTGCTTTAGCAGGCCAAAATTTGCCATTCTCTTTAACGAGACGATCAATATATACCCTTCTGCTCTCTTTAAAATAGGATACTTTTCTTAAAATTTGCAGTGAACTTCCTGACGGTATAATTCCATATGGACTCGCCATGACTAATGGAACCAAAACAATGGAAACGAGGAAAGAAGTTGATATTCCAGTGGTTGCCGTAAACATCTTTGCCATTTGTCGAACCAGAAAAGCCAGACAAATAAAGGTAGGAGGAATACCTTCCAAGAGGTGATAAAAATCGGCCCGGTGAGATGATTGTACAAGAGAAACAATTGCCAAAGAACTTATCGCCAGCTGCAAACGAAATTCGTTTTGATGGAGTTTGCCTTTGCATAAAAACAGAACAATCAACAACGCAAAAGGCAGAAAAACAACAACAAGAAAACCCAAAGAAAGTGGAAAGTCCACCCATTGCAAAAGAGGGTGCGGCAAGCTCAACCCCTTACTCATAGCTGTTGAAGCATAGGTGATCATCTCGATGTATTGTCCAAAAGCCTGATGCTTGGCCAAAAACAGTATCCATGGCAAACAGAACACAACAACAATCCCTAAAAATACTACACCCTCTTGCAAACGTCTTCCCAAGGATATTGCCTGGTTTGACCCGATTACAACAAAGGCCATCAGCAGAGTGAACACTCCAAAGTCATGCCGGAACAACCCCGCAATTGCAACAGAAGCGGCCAGCAAACAAAATGAAAATATGTTTCGGCGATATATGTATAAATATGCGGTACAGAGGGCCAACAAAGGCACCAACACACAGTAGTACTTATAATATTGTGGTTGTAAAACAAGAGCTAAGACAAGAATGATAAGAGCAGAAAAGAGGCTTTCACTGATCCTCCACAACAACCAAAACATCAATAAATAGCCAATCAAAAACCCAAACAACTGAAGCCCGACTTCACCAATGGGTCTTATACCGGTAATCAACTGCCCCAGAGCACTGCTATAAAATGTAAGAGGCCCGTATGTTTCAAAAAAATCAAGATAAGGATGCTCTCCAACTGTCAGGACCTGAACAGCTCCAGTCAATTGATGCCCTCCATCGGCGCCAATCAAAAAAAACTCAGGGGTTGGGGCTTTACACAGCAGCCATAACAAAATCCCCATTCCCACAAACCGATAGTATTTGGCAGTGTTCATTTAGACAATCTTTTGATTTGCACTTTCTACAATCCTTCTACAGGGTGCCTACAGTTAGAATCTCACCCTTTTCAACTTGAGAATTAGTCACCTCTAGAGCAATAGGCCTTTTCCCAGCAACCTGCAGTTGATAGCTTCCCAAAGGCATGGTCCCCCCTTGCTTCGTATCGGTTGCATAGGGCAATCGAAAAGAGATAAGGCCTGTACTATCTGCAATTACACGATCAAAATACAACATACTTCTCTGACGAGAGGTTTGAAGCTTCAGACGCACAGTCACCGGCACCCCTGCTTCAACTTTTGCTTGTACCAAAGCGCCAGGCACTGCCTCAAACACCTTATAAAAACTCAAATCACCACCCTTTTGATCGGCAGTTCGGGCCAGATAATCAGACTCAAATACCAACCTGTAGTTTTGCAGTGCGGTGATCATTTGACCGTTATAAAGAAAAGCACCGCCATCACCGTTAAGCAAGCGATTATAGATGGTGAACCCCGGCAATAACTCTTCCCCAACAGTACCCTTTTCTAAGGCACCCTCAGTCTCTCCTTGCAAAGCAACACGGTAGTCACTTTTTAAATCATGAACCGCCTGTACCACAACATATCGAATAGCATTTTCATCAATAATCTTCCAGGCCTTAGCCGAGTTCTTTGTGACCCAAAACCCTGCCTCCTGATAAAAACCATGCGCCTCCCATCCAAAGGCAGTTGACATAGCTGGTCGTTCGGCCAATTGATAGATTCTCGCCCCCATGCTCCAACGAGCTAAAACACCATATTCCGGTGGGGTTGACGGGTCGAGATATCCTGCCGTTGGAGTAGTATTGTTTTTCAACCAATCCAAAACCCCATCCCTGCCGTACAAACCATGTTTCATGTGCTCTGGCAAATGGGATACCAAGGTGTTTCTATAATGTGGCAACCCAGGCATTAGCAGGGCTCCAAATAAAACTACCACGGCAATCTTCTGCCATTGAATCCAGCATCCTCTCCACAACCAAGAAAAGAAAAAAGCAGCGCCCAAACAAACTATCACTCCTGAGACATGAGTATAGCGAATCACCAGACCCATGAGAAATAATGGGCTCCAAACCACAAAATTGATCAAGTATATCTTTTTTTCTGGGCGCCACAAATTGCGCCAGGCAAGCAAGATGGCAACTGGCATCAAGAACCAAAAAATAGTGAGATAAGACGCCGAGAACCAAAAACTGCGACTGGAAGAAAATACAGGATTCAACTCACTATTTATCTCAAGCCAGGGGTCTCCTTTTCCACTTATAAAGGTCAATCCCCCAGCCATCTCCTTCAAAAGATGATTAAACGGCGGCAACAGTAAACCTAAACCAACAACCGCTACCAATAAGAGCAACACGTTATAAAAGGCCTTATTACTCTTACTCGTTCCATAGAGCCACAGGACTACTGCCATGCCCGACAAAGCTATGACATGGAACCAGGAAACCACCCCAAAAGATACCTGTCTAGCCAACCCCCAAGGATCAGCAAGGCAATAGCAGCTTACCAGAAATCCGGCCAGTAAATAGGCGCAACTATATGATTTTGTAAGGCTTCGATTGCCAGTACTGATTGCTCTCAATAGAACAGAAACAAAAGACACTCCCCAGAACAGACTGCTGCCCCGCCACAGAAAAATCACAAAAACAAGAGCTAATGCTACGGCCATTTTCCGAAAAAACGTTAAATCTCCCTTTTTTTCAAAAAATGGCAGGGCAAAAAGAAGCAATACGATGATCGGCTCCATGGCATGATGATCAAAATTCATCGGTATGCTATAGGAGATATACCCAGGGTATAGAGCCAAAAGAATGGCTGAAAAAAGCCCGGCACTCACACTGGAAAAAGACTTACGTGCTATGATGAATATCAAGAGAACCGTGCTGCAAGCCACCATGGGGTTAAAAAAGAAGCAGATGGTTTCAAGCATCTGCCGGTTTGCCCCTACAACACTGAACAGTCCGGCCAGAAAATAATCAAAAAGAGGTGCCCAAATCTGACCAAGACCTATTGGAAATGCAGCGTAATTATCAAAGGAAGCTACTTGAGGAAAGGATTGAATACCAAGGGTAATTCGCCGCAAATGATCATAGGCATCGACGCTATAAAAATAAAAACCACCCTCAGGATTTATAAAATTTCCATAGGAAAAACAACGAATAATCAAAGACAAAAAAACAGCCAAACATAGAGTGATTACAGAAGGGAAGCTATGACCTCTAACGCTCACTCTTGAGCACTCCGTTTTTGTAATAAACCGTCTGACGCTTGCCACTGACAAAAACATAGACGCCTTTGCCATGCCGCTTGCCATTTACATAATGCCCCACAAATTTTATACCACTCGGAAAGATATATGTTCCTACTCCATGCCTTTTCCCATCAGAATACTCACCTTTATAGGAGGCACCTTGTGCCGAGACAAACACCCCCCAACCATGCTTACTGCAATTCTTAAAATATCCCTGATAGGTTGAACCGTCATCCAAGACCAGTGTACCTTTCCCATTTATGCAGTTCCCATCAACGCACTGAGCAATTATACCATTAGGAAATCGCAACTCACCGTTACGAAAATAGTCACCATTCTTAAACTCACCGGTAAAACTTGCTCCGGTCGAAAAGATAATATTGGTTTCTCCATGTAATTTACCATTCTCAAATTCTCCTCGGTAACTGACTCGGTCTTGAGTGGTAATAGTTCCTTGTCCCTGCATTTTACCGTTGATGAACTTTCCCTTATAAGTCTCTCCTTCCTGGGTGACTATGGTTCCAGTACCATTGAGCACCCCACCCTTAAAGCTTCCGGCCCACACCGAATCATCGTCAAAATTGAGCTGCCCCCCTCCATTGATACAGTTGGTGCCAGAGGCACAGACACCGGTTCTGCCATCGGCCAATACCACCTTGCCGTTGCCAGTATAGTTGCCATCTCTGAACCGGCCACGATAACTGCTGCCATCCTTTAAGACAATAGTTCCCATCCCATTGAATTTGCCTTCAATGAATTCACCATTATATTGACCACCGCCATTAATCTTAAAAAGACCAACACCCGTTTGGCAGTTACCTTCTTTACATTGCCCTGTGTAAACAACCCGTTCAACAGCTTTTTGGCGCAAAACCGCTTTCTTGACTTTAGCACAACCGGAAAAGTACAAGCCCACCCAAATTATTACAATAATTATCAACAGGTTAAGCCGGGTAAGATATCTCATTTTCTTTATAAACTACCTTTATTTAAGACCCTGTCAGAGGTTAAAAACTGCACTGCACCATGAACATTTTTTTCAAACGCTCCAGACAAGTAAACATTAACAGCTTCACAACAGATTTAATCTCTATTTCAAACATGGTATATGCTTGACATTGCAGGGCATTCCTGTCAAGTTTATTTAATTTTTTAAAGTCGGATGTACAATTCCTTTTTTAAATAAATTTTCCTATATACTTTTTTACAACAGATCAGTTAAGAAATAGGACACACTGGAAGAAACAATATACTCCAGAATCCATTTTACACTTTGTAAAAAATACTTTTAAGACGAAAGAATATAACTCGTGTTAATTGCCACCCCATACAACGCTCCAAAAAAAGCAGATGTTACACAATGCCCAAACTTTGTGCGATAATAACTAGCAAGTCAATATTTGCAACCAAATATCTCTGTATGGTTGCAAGCTTAGTATTTTTTCTCACTCACACAGCCACCGCCTCTCAAAAACAAGCCCCTGAGCAGGTTTCCACTCCTGACAAACAAGTGGCTGAGAATCTTGCCCCAAGTGACTGCATAAAATGCCACCCCAAAATAGTTACTAAAATCTCTGATTATGGCGAAGCGCACGGCAGTAAGGTAACCTGTATTGACTGCCATGTTGGCCATCCTCCCGCAGTAAGGGGAATCATCCCCTCTTGTAATAAATGCCATCAAGACAAAGCCCATTTTGCCATTAAAAACTGTCTTGGTTGTCATACTAACCCACACACTCCACTTATAATCAAACTTAACAGGGAGACCACTTTCCCCTGCACGACCTGCCATGATGGGCAGAAAGAACAGCTTGAATCATTCGACAGCATTCACTCCACCCTGGACTGCACCGCCTGTCATACCCGTCACGGTTATCTGCCTCCCTGCTTCAACTGTCACGGTCCCCATTTAGAGGACATGGCCAATGAAGAGTGCAAACTATGTCATTTCCCCCACAAACCACTTGAAGTGACCTACCCACCAGATACTCCATCAGAGTATTGTGGAGCTTGCCACGAAAAAGTCTATGCCCTTTTAGCTGGCAGCCGCGCAAAACACCGGCAGTTATTGTGTTCCACCTGCCACAAAAGTGTTCATAAAACAATTCCACAATGCACCCTTTGCCATCCTACTCCCCACTCCGCCTCAATCCTTGACAACTTTACCTCATGTGGTGATTGCCATGGCATTGCACATGATCTGCAACTTAACAAAATCGACATGTTTCTTGAACAGCGTTAACTCCTGATCATGTCAAAAAAAATAAAGAAAATAAAAAAATCACCATTCAAAAAAAATTGCATTCCCATCAACATGACTTTAAATGAGGCCATTCAACTTCATCGAAATGGAGATCTAACAAAGGCGGAGATAAAATATAAAACAATTTTAACCCAAGAACGCCGCCACCCAGATGCCTTAAATCTCCTGTCAAATATTTATCAACAACGAGGTGATTTTTCTCAAGCCGTCACATTGATTACCAGGGCAATCAAGCAACAACCTAAACGTCCCGATTTATACTCCAACCTGGGGTCTGCCTTACGAGGCCTTCTAGACTTTCCTGCTGCAATTACCGCGTTTAACAAAGCATTATCATATCAACCAGATCATTTTGAGTCCCTTTTCAACTTGGCAAACACCTATTTTGACAACAATGACCTTGCTAAAGCCGTTCAAACTTTTGAAAAAGCAATCTCTCTGCAACCAAAATTCAGTGCATCACATGAGCTACTTTCCCGAGTTTATAGCAGAATGGATAACCATTCCACAGCCCTTTCCTCACTCGAAAAGGCCTTATCACTTGCACCCAAGCAATCAAATTTGTATTTGCTAAAAGGCGATCTGCTACAGAAAACCAAGCAAATCCTGCAAGCAATTGATGCCTACAATATGGCAATATCGCTTGAGCCAAGCAATGCCAAGGCTCACAACAATTTAGGCAATGCCTTGGTGCTGACCAACAGACTACACGATTCAATCTCCAGCTACCAAAAAGCAATTGAACACGATCCGGAATTAAACCAGGCCTATGTCAACCTATCATGGGTATTCAAAGAACACGGCATGCTAGACCAAGACATTGAATGCCTTACAACCTATTTGACACTAAATCCACACTCGGCACAAACCCATAGCGACTTGCTTTTTTCAATGAATTACCACCCGGCTTACTCACCGGAAGAACATTTAACCGCAGCACGGCAATGGTGGAAGCAGCATGCACCTCATGAAGATATGCGCTACACCCATTCGCCTTCAACCCCAACCAACAGAAAATTAACGGTGGGCTTTCTCTCTCCGGATTTTCGCAAACACCCGGTGGGCACCTTTATTTTGCCCCTTCTCACATCTCTAACAGGAAAATATATTCAGATTAATTGCTATGCAGAGATGACCAACACGCAGCATGACTCTGTAACGGAAAACATCCTCAAGCATACAGAAAATTGGTTTTCCACCCATGGGACAAGCGCCAAGCAAGCAGCTGAAAAAATTTATAATGACCAGGTAGATATCCTGATTGATTTGGCTGGTCACTCCGCCGGCAACCGCCTTGACATCATGGCATTAAAACCAGCTCCGGTTCAAATCAGTTGGCTGGGTTATGTCAACACAACAGGGTTGCCGGTTATTGATTACAGAATAACTGACCAGATTGCCGACCCATTAGGTGCCGAAAAACTGTACAGCGAACAACTCATCCGTCTCCCCAATTCCTTTTTTTGCTTTGCGCCAAGTGACCAATCTCCCGAAGTACAAGAATTACCGGCTAAGGTTTATGGCAATATTACCTTTGGCTCATTGAACAACATTGCAAAAATAAGTGAAGAGGTAATTAAACTATGGGCGGAAATCATTGTTAAGGTAAAGGAGTCAAAACTGATAATGGTGGGCCGCCAATTCAACGACCCCTTTATCAAAAATCGATATCTTGCTCTATTTTCAAAGTTTGGCGTTACACCGGAGCGCATCGACCTATTGTCAGAACTCCCCATGGCCGAGTACCTTGAGTTGTACAACAAAATTGACATTGCCCTAGACCCTTTCCCTCATAATGGTCATACCATAACCTGCCATACATTATGGATGGGAGTACCGGTTATCGTTCTTGCTGGCCAACGCTATGCTGCAAGAATGGGAGCCAGCGTTTTACAGCAAATAGGCTTGCCCGACTTGATTGCAACTAGTCAAAATGACTATGTTCAATGTGCTGTCAACTTGGCGGCAAACCTCGAAAACCTTGCGGGGATCCGTAGAGAACTACGTTCAAAATTTAAACGCTCAAAATTATATGATAAAGAACAATTTGCCGCTGATTTCATAGAGACCATGAATCTTGCCTGGCTCAATTGGTGCAAATCTACCCCTTGATCTCATGCAAACTAGCACAGGCCTTGCTTTCTAGAATGTATTAAGTTGCAATTTATCGGTTAATTGACTATTAATTTTTTGATTTGTAAAACTATCAACACTCAAAGAGAATGCTTCATCGACCCCGTCTTTTTATTATATTATTTGCAATAGTTATCATACTCTCAGGTCTGACTAGTCATGCCCAGTCAGAAGCTAAATGGTACACTATTCAAGCAGGAAGCTACCTTGTCAGAAGTGATGCAGACAAACTGTTCAGCATCTTGACAAAGGAATTGCCCCCGTCCTTCCACGATCACCTGCGCATTGAATTCATCTCTTCTTTTTACTCGGTCAGAGTTGGAAAATTTAAAGAACAACAGGAAGTTGACCCACTTCTCAGCCAAGTAAAAAAAACCGTTCCAACCCCCATGGTTATGCTGGCTTATATCAAGAAAAACAGAATTGTCAGAAAATCAATCCCAATCGCCTCAAAAACAAGTGGTGCGGCCCAGAGTTGGATAAAAAAATTCTCTACACCTCTTAAAAAAACATCAGAAACAAGTACAAAAAAACAACCAGCACCAAAACCCAAAATAGTACTTAAAGATGCAACTATCTCGAAACCTTCCCAACCAACAATAAAAATTGAAGATCTAGAGTCAGACAAACTTTTCTTCACTGTACAAATGGCAAGTTACAACAACCAAAAGGATGCCCTACATTATTACAATTCTTTGACAAAAGAACTTCCCGCAAAGACCTTACCTTTTTTAAGAGTCGAAAAAATCGGATCCTACTATACAGTACGCCTTGGGCGAGCCATGAAACGTTTTGACCTGCTTCCGACCTTCAATCAGTCAAAAAGTTTTTCAAAAAAGTCTGCCATAGTGCAGGCCTATTTTATTGCTGACCGGATCTCACACATGTTTGGTGCTGAGCCAATCCCCCAGCCTCAAGTGGCTCAAACCAAAAAACCTGTAGACACAAAGCCGCTACCACAGCCCAAAACTGTTAAACAGCCCAAAGCTCCTGCAAAGACCAACCAACCGGTTCCCGATAAGTCCATTGAACAAATTGTTGACCAGGCCTTGTCAGACAAAGAAGAGCATGCCCCTTCTCTCCTAGAAAAAGAGCCCATTGCCCAAACTTCTACTCCAACTGTTGTTGATCAGATCAAGAAGCCAAAACCTCAACCCATTGCGGCTCCTCCTACTGAAAAAGCAAAGGATGGACTCATCTATACGATCCAGATGGCAAGTTTCACTAATGCCAAGGACGCAAATCAGTCCTTTGAAGAGATGGCTCAACTCTTACCACAAGAACTTCGACACCACCTGCGGGTTGAAAAAATTGGTCCCTTTTTCACGGTGCGTCTTAGCAAAAAAAACCGGCGCCATGAAATTCTTCCCATCTTTGACCGCGTCAAGTCATACACCTCAAAACCAAGTCTAGCCCACAGTTATTACAAAACAGAAAGAATAACTAGGCTTTACAGTAAAGATACAAAAATCACTTTGGCAAAAAAGACCCTTAAACCACCCGAACTACCAAAAAAACCCATACCAACTATTACTAAAAAAACCGTTGCACTTCAAAAAGCTGAGCAGCCACCCGTTGCTCAAACAGCCAAAGAAAAGGTCAAAAAAACACAAGATGAGCTTTTCTACACAATCCAGGTGGCAAGCTTTGGCAAGGAAAGAGACGCAAATAATTATTTCAACACTTTAGCAACGCATCTTCCTGCTAAAACCCGTGCCCACTTGAGAGTTGAAAAAATCGGCTCATTTTATACAGTCCGCCTTGGAAAAGAGTCAATTCGCCGTACAATTGTACCCATCTTTAATCAAATTAAAGCATACACTTCTAAACCAACCATTACGCAAGCCTACTACAAACAAAATAGAATCAGCAAATTATACAAGACACCAGACACCTTAGTCAGCACACCCACTGCTGCCCCCCCTGTTGCTGATTTATCCGTTCCACCCAAACCAAGCATCTCGAAGAAACTGGTTTCAAAACCCATTCTTACTACTAATTTGGACAAGACCGATCAATTACAATCAGGACCAATAGAAAAAAAGATCCAACATACATTTGAACTAAAAAATCAATCTCTCACCACCCATTTACCTCAATCAGAAATCCAAGTAACTCCTGACCCAGTTGCAAAAGCTGAAAAGCAGGTTAAAGAGGAGCTCTTTTATACCATTCAAATGGCGAGTTATTACAAACAGGAAGATGCCCTTCTCTTTTATGAAAGACTAGCAAAGAGTCTGCCGGTCTCGACCCGCAACCATCTTCGGGTCGAGAAAGTTGGTTCTTTTTTCACAGTGCGTCTTGGAAAAACTGCCATTCGTGAAAAAATCCTCCCGACGTTTAATGCCATAAAAACATTTGCTCCCAATCCCAGCGTTGCTCATGCCTATTATAAAACAACCCGAATTACTAAGTTGTACAAAGAGGCATTAGCAGACAAAACAAGTATTGCCAAAGAAACTGCCCCCCAAATCAAAGAGACCTTGCCTGCTAAACTTACAATGCTTGGCAAACCGAGCCTTGAGCAAGACTCTTCGTTTACCTTTCCCGAGCAAGTAAAAGAGACGGCAACTCCTGCGCCAAAACCTTTCTTTAAAAAGAGTATGGCGCCTGTGGCCATTGCAAAGGGCCGTATGAAAAGTATTGAACCTAGCATTATTGAAGAAGAAAATTTGCTTGAAGATGAAACCTCCTACAGTACTAAAGTGCCAAGCACCTACAAGGATATCACCCAAAATGTCATAAAAAAGGATGTAAAGAGAAAAGAGCCTAGCACACCAAAGGAGTTGGAAGAACAACTCATGGCTAAATACTTTGGCGATGTATCTGCTCCACACGAAAAAGACCCAAAAATTTATGCCAAAAATGATGCTTTTCCAAAAAGCTCAAACTGTCTTGCCTCAGAATGCCATGACAGCATGAAAAGCCAGGCTGTCATTCATTATCCAATTGAAAGTGAGCGTTGCAAAGCCTGTCACCAACAAAAGAACAACAACCATCCTGCAGAGACAGGAGAAGATTTTACTACAACTGCCAATGGTGCCGCTTTGTGCAGTCAGTGCCATGCCACTTATAGCGGTGGTACGATCCACTCACCTGTTGCCGAAGGAGAGTGCCTAGAATGCCACGACCCCCATGGGTCAGACTATCAAGCTCTGCTCCCAGTTGGACAAAATGGTCAAGAAAAATTATGTTTCAATTGCCATGAATCAACAATCATGGAAAACAATTACAAACATGGGCCTGTGGCGCTTGGATCATGCACCTATTGCCATGACCCACATCTTTCTAACAATACCGCTCTCTTACGCAACGACTCACAAGAACTCTGCTTCAGTTGCCACACTGATACAGCCAGGGGATTGGCAGAAGCGCCTCATATCCATTCCGTGGTCAATAGCCAAGGATGCTCTTCATGCCATAATCCGCACAGCAGTCAATACCCAGGCCTACTCAACCAACAAGGCGAGCTTTTCTGCCTCAGTTGCCACCAAGACATTGCTGACAAATACAACAAATCGCGTTTTAAACATGACGGATTATACAACGAGAAAAAATGCGGATCTTGCCATTTTGCTCACTACTCTGAAAACGAGTATCTGCTCAACAAAAAGCAGATTACTCTCTGTCTGGATTGCCATAGCGCTACAAGCCAGACCACTGATCGGCAGACAAGAGACATTGAGGAGGAGCTGAAAAAAAGTTATGTTCATAAACCGGTGGAAGAGGGCAACTGTGCTCTTTGTCATGACCCACATGGCTCAGATTTTGCCGATCTTCTCAAAGGCACTTATCCGGGAACTTTTTATGCACCATACGACCCAGGCATCTATGCTCTTTGCTTTCAATGCCATGACTCTGAGCTACTCACCACTCCTGAAACAGACCTGTTTACCAGTTTCAGAAATGGTTCCAGTAATCTGCACTACACCCATGTAGCTCTGGCGAGAAAAGGACGAACCTGTCAGGCATGTCACCAATCCCATGCCAGTGACGGTCCAAAATTAATAAACAAAACAGGAGCAGCTTTTGGTGCTTGGCAAATGTCAATCGAGTTCTCAACAACTTCATCAGGTGGAAGTTGTATGCCTGGTTGCCACAGAGAGATGGCTTATGACCGAAACACACCAGAAGATTATTCTGTTAAAGAAGTTGACTATGGCAAGTATTATATTGATTATTCTAGCCAGAATTAAGCTTGATTAATCGTAACTTATTCAGTGGCACCCAATCTTCGCCCATTTCGGAGTCACGTGCACTCGCTTACCTGGTCTTCTCGAATAACACGAGTATACTTCAAAGTCCCAGGTAAGTGTGAACTTCGAATGAACGAATACTGGGCGCACTAAACAGTTAGGCATTGGTGATTAAAGTTATTTTTTAGCATACGCTGACTAGATACAATTAATCGATTATGAAACTACTAAATGAACCCATACATATATAATTACCCGACCAGCTCGGATCTTAAGCAAAGTGCAAAAAAACAGAGTAACCATTAACAATCAGATGAAAACAAGCAAATCCTGCCAAGGAAAAGACACCTCTTCTACTCAGAGCATCAGCCAGCCCCCCTTTACTTCATCAAAGGTGAACTGCTTTGGTTTACGTCTTGGAATTTTGATTGCAGTAATTGCTTTCCTTCTACTGATTAGTAGCTGCTTAAAGATCGATCCTTTACTTAAACAAAAAGTGCTAACCACGATCTTTGACGGTGTTCCAGAAATGCCCACCATTGAAGAACTCTGTGAAGATAATGTAGAAGATCTTTTCAATGATTATTACGAAGAAAAAATTGCCGAAGCAGCCCTTGGTGATTGGGAAAAAGATGAACGCAAGGATGCCAAAGAAGGTTCCAAACACCGCCCCTGGTTTGAAAAGGACTGTAAGGGCTGCCATAATTTTAAAGCCCAAAACAAACTTCATTTACCCAAAAATAAAATTTGCTATCTGTGCCATAAGAATTTCATTCAAGGCAGTAAGGTACATGGCCCTGTGGCAGTTGGCTCATGCCTGGCTTGTCACGACCCGCACTCTTCCCCTAATCCATCACTCCTTAAAAGAAGCCTTAAAACCATCTGTTTTAAATGCCATATCGAGGAAAGGCTTGCTGCTGAAATGCATGATAAAATAATCAGTAGTGGTATGTTTTGTGTTGACTGCCATGATCCTCATAGCCGTAATATACGCTACTTCTTAAAATGAGAAAAAAACTATCCACATTTCTGGATTTACTTTTTTTGATCATCATTGTGTCCTGCCTCTTCTTGTTGCCAGGCACAAATGCTACTGCTGAAGAAAACAGTTGCATTGCATCAGAGTGTCATACAATCGCGACAACAAATAATTTCCATCCGCAAGACAAAAAATGTTCACACTGCCATAAAGCCCCCTTAGCTCACCCGGAAGAGAATACCCCAGCGGTTAAAAACAAGGCTCTCTGCTTGGAATGTCACCAAAAAACTTTTGACCACGACAACTTGCATGCTCCTGCTGCTGCTGGACATTGTCAAGCCTGCCACACTGCCCATCCCAATGGAAATAAATTTCAAATTCACAAAAGAGATAAATCCATATGCTATGACTGCCATGATCCAGTGGTTAAAGATGGGGACACCATGCTGCACGGTGAAATTGCAAAGAACCAGTGTGGGTCTTGCCATGCAGTCCATGGTTCAGCCTATCAAAATTTATTACGGGCAAATTATTCATCTAGTTTTTTTAATGACTACACAGAAGAACAATACCAGTTATGTTTTAGGTGCCATAAAATAGACTTGCTCCTTCACCCTAAAACTTCATATAATACTAATTTTAGGGATGGAAAAAGAAATCTCCATTATCTACATGTGAACCGTAGCACCAAAGGACGCTCCTGTAAATTCTGTCACAAGATCCATTCAGGCCGGGAGCCCAAGCTTATGGCCACTACCGTCTCTTTTGGAGACTGGCAAATGCCAGTCAATTTCAAGATCAATGAAAACGGCGGCAAATGTTCGCCTGGTTGTCATGTGCCAATGAGTTACGACAGAGGAACCAAAGGGATTTCTCCAACAAAAGAAATCAAAGCAAAAGAAGAGCCTTCAGTAGCTCCCTCCGACAAAGGATAATGGCAATGGACTTTACAGCAGAAAAAAGAACAAGCGCCCGAACACCGATTGATGAAACAGTAGACATTTACATTATTGACCAAAAAAGCGAAGATGATTCCACGCCTAACTCCGACACATTCACAGCCTCAGTTATTGACATCAGCCCAACTGGCATAGGTTTAACAAGTAATGTGTCCCTCAATAAAGGGGCTATTATTGGTTTCAAAAAAGGACAAGTTAATTGGGATCTTCCAGCCAAAGGTGTTGTGGTCTGGAGTTATAGCCACAAATCAGGCTACAGAGCTGGCATTGAGTTCATTCTCTAAAAGCTAGGCCTTCAATGTGCAATTACACCAGGGTCACGTATTATGATTTTTGATCGAGAAGAGAGAAATGAAGTAGTCCAGGACGACACTACTGAAGAAAAACACCATTTATTGATTATTGAAACAGTAGATGACCCTCATCCTGGGAAAAACACACACGAAATAACCATTCTTGATATAAACGACACAGGCATGGGGATTATTTGTGAATTTCACCTTAAGGTGGAACAAGTTGTTTATTTCACCGATGAGCAATCACAATGGGACCTGCCAGACCAAGGGTTGGTGGTGTGGACCTTTAAAACCGATGATGGTTACCGGGCCGGTATCAAATTCATTTGATCCGGTACAATTTAACCTGTCCAATCATGAGGAATAATCGTGAAGATTCCAGATCGAGTTATTGAAAAATCTTACCTTACTGAATTGATCGCCAAGTGTGGGGTGTTGTTTACAATTGGTCTACTCTTAACCGGAGTCATTCTTTACTATACTTCCCACCAGCCTTTAGGCCCATCTTACCAAGATAGCTTTGCAAGACTCTCCCAATTGAAGCAAGAGATGTTGCTCAAATCAATTTATATTTATTGCATCCTGATGTTTCTTACTATTGCAGGTGTTGTCTTTACAACAGTTATCTATTCTCACCGGGTCGTCGGTCCCATGGTAGGACTTAATAGAATAACAAAACAGATCACAGCAGGAGATTTTACAAGCCGCATAACTTTACGAAAAAATGATGCGATTAAACCCATGGCAAGTGCTTTGAATGAGATGGCCCAATCCTATCAAAACAAAATACTTTCGATCCAGGCCGTATCAAAAGACCTCAAAGGCCTTTGCCAAGAACCAACTTCTCCCGACCAGGCAGAAAAGCTTGTCAAAAAGAGTGCTGAGCTGCAAAAAATATTTGCTAATATTGAGTTATAATAATAATTATGCCTTTTAAGATAATATCATTACTCTTTTTCCTGCTCTTTTTTTCTCTGCTGGCGCTTTGTTTAGAGAAAAATCCGCATGAATTTCTGGAGGCCGAATGCATAATCTGCCACGAAGGAACCACTGCCCGAAACGCCAGGCAGATGCGAGGCTCAGCAACCAATAGTTGTACAACTTGTCATATGAATTTATTCGATGAAGGCTATATGCACCCAGTTGACATTCAACCAAACATGGTAACCATTCCACCAGATTTTCCACTTTCAACTGACAATCTAGTTACTTGCAATACCTGCCATGACCCACACGCAGCTCCAACAACTCCATCAGGGAATAAATCTTTCTTCTTGAGGCGGGCTGAAAAAGGAAAAGCATTTTGTGACATTTGCCATGCAAATGTACTTAATAAAGCCAAGGGAAGTGGACATGAAATGCTCTTCCAAGAAGCTCACCAGGCAGCAAAATTCACCGCCCGTGACAACACCTTTGATCTTGACCCGCTGTCCATCAGTTGCATTTCCTGCCATGACGGTTCCACGGCTTCATCAGTCACATTAAAAAGCGGAACCTGGCAGCACTCAACCAATTTCATCAAATTTGACCAAGGTGGCAAGCACCCAATCGGCGGAGATTACGATTCGATCCGATCCCAAAAGAAGCGACTTGAACTACGCCCGAGATCCATGGTCAATAAAGCAATCCGTTTCTTTAATAATGGCAGAATGGGTTGCGGCACATGCCATGATCACTATTCAAAAAATGATAAAAAACTGGTTTTATCAAACTTCAGAAGCCAGTTATGCTTTGCCTGTCACAACATGGACAAGAGGTAAAAAAATGGTCAAACATCGCAGAAGAATTTATTACTTAAAAAATACGGCGCAAAGTAAATTTGTTATTCGTTTTGTCACCTCCTCCCTGTTAGGAGGTATCATAGCAGTCTGTGCCTTTAATTACCTATCCTATAAAAAAATTGATTCAATCCTCTACTCCATGCGCATGCCCAAGATATCTCCGGGTGGATTGCTCTGGAATGAGATGATTTACACTAACATTTTTGTCATTGTGCTTGTCTTAGCTGTTTTCATCTTCTTGGCCCGAGGCCTTTACAATAGGGTCCATGGTCCTTTAAGAAAACTTTCCAGTGATATTTCATCTATCCACGCCGGAAATTTACACAAAAATATTACTCTACGTAAGAATGATGAGTTTATCGACTATGCTGAAGCACTTGATCAGTTGGTTAAAACCCTCAATAAAAATTTTAAACAGTTACGTAATGCTAGTGACGACATCTCTGATAAAATTGCTGATCTCGCTATAAACAATGACCAAGAAGCTGCAAAAAAAGCGATTTCAAGCGCAATTGAATCCATGGATGATTCCCTTGGGTCATTTAAAGCATGAGAGCCTTTTTTCTGCTGACACTTAGTGTAACATTCTTATTCTCGGCAAACGCCTATGCCATCCATGATGACCCAGGTGAAACGGACTGCCTGGATTGCCATTACTCTCTGCCCTTTGACCGGCACAAACTTTCTTATACTGAAAACGTTGACCAGATTTGTCGCACTTGCCATCCCAAATTCCCCTGTGATGAAGGAAACATCTCAACCAACTTCATCCACCCAAATAACGTTGTCCCTTTGATGAAGGTTCCAAATGATATGCCACTTGACATCAAAGGGAAATTGAGCTGTATAACTTGCCACCTCTACCACGCCGAGTCCTGGAATGCTGGTTCCACAACGTCATACCTCCTACGACGCTCAACTATCAAAAAACTCTGCCTAGCCTGTCATGAGAATCTTTAGCTCTCATTCATCTCCCATCCTCCATGAGACCGTGCAATAATGGATCATTATGCATTCATCCAGAATTATCATTGCTAACCTGCATATTTCACGAACATTTTGCAGGACTTGATTCAACTACATGTTTTTGTAATAAAATTAAGGAGTTTTCCAATGTGCTTTACGGTTACAGTTTGTACTAAATGGCTAAATAATAGTAATTCAAAGCTGTTCGCTCTTCGAGCAAGACGATACATCCATATAGCCTGCAGTGTAAGGTGTCTCGCATACTAAAGTATTACTCGCGTACCTTACACCTTGTCTATCCGGCGCCTCGTCTTGTGAAATTTACAGGCTAATAGCAAGCGAAGCTAAAAAACCTCTACTTGACAAATAGACCGTGCAAGAATAAAAAAATAGCATCAAAAAA